>Ga0307515_10013483_pt1 | contig 15271 bp, 10 predicted proteins | sample 17_EM_MG_FD_194513 | JGI IMG/M metagenome (GOLD analysis project Ga0307515, IMG submission 194513) | Populus trichocarpa ectomycorrhiza microbial communities from riparian zone in the Pacific Northwest, United States - 17_EM | ecosystem: Host-associated > Plants > Roots > Unclassified | place... | reverse complement strand
CTCGTCATTGATATAAAAATCCATCACTAATCCTCTAAAAAATATTCCTATATATCTTAGAAGCTTCAAGTGAGTATGAACGACTCTTGATATATTACTTGATGTCATGATACCATGACTTTCCATCATACTCTTTGTATACTAAACAACATAAATATGTAGGGACATTTCTAGTCTCAATATACACTAGTTGGATTCTCTCACCTTAATTAATCTTGGTTATTAAAGCTAAAATAGCCAGAACATTAGCAAATTGATTCCTATCTTTACTCAAGCGAGTAAATTTGATATCTTCAAACTAGGCAACCAATCTAGTAATATATTCCTGATATGGTTCAACTTCTCATATTTCATCTACCATTTACCTTTCAACTGATATATTATCAATAATGAGTCACCATATACGTCCAACTTTTATATCCAATGCTGCTTCTAAACCATGTATACATGTTCGATATTCTACCATGTTTGGTGCATTCAAATTATAATTTAATGGCCACAAAGCATTGCTTATGATTCAATAAGATCAAAACTGATCCAATTCCATTTTTTGACATATTAATGACTACATCAAAATACATGGTTCATATGTCATCATTTACCCCCTGCTCCTTTTCAACAACCATGATTTACTCATCAAGGAATTCAAACTTCAAAGGCTATAAATTATTTTAATAACAAAATTATAACTAGGTTTTTGTGATAAAATTCCAACAACTTAATATATATTTTTGATTAAGAAAAGTACAAGAAAGTAGGGTATCAAACCAAATATTTGATTAAGAAAATAAATAAAAATCTTTTAAGACTTCAATGATTCTAGAGTAATATTCTAAAACCAAATTGAGAAAAAAGTTCACCTAATCTAAAAGAGGATTAAGCTTTAAAAAATAATGAAAAACTATTCAAAGGCTAAAAATCCACAACCAATGTTTTATTTAGGTTTAAAAAATCTCCAAGCTTAATAATTCTATTTCATGTAAATAGAAGGAAAAATTGATTCATTCAATCAAAATTAATCAAATTCTTATTCTACTCAAATCAATAAATGAAATCCAACTCAAATCAAATTAATAATAGTAAACCCAAAAACCATTTTTTGATAAAAAAATGAAATAGAAAAAAGTAATAGAAAAAGTACATCTAAAAATAATCCCTTCTTTGATGCAATCAAATGTTCCTTTAATTTAGATCCATTTTATTATCGAAACAATTAAATCAACTAGAGTTAGTTTTACTATTCATATGAATAGTAAACCAACTTGATATATAATTTAATGTGATTAGCTAATAAATTCAGGTCAAAACTCAATGGTTCATATGTGGTGGTGATAACAGGTTCGAGCACTTGGAGAAACAATATTTTCCTTTATGATCCAAATAACATTGTTGATATAATTTTATATGTTTAGTTAACATATTCGAGTCTTAGCTTTATGGTTTACGTGTGGCTGAAATAACTCGAGGAGGGTTGACGTGTCGTCTAAATTGTTTTTGAAAAAAAAAGAGAGCAAATGACATATTGTCATCCCTTATCAAAAGCAAAATAATAATACAGGCCCACACGCCTAGGTTTTTGTTAACAGGCCCATGGCTTTTTTAACTAGTCATTTGGGGTTTTTGCTCCTTTTTATTTTTTTTCAATTTAATCTATTAATATGATGTTTTTATTTAAATTTATCATTCGATATTTAATTGATGGCAAATTATTTTTTATATTTTTATAATATAATAAAAACTTTTTGACCATTTTTTTATCTTTTTTTTCCTAATTCCTTCATTTAATATGAAAGTTTTAATTTTTTTGTGATTTTTTTTAATTTCATCCTTTCATATGAGATTTTTATTTAATTTTATCCTCTATTATTTGATTAATTTTTTTTCTTTGGAGTGAATAAGGTCATGTTGGGATAATTTCCATACAATTTAATTTAAAACCTGATCTAAGAACATAACTAGATCAAGATTTTTTAATTTTGAAGTGCTATTCCAAATTTTATAACAATACATAAAAGTTTCTGTTTTTATAAATATTATTTTTTTATATTCAAATTTTTTTCAATCTTCATGCAAGAAGAGAAGCCTTAATGATTTTATCAACATGTTACTCCTCTTTCAAAAAACCCAATCCAAAAATAAGCCCCCTACGTACAAACTGAAAAAGCTCGTTAATGCCGAAAAAGACCTTGGAGGATAAATTATTTGCAAAAATATTGTCCACTAGTTAAGGGCACATGAGTAATTCCGCCCAAAACTCTAGAATCCAAGCAAGATACCAATCTCTCCCTCTCCCTCTCCCACGCACGCACGCACGCAGAGAGATAAATCACAATCGACCTTAACCTAACCTCCACAATCTTCTGTCATACGACACACCATCCCAAAACCCAGAAAATAATTATCCGGGAAAATCTTTCCATCACTTTCTAGACATCCAGACAAAAAAGAAAAAATCTCGAATAGATAGATAGATAGATAGATGTCAACGTCGGGACAGCCACAATTCCGGTACACACAAACACCATCAAAGGTTTTGCATCTACGAAACCTTCCATGGGAGTGCACAGAAGAAGAGCTAATCGAGCTCTGTAAACCTTTTGGAAGGATCGTAAATACTAAGTGCAATGTGGGCGCCAATCGGAACCAAGCCTTTGTCGAATTCGTAAGTAATTATCATTAGGAGTAGAAAATGTATAGTCATAATTTGTAGGGTTAGGCGAGAGAATAATTTGACTTAGCATAATCTGGTTGTGAATCTGATTTCAGGTAGACCAAAATCAGGCAATACAAATGGTATCGTATTATGCGTCGTCGTCGGACCCAGCGCAGGTTCGGGGTAAAACGGTGTATATTCAATATTCGAACAGGCATGAAATTGTGAACAATAAGAGTCCAGGTGATAATCCTGGAAATGTATTGTTGGTTACCATCGAGGGTGTTGAAGCTGGTGATGTCAGCATCGATGTCATTCACTTGGTAATTGCCTTTTCTTTTTAATCTTGATTTGTTTTCGTTTCTCAAGATTTCTGTTGATATATGTTTTTGCTTTTTAAATGCAATAAGTTGGTTAAATGTGCTGAAGTCATGAAAAAGCTGCCTAGAATTAGGGTTTTTTAGGCAATTGATGAATGTTGTATTGGAGTTAAAAATGTGATAAAGAAAATAAGCAGCTTCAGGAGCATAGCTTACTAGTTGATGCATTTTTGTTTTTGGAGGGATTTCCACATAGCCCTACCAGAGGCTCGTGATTGTGGAAATGGCTCGTATATCATGAAGATATTTCATCAGTCATTACCATGTAGCCCTACTAGAGGTTTGTAATTGTGGAATTGGCTCCTATATCATGTGAATTCTGCATGTTTGCTCACTATTGTTGTGTTAGCGACAACAAATTTCTGACAATATAATGCACCGGAAAAAATATCATTATCCTGTCTTTCTTCTTTTCTTTTCCAGTGCAATTTCATACAAGAGTGGAGGAAAAAGTATAACATTAATGTTATTCTCTGTAATTATGCCTGTTATAAGATGTACCATACTTAATGTGCAGATGATGGCTACTCGTGTAAAAATTTCTTTAGTTGCTTTGAAAATTTCATTTATCTTAAAGAGTTTGCATTCTCAATACTTTGGTTTGAATCAACTTTCCACAGTTTTTAATCGGACATTTTGGTTTATAGCTTTGGTGGAAGATTCATTTCATTGTTTTATTACTTTTTACATGGAAATAGCGCCATGATTGGATTATGTATTAAATAGTGCTTTAATTTTATTTCAAGTCAGTTGAATCACAGATGATGATGCCTCTTATTTAGATTCTTTTGTTGGAGACAGTTTGGAAATATTATCATTCGTCATTCTCCTTTCTAAGGTCTATCTTGACGCATTCATGTACAGGTGTCATTCTGCACTTATTTCTTATTTGGAAATTTTGTTTCGTGTCTTTTTGCCAATGATTGGGGCGATCCCAAATGGAGTATAGTCGAATTCCTCATTCTATCATCATTATAGAATCTGATGTACATATCATTAAAACTTTTTGCAGGTGTTTTCTGCTTTTGGCTATGTGCACAAAATTGCTACTTTTGAAAAGGCTGCTGGTTTCCAGGTGAGGTGTTAAAAAATGCTTTCGATCTTCTTGAGATTGCTTTTTTTTCTTTTCTTATATTAGTATCATCTTTCCCCCCAATATATTTGCAGGCATTAATTCAATTCACTGATTCTGAAACTGCATCTTCAGCAAGAAATGCCTTGGATGGGAGAAGCATACCCAGGCATGCTCTTCTTTCCTTTCCTAACCTTCAATAACCCCCACTCCATCTTCCTTTTATTTTTTGGGGGAATTTTCTGTTAGTATGGCAAGTATAGTTAATTTGTAATGTTATGGTATTATGTTTAATAAATTCAGGTACTTGCTTCCAGAGCATGTTGGTTCCTGCCACTTACGCATTTCGTATTCTGCGCATACCGATCTCAATATCAAGTTCCAGTCCCATAGGAGCAGGTAATAAGATTGTCCCAACTATTAAGAGGTCAAATGCTTAGATGTTTTCTCACAGTTCTTCTATTTCATTTGTTGTTCAAAATCTTTCAGCACTATTGTACTTCATCTGTTTTGGAATTCGGGGCCTTGCTAATTGGTGTGTGCTTTTGTCATTTAGGAGGTTAGGGAAGCCTGATAACCAGAACACAGATGTATTGTCATGAACGCTTAGTAATTTCCTTCATCTTTAGATACTAGTTTATTGCATTTGCACTTGCCATTTTAGTTAGAATGTTTGGTGTATGATTGCTGAATTTCATTAAATGAAAACATTGTTCATACAAGCATTATTCAATTTCTGGTAGCAGTTTATTGCATTTGCACTTGCTACTATCTTTTTGCCCATATTGTTTTTTAATGTCTACTTTTGAAGTTTGTTTATTTCTGAAGTCAATGCTAAGTTTGTTTCCTATAGTCTTAAGGTGGCAAAATATTACCTTTCATAACAAGCTATTCATAGCAATTGTTTGCTTCAAACCATCTAACAACAAGGCCAAACAAACCATTAACAATCAATTAGCTGATCAATTTATTGTCTTCCTTGTGTCTTTTCTTTGATGATATTTGTCCATCTTTAAGTAACTGTGGAATTTTTCAAACTTTCATTTTCATTTGGAGAGGCCATTTTATCCTAATCTTTATTGAATCTTCTATCTAGCAGAGGATTGCAAAAAAGCAAGCCAATAGATTTTGCAAAAGTTTTAACATATTTTTTCATGGTTGTGTCTACTTATTCATCATTTATCTATATCTTTTGTTATGTTCCTTCTTTGATGCAGCTTCTGAAATTTATGCACCAGTAGTCATGGATAGTGTTTGATATTTGTTTGTATGACACTCGTAGATTTTATCTCCAAATTTTGCAGAGACTATACAAATCCATATCTCCCTGTGAATCCTACTGCAATCGAGGGACCTGTTCAGGTAAGTCTTTTCTGATTACCTTTTGAACTGCATTACTGAATCTTCACTGATAAGCTGTTTTCTCCAGCCTACTGTTGGCGTTGATGGAAAGAAGAAAGAACCTGAGAGCAATGTGCTTCTTGCATCAATTGAGAATATGCAGTATGCCGTCACCATCGATGTTCTTCACACTGTGAGGAAGACCTATGTGATTACATGTTTCCTTTTCATGGGATTTTATTTTTAATGAGTTTTACTCATACTCTGCTCTGCCTGTTCATTATAGGTATTCTCTGCATTTGGTACTGTCCAGAAGATTGCTATATTCGAGAAAAATGGTGGAACACAGGCGCTAATTCAGTACCCAGGTATGCCTTCTGTCATGATTAATTGTTCACACAAATTTAGCTTGCGACTTGTGTATATTTACGGTGACTACTTGCATCAGGTTGAAAGCCTTTTTTGATTAATGCAGTTCTTTAGTTGTCAGATTATCTGGTTTTCCAGCTCTGGAAACCATCTAGGATTAGATACATCTTCGTCTAGCTTGAAATAAATATTCTACGCTCAGTTAATCAGACTTTGAACTTCATTTGGATTCTTCATTTTCCCATTTCTCTTACCCATTTTTTTTTCCTTTATTGGTTTGGTTTGGGTATAAAAGGCGCTTTAGTCATGCCAGAATTTCCTTTCCCTGCTTGAAGAGGTTCTATACCAAAGTTGTTGGGGTTGGCTGAACGAATGCCATTTGTCTATTTCATCCTATTTAAGCTACACCAAATCCTTTTTAATAGTAACAATCTATCACCTTTTTTTTTTAAATGTTGTCATGCTACCAAATTACAACTGGTCACAAATCATCTTTTTTTTACTGTGAGTTTATGTTTTTTGAAACTGATTAATATTACCATCATGACATTACGTTCTTTGTTAACATTATTTTGACCATTCATGATCTCTATTTGTTAGATAGGCGTAAGCAGTAATCATGTCTTCATTGTTTTCCAGATGTTGCGACTGCAGCAGTAGCCAAAGAAACTCTGGAGGGACACTGCATTTATGATGGTGGCTATTGTAAGCTTCATCTATCATACTCTCGTCATACTGATCTCAATGTAAAGGTATAAAAATATGTGCTTTTGATTTAATGTCATGAGAAAAATAGTAAAAGGAAAAATAAAAGAGATGCTGATAGAAAAAAAAGTGCATCTATTCTTGATGAAAAAAAAGAAAAGAAAAAGATTTGGTCCTTGAAATGCATGCTTCTTGACACTTGATGACCCCCTTCTGGTTGGATATGATCCTCTTTTCTTGTTTTTGTAATCTATCTGGAGAGTCTGATCAGTTGCTTTTGTTGGCAGGCCTATAGTGATAAAAGTAGAGATTACACCATCCCAGATGCAAGTTTGATTGCAGCACAAGCTCCTGGCCTTCACACTGCTCCTACAATGTGGCAGAATCCTCAGGCTGGCTCAATGTACACTGGGAATAACTATGCTACCACTGCTGCTGTTCCAGTTCAAGTTCCTCCTGGGCAAGTGCCAGCTTGGGATCCAACCATGCAGGCAGGTGGACAAGGCTATGCCTCAGTTCCTGGCACTTATCCTGGTCAAACATATCCAACACCTCCAGCGTCTGCTTATGCTACTGCTGCAATACCTGCAGGCTCCTCTCCCCGGTCACATAGCAGCCCAATTTCTCATAGTGTGGCTTCTATGGCAATGAGCCACCCAGGGATGCAGTCAAACTTGCGACCTAGTGGTGCTTCACCTCCGGGTCAGCCTCCATATTATGGTTGATGATGATGTATTCTCCTTGTTTAAATATTTTTTGTTTTTGCCTTTCCAGCATTCGATTCTGGTAATGATGATAATCTTTGATATGCTGTGGGTTCACCTATCTTGTGAGGCTTTCATGTTTGGTTCAAAAGAAAAAAAATGTTTTTTTTTTTTTTACTTCTAGCATCTTATGTTTTCTGGGAATACAATGCTGGATGGAATTTATATGTTCTCAGCCCTTATCAGTGCTGGAAGCATGTGAACTTGGTCCGGCTCTATCTGGTTCAGCATCAATATAGAAAATTACTCAAGAGCTTTTATATCCTCAGCTTGTAGCAACAGTAGCTCGTAAAAATCCTGTTCTAGTTATATAGCACTCTAAAATTGTTGATCTGATCTCCAAGGTAGTGTTTGATTATTGTCTCCGAATAAAAAAAATCGGAGACATGTCTGTTTAAACCATCCACTCAAGTACATAATGAAAAAAATAAAATAAAAATGCTGATGCATCGACCTTTATTTTGAAGGGCATGCTTTTATCTTTGACTTTATTGCATTCTTTTGTATTAAGCTAATGACAGGTTGATCTTTAATCCATCGATAGTGTAAACTCTGAAGGGAAATCGTTTTGACAAGGAGGATTTCGTTTTCTTCATTGATTGATTGATTGATTTATTTATTTATTTTGTAACTATCATAATATTGTTATCAATCTTGATATTTCTTTTCACACTCTCAACAACACAAGTATTTTTCCCTTGTGGGAAACACAAATGAAAGTGGAAGCAACTACATTACTAGTTACTGGTCTGGACTAGAGGCAGAGTCAGAGTCATCTTCAATGATTGATCCAGGCACAGCATGTGTTGCAAACAAGGATGGTCCCGATCCAGATAGCTGTTGCGTTTCTTTAGTGGTTTTGGTTAGGGGGTCCTAATTAATGACCTCATGACTCTTTCTCTGCCACAGCCCTTCTCCAACAGTGCAGTTAAGGCTTGATGAAGTGATAGCTCAATTCTTCAATGACCTCATGACTATGTCTTCCAAGCCTTTGGGTGGGGATCATTTTTCTCTCTACCATGTGGCTAACATGTGAGCGTGGATACTCGAATGCAAGGTTGTTAAAATCGTGATTTGACTTGTAAAATTGTATGATTTTACGAGTCAAGATATACTTAACGTGCTAAATCGTTTTAAAAACTCGAAAATAGATGAAATCGGGTTGAAATCGAATAAAATCGCTAAAATCGAGGGAAATCGCATCAAATAGCGATTTCACCACCGATTTAACGCTTTCAACAAAGAACATAATTTATCTTTACTGTTTCCTCCAGCTCCAGGTGTCCAGCGACTATTGGCCTATTGTTATTACAGAACAAAGCAAAATCACGTAACAATGTAACATTTTCTTTCTTTCATCGACTTTCACACACACACAAAACAAAATCAAAATCCTTAAGTTTCTAAATCCTTAGTCTCCTTCTCTTAACCTTCCAACAATCAACCACCGGTCCACTACCAATAGCCCTCTTCTTTTTTATTTTTCCATCATCGACAACGTTCTTTTCACCAGCCACCGTGAGATCTAGAGTTCAGACAACAACAGCGGCGTCTCTCTAGTCTCCACCAACCATCGTAAGTTATTCTCTGTCCGAATGGTTCTCTCTTCTCTGTTGCTAACTACCAAGGGGGCTATTTTTTTCCCTATCCGTCTCCTTGTCGGTGCACAGTGCACACAAATAAACTAAAATAACATTAATTATTTCTTACTCTATTTTTAAGGTTTCTAATATTAGTTTGATTAGATTCGCAGGCTCCAAGTTTGATTGGATTCATGATTGATTTTCTTTGGTTGCAATATTGATCTGCATAGATCAGAGGTAAGAACCTATATTTGTTTTTTTTTATTCATGATTTAAAGTTGTCTAATTTGGTGCTTTAATCTTTGCGTGACTGTTGTTTAGGTAGTTTTGTTGGTCTTAATTAAGTTCATTCGAAGTGGGTTTATAGTTTCACTTTTTATTAGTACCCGGAATTTTGGTTCATTTTGAGTCTGTGTAAAGGGAGACCTTTTTTTTAGCAGTGTTTGCTAACTGTTTGTAAATGCTTGAGTACATTTTAATGAGCTTTTTTATTTTTTTTTATTTTGATATGTAACTTTAAGCAAATTTGACTCATGAAATGCTGGTGAAGTGCTAATTTGCTGATTTACATCTTAATAAAATTGGATTCTAGTAGATTGCTTCTGTTTTTGGCAATTTTTTTTTCCATGCATTTGGAAGGCTAAGCAAGATTCTGTTTTCTACTGATATTGCTTCTGTCAGCAGTCATTCACAGTCTCTAGAAGCCTGGATTACTTGTCCCATTGAGGAACTTAGGCAACAGGGCATTTCACAATTAAGTTCTGGTCATGTCTTGCAGGGAAGATTGATCATGAACTGCTAACTGGGTTCATAGTAGATCTGTGTTTTATCCCGTTAAGGTGCAAGTGGGAATTAAGCAGGTATTATAGTTTTATTACAATTTATCTTAATTAATTTATCTTTTTTTTTCCTGTAATTTTAATTTGGTTGTGTGAAAATGGTTTTCTTATGGATTATATGTTTGAATGATACATGCATGATTGCGAGTTCTCTTGATTGGTTTTCCGACTATTTTCACCTTGATGGTTTGACCTGTTTATTTTCCAAAATGGTTTTCTAGGACTCTGGGGTGAAAGAGTTGATTTTATTGAACACTACAAACAACAAATAAAGCATTTGGAGAAAAACATAAGTCATGAGTTCTATTATGTGTTTTGGATTCAGTGTTTTACTTCTCAAAATTGTTAACTAGGTTACTGATTTTAATTAGTTTTTGAATTCAATATTATGGTACTTTTTTTTAGATAGCTCAGATGAGATGTTTAATATCTAGATGCATTATTGTTCAAACACATGTATTATGATATTGATGAATGTCTGAGGAATAATGAGGAAGATGAAGGCAATGAAGCTGGTTTTAGTTTACATGACACACCAACATATTGTTTATTTTAAATTTGTTAATTATTAGTTAATGAAAAGTTACTTAAATTATGTATGAATTTTTATTTGAACCATGTATTTTAAGATGCTTGAACTATGTATGAATTTTTATTTGAAGCATAGATTTTTTTTAATGTACTTTAAAATTCTTTACGATTTTATGATTTTACAATTTATTTTTATGATTTAAGCATTCGAATTTATTTTATATTTTTCATGCCGTGTCAAAATCATTATTTTAACAACTTTGCTTGAAAGTACTTACTTCCACATTTGTACTAGCCAAGTTCAATAAAATTTCAATAACATGTGGCCTGAAGAAGGGCATGGTCTTCTTCAACAGCAAAAGCGTTTTACTAAAGAAAAGGCAATAGAGACAACATGGTCTTTCGGATGCGACGAAAGGGTAGCCAGTGGAGAATAGTTCCTAGCTAGCTAGCTCTATAATCCAACCCTACTTGGACGGGGCACCGACAGTGTATTTTCACAAACAAAATTAACCCAACTTGTTCATTCTCCATGTCTAGTACTAGATGGATAGTAATTTCCTCCAAGGCTTTTCGTCGCAAGGAAATTAGTCGGTTTCAATTTACAAAGGGTACGTCAGAAATGGTGTAAAGCTGGGATATTTTGACAAATTTCCTCTCTCATATGCCAGTCCCTGCCATCTCTAATCAATCCCTATCCATCTCTTGTAGGCAAAACACTAACCAAAACGAGTAGCAAATCAGAAATGTTTGTGTAAGGTGTGATTTGTGCATGTCAATTCTTCCATCTCTTGGATTGATTACTTCTCGGATCAAATATATGCTCAGTTGAATTTCCCTTTTTTTTTTTTGTTTTTTTTTTGTTACCGCTAGTCCCCTTATGAAGAAGAGTCTTGTACGTAACCATGCAGTTTATGCTCGTCGTCTCCTAGACCCTAGTGTCTGTAGACTCTGTACTCACCTGACGCATGAATGGCCCATCCTCTGAAAATAGCTGTTCCCTTTCCATGGCCTGTTGAATCACCTCTGCCACTGTTTTACATTATTCACTTCTATACGAGAACTTGCTAGATTGAGCTTAGTTAATATCTTCTCATTTTTTCCTTTCTAATAGATTCTTCAACTATTGATGTATTATGAAATTCAGGTGAAAAATGATGAACTTTAGAAATGCATAATAAAAGTTGAAGAATCTATAAAAAAAATAAAGTTTAAATCTATAAATTCCTTAAGAAACAAAAAATAAAAGATACAAGGGTACTTTCATATTTAATCGTGTGTTTTAGGCAGTATAAAAGAATTATAACTTTTCTTTTGCAAAAAAAAACATAAATCTTGATAATAATGATCAGTTTTTTACTCAGTAATCGGGTACTTTATCTAATTAAAAAGAAATTAGTTATGCAAATTATATAATTTAGGGAGGAGGTTTAGTGTTTAATTGTCATATTTAATGAATCACATGCTAGCTTTCGGTGGATTAGAATACTAAGTAGTAAATACGCTTGACGAGCTAGCTATATATATATATATATATATATATGTCAACAATATTTGATGTAATAGATACTTGATTTTAGGTGGGGTGCGCATATGTATTAATTGCTTTGGTCTGCCTCATCTGTCAAGAAAAAAAAAAAAATTGGTGAAAAAAGAAGAAAACTTTCATCTTATCATATGCATTCATGTGATGTGCAGTGCACGTGTTACCTTCCAATAAAACATTAAAACAATAATGATAATTGTAATTCAAACTCGAAAGTTATTTTCCATGAACTTCAAAATGTAGGATACTTCATGTGGTATACTTCAAAATCTTGGACGACCTTTATAAAAAAAATACAGTGAAGAGAAGATAGCTGATAAAAATCGAATTCAGACATGCATATAATTATGTGCTATTTAATTACAATGAATTAAGATTTTTTATTCAGTAAGTATAATATTAACATGCCATTCTCAAATATTATTTCTCTTACACTCTCATAATCTGATAGATTGAAGGCAACATTGTTAATTTTTAGTACCTCCAAATTCAGATATGACTGAATCTTATATTTTTCAATTACAAGATGGACAATTTGCCACGTGGTTAAAAAAACATGTAAGCGGTACTTAATAATTCTTAACTCTTTTAATACTTCATTTCATTATACCTTGTAATTTTATACTAAGTTTATTAAATGGAAGGGAATGCCAGTGGTAGTTTGAATATACTATGTTTGGATCATGAAAGAAATGTCAAGTGCTATAACGAGTATTTCTTCCATGGACGTGTCTTTCATACTAAAGAGCATGATTAGGGTAGAAACACCTATAATAGTAGAGTTTGTGTGAATGAATCAACTTCTAATATGTTTGAAGTTGATTATTATAGAAAGTTAGAAGAGGGGATTGAATTGCAATATCATAGTAAGCATAATAGAGTCTTTCTATCCAAATGTTATTGGTATGATACCTCCGATAGAAAAATTAGAGTAGATCCCCACCATGGTTTGGTCAAAATTAATACAAAGGCTAGACTTCATAATGTTGACGATGTCTTTATTTTTGCCAAGATATGCCAACAAGTTTATTACATATATACTCTTTTCTTTAGAAATGATCATTCTAGGGTTGATTGGTTATCTACAGTGAAAATGAAACCCAGGGGTCGTGTCCAAGTTGTTCAGGATAGTAACGATAAAGTAATTGCGGGAGACGATGTCTTTCGACTTGATGAGTTAGTTGATGTATATCGAGTTGCTTCATCTACAGACTTAGAAGAAAATTCAAATTTTCATGTAGCTAAGAATAATTTTATTGATGTTAACGCTGATGAGTTAAATAATATATTAAGAACAAGTGGATATACAAAAGTTAATGAGGATGATGATATCAATGAACTTCAATTCAATGAAGAAAATTATGATGGACATGACGATGATAAAATTAAAGAAGAAAAAGATAGTTTTGATTAAAAAAATTTTGAACTGATTTTAAATATAACACATCAATGTGTAATGAAATTAACTTTAATGTAATCTTTCTGGTTGTTGCTTTATAATGAACTATTGTTATTGCAACGTTTATTGCTGTGGTTTTTATTTTATTATTGAGCAAAAATAGTGTTATTGTGTTATGATTTTACTGTATTCACAGGTTGTATAGATATGAAATACAAAAACATTGGAAAAAATTTATTGTTTTATATCGATAGAATATAAAATACCATAGAATTACCAACTGATATGTCCCTCGAAAAGTTTCAGAAAGTTGGAAAGAAATTACAAGACTTTTCCATTGATAATCAAAGATGGACTAAGTCCATCGGAAAGTCCTGGAGAGTTGAAAAAAATTACAAGACTTTGCCACTAACAATTATAAACAAAATTACCAATGAACTAAGTCTCTCAAAAAGTTTTAGAGAGTTTTAAAAAATTATAGGACTTTACCATTTACAATTACTAATTGAATTAATGATGAAACAAAATTACATCAGAGAATTTTAAGGGGTTTTGAAATATTTCAGGTTTTATTAAAAATATTCAGGCTTAACTATCAAGGGAATTAACGATGGAAGTTAAAAATTAATAAATATTTAATTATTCATCGGTCAAAAACTCCATTAAAAGACTAGAATCTCCAATTTCAGAAGAACAACCCATCTTCTTCTTCTCATCTCTCTATCTCAATCTCTTCTCTCTCTATCTTCCATCTCCTTCTCTTCCCCTCAATTTCTTCTCGTCCTTTGTCCCTCTATTCCCCTCTCCCTCTATCGTCTATCCTCAACACCAAACAAGTGAGAAGTTTTCATCCTCTACGCTAGGTAAATCTCCTTCTCTTTCCTTTTTAAAGCTACTTTTGATCTTTGATTTGGTTGAGTGGATTGACTAGTTTGATTAAAATACAATTGCTTTTGTTTGACCTTAATCTCATGTTTTAATTGTTTGGTAGAAGTAGTTTAAGGAATATTTTTGTTTAATTAGTAGTTCATTATTTATTTACTATTTTTTGTTTAATTATATATCTATAGAAACAAAAACTAATAAATAAAAAAAAAGAAAAAGAATAAGAAAAACCTTCAACATACAGTGGAAAACAACATGACATATTAATTTACCATGGAGTACCCAAAATTAAGTATTGAAATTATTATAAAGTGTAACATTGTTTTTGAAATTATATTTAACATGAAACTAAGGTAATTTTTTTTGAAGTGTAAACATAAGTTAGTTTTACTAGCAAAAGGACAACTTACATGTATTTGGATTTCTTAATAATGTTATGAATGCGTTAAACTTGTTGCAAATATTATAAATTAGGTTGCTATGAGTTTGGTTATTATTTCTATGTTTTGAAGAGATGAAAAATTATGAAATTGACAAAATAGTATCAATTGTTGATTAATGTTTTTTGGTGTATAAAAGTGTGGAAATTTCATGTTTTGAAGTAAAATGCGTGATATAGAATTGTGAAAGAACTGTGGAGATGAAATTGGTAGTGTGGAAATGAAAAGTTTATGTTTGAATAATTGTGAAAATATGGGTTGTTACAACAACCTTAATGTGTGAAAATATAGGCTATCACAAACAACCCAAAAGTACATGAATATGAGCTGCTGTGACAAACATAAATACGAGTATTTATGGATTGTTATGATAGTCGCGAAAGAGTGTGAGTTAGTGTGAGTTAACTGTTATGGCCAAAAGAATGCATGTGTATATTATGGTTGTTAAGTAAATTGGTGTATAAATATATTGATGGATTAATAGCCAAAGGTGTGTATGAGTGTTTGAGTATAAATTGCCAAATGTGCTTATGTTATTATTGAAAATAGATTGATTTTGTGTAACAACCTCAAAACAATTTCAATCAATATATATATATATATATATTTGTTTAACTCCTACATAAAGGGCAAATGGAGCAATTTGTTTTTGGTTAAATTCACCGAAATTTCTAACGAAATTTCGGCAGAGTTTCTCCTATACCGGGAGATCCCAAGTTATCAACAATTTATCCTGCACACACTTATAATCACATCCCACCCAT
>Ga0307515_10013482_pt1 | contig 15272 bp, 4 predicted proteins | sample 17_EM_MG_FD_194513 | JGI IMG/M metagenome (GOLD analysis project Ga0307515, IMG submission 194513) | Populus trichocarpa ectomycorrhiza microbial communities from riparian zone in the Pacific Northwest, United States - 17_EM | ecosystem: Host-associated > Plants > Roots > Unclassified | place... | reverse complement strand
GCCTCGCCGACAAGCTCGACATCCGGCTCGCGGTCGAGCAACACCCGCAGGCCCATCCGGATCAACGACTGATCGTCGGCCAGCACCACGCGGATCACGAGACACCCGCCAGCGGGAAGCACGCGTGCACGACAAAGCCGCCGTCCCGGCCAATCCCCGTGGTCAGCCGGCCGCCGGCCGCGGTCACGGCGCTGCGCATCCCCGCGATGCCGGTGCCGTCGGCCGCCGACGCGGGCCTGGTTCGGTCGGGTGCTGGCGCGGGCCTGGTTCGGTCGGGTGCTGGTGCTGGTGCTGGTGCTGGTGCTGGTGCTGGTGCTGGTGCTGGTGCTGGTGCTGGTGCTGGTGCTGGTGCTGGCGCGGTTCCGGTTCCGGTTCCGTCGGGTGCTGGCGCGGGCCCGGTTCCGTTGTCGGAGACAGTCAGGTGCACCTCGGTGCCGTGTCGTTCGACGACGACCCGCGCGCTCGCAGGCCCCGCGTGCCGCAGCACGTTGGTCAGCGACTCCCGGACCACCCGATAGACCAGGGCGTTCGCGGCCGGCGGCAGGTCGCCCGCGGTGTCGCGGGACACCTCGACGTCCAGCCCGGCGGTCCGGGCGCGTTCGACCAGCGACCGCAGGGACGGCTCCGCAGCACCGCCAGGCCCGCGCGGGTCCAGGACCTGCCGCAGCTCGCCCAGGGCGTCGGTGCTGGTGGCGCGGATCGCCTCGAGCGCGGCCCGGACCTGCTCCGGCTGATCGTCCAGCACGACCAGCGCCACCCCGGCCTGCATGGCGATCACCGCGAAGCCGTGCCCGGCGATGTCGTGCACGGCACGCGACACCCGGATCCGCTCCTCCAGGGCCGCCCGGGCCACCAGATCGCGCCGCTCCCGGTCGGCCGCCTGGCCCCGAACGTAGAGCAGCGCCCCGAGCGCCCACGGCACGGCCAGCCAGCACCCGGCCCAGAGCGCGAGCCCGACCGCCAGGAACGTCAACTCGCCGGACAGCCGCGGCAGCACGGTCGCCACCGACACCAGCGCGGCGCACGCGCCGACGGTCGCGGACACCCGAGGGGGCCGCCGCCGCCCAAGCTCGAGCATCGCCGCGCCGACGCAAAGCAGCACCGGCCCGTACGGGTAGCCCAGCAGCAGGTAACCGCCGGTGGCGGCGACGCAGCAGGCCAGCACGACGGCGGGCGCCGTGCGCCGCCAGGCCAGCCCGCCGGCAGCCACGGCGACCAGCGCAAACGCCCATCCGTCGAGCGGCCGCATCGACGGCTGACCACGCGCGGCACACCACGTTCCCAGGGACACCGCCACGACGGCGGCAGCTCCGATCGCCACGTCCCGCCGAGACAGCGCCGTTAAAGATGCCACGTAATGCAGCCTAAGCATGCACTCGACATCCGGCCCGGTCGCCGCTTCACTATGCGGGTGAGAAAGCGCCGCGCCGATCGCAACCGAGACGCTACGGACGGCCGTCCCGACCGGTACGGCACGAAACCCGGTCCCGGTTCGGACAAGTCCAACCTGCCCGGGACCCCCCGCCGACAGGTCCCGGTCCCGCACGTCGTCGTCCCGGACCCCCGCCCGGACCTCACCGGACTGCTCGGCCGCACGGTGCTCGAGGCCCGCGTCCAGCAGATCTGCCGGGAATGGGGCCTGATCTCGGCGTCGGGCGCGGCGCTGTCCCGCTCCTACCGGGCGCACGGCTCCGGGGTCGAGCTGGCGGCCGACGCCCGGGGCACGGTTACCAGCATCTTCCTGCACTTCCACGGCGATGACGGTTTTGGCGACTTCGACGGCGAGATCCCGGGTGGGGGCGGCATCATCCCGCGGCGCGCCAACCTGTGGGCGGCGCTGGGCCGCCCGTGGGAGTCCGTGGATCCCTTCCTCGGCGACTACGGCCCCTCCGACACGTGGATCTTCCCGCATTTCGTGCTGAACGCCCGCTACACCCACGACGCCGACCGCCTACAACGGATCACCCTCACCCGGCCGGAACGCCGCCCCCGAGCGGTGTGACAAGGCGGTCCGGCGACGACCGGGCTCAGCACTCGCTTCGGCCGGAGGCACGTCGCGTACCTGTACCGCGTTCCCGTAACGGTGCCGGAGACGCTGTTGATCACGCCACGCTTCTTTGAAGCGCTGCCCATTCGTTCGTTCAGTTCACCAATACGCATCGAATTCGTCGCCCTCGGGAGGGGGACCGGTCGGCCTCACCACCTGGCCCAGTAGGTGTAGTGGGGCGGCGCGGACGCCGGCCGCGTTCAAGGCGTCCCAGTAGACGGCGGCCCGGTCCGCATCGACTGGGCCGGATACCAGGGGCAGTCCCGGTTTGGCCGCGTGTAGCAGCGACTCCAGTTGGCAAGAAGCCACCGCGCCGGGCAGTCCGAAGCGGGCGGTCGCCGGTAGCCCGGCCGCGACCGTTCGTTCCGCCGGCCCGCAGTCGAGCAAACCGCCGCCCACCACCAGCACGTCGTTCCGGTCGCGCATCCGGGCCAGCGCCCGCCCGGGATCGAAGCAATGCGGGAAAGAGTCGTCCACCACGATGGTGCCCGGCCGCAGCCGGTCGATGTCTAGCGTGCCGGGGCCGCCGCTCGTCGCCGCGATCACAATGTCGGCCCGGTACACCGCCTCCGGCGCGGACTGGCCGGCCGTGATGATGTCGATCGGGCCGGGGTAGCCGGCGGTCCTGAGCCCGGCGGCCAGCTCCGCCAGCCGGTTGGCGGCGGCCGGCAGGTCGCACAGCAGGAGCCCGGCCGGTGCCTGGGTGGCGCGGGCGAGCAGCAGCCCCAGCGATGAGCGCCCGATCGAGCCGACGCCCACGACGGCAAGCACGCTGCCGGACAACGGCCGGTTGCAGGCCGCGAGCGCGGCGAACACGGTGCGTACCACCGAGGCGGCGGTTACCGCGTGACCGGTCGTGACCTGGGCGGCGGAGCGCACATGCCGGGTCACCGCCGTCCCGTAGCCGGTGTGGGCGGGGATCATGCCAGCCAGCGACACGGTGCGCGCGCCATGGGTGGCAGCGAGGTCGACGGCGGCGGCGCTGTCCGCGGCGAGATCACCGTGGGTGAGTTCGTCGGCGAAGCGTGGCAGGCAGATGAACCCGGATCGGCCGAGCGGGGTCAGCACGGTCTCCAGCAGCCGCGGGACACCGTCGGGGAACAGAACCGCGCGGAGCGTCTCCCGGTCCAGCGCGGGCAGCGCGTCGCGTACGCGTGCGGGAAGGTCGCCGGCCAGGGCCGCGAGTTGCGCCGGGGCCGGGAGATAGCCGACGAGAGCGGCGTCTAGCCGATCGGTTGGTGGCGGCGCGATGTGAGAGGTGGTGGTGGGTGGCTGGGCGGCGTCGAGCTGGTTGTTTGGCGGCGCTGCGATGTGAGAGGTGGTGGTGGGTGGCTGGGCGGCGTCGAGCTGGTTGTTTGGCGGCGCTGCGATGTGAGACGTGGCGTCGGGCTGGTTGTTTGGTGGCGGTGCGGCGTGAGGGGTGGTGGCTGGCTGGGTGGCGGTGAGCTGGTTGTTTGGTGGCGGGCCGACGTGAGGGGTGGTGGCTGGCTGCGTGGCGGTGAGCTTGTTGTTTGGTGGCAGTGCGGCGTGAGATCCGGCGGCGGATGCTAGGTCGGAGCGCAACTCCGCGGCGAGGCGGTCTAGGAACTTCGGCGATACACGGCCGCGCAGCGTCAGCCGCAGGCCGCCGGCGACCGGCCGCGCCGCTAGCAGCACGTCCGTGCCGGGCGGCACGGTGAGTTCGGCGTCGGTGTCGGCCCAGGACAGCCGGAGGGTCTCGCCCTCGAGCGGCCCGAGCGCGTCGAAGTCCAGGTAGGTGAAGAAGAACTGCCAGCCCTGCGGCGCGGTGAACGTGCGGGTCCGGGCCGCGGCTACGGCGGCGGCCGTGCGCTTCAGGTCGTCGGTGAATCCGCCGGTCGGGCCGGGCCGCACCGCGACTGCGGTCGCGCACGGTCCGAAGATCCGGGCCAGGTCGGGCAGGGCATGGTCGCGGCCGGTCACCGCCACCCCCACCACCGGGTCGGGCCGGGCGATCATCCGGGCGAGACCCCGATGGTACGCGGCGAGCACCGGAACGAATGGCGTGGCGCCCGCCTTGGCGGCCATGGTTCGCAGCGCCGCCACACTCGCCGGGCCGAGTGTGAACCCGGCTGTGGCGATGACCGCACCCCGGTCGAGACAACCCCCATCGTGCGGGGCGGGAGTCGGCGTTAGCCCGTCGAGTAGCGCCACGTACTCCCGGAATGTCGACCGCAGCGGCGGCAGGGCGGCCTCGCCCCGGTCGTACACCGCCAGCAGTTCCCGAGCCAGCAGCGCCACGCTGTACCCGTCGCCGACCAGGTGGTGCGCGTGCAGCAGCAGGGTGTGCTCTTCGGGTCCGAGCCGCAGCAGGCGCATCCGTACCAGCGGCCAGTGTGCCGGATCGAGCCGGTGCGCCCGCTCGGCGGCCAACTCATCGGCGAGTTTGCCCGGATCTGCGTCGTAGCTGACAGTCAGCCGGGCGGTTGGCAGCTCCCGCTGTACCGGTGGCCGGGCGTCGCCGCGGAACACCGTGCGCAGCATCGGATGCCGGGCCACTAGCACGTCCACGGCCTGCTGAAACCGGTCGCGATCGAGCGGCCCGTGGATGCGTGGCGCCGCTAGCCACGTTGACGCGGTGCCAACCGCGTCGGCCAGCAGGAAGCCGCGCTGGGTGAGACTAAGCGGAAACTCAGTCCCGCCTGGCTGGTCGGCTTGTGTTGGTGGGTTGGTCTGCGTTGGCTGGTCGGTCTGCGGTGGCTGTGCGGGTTGCGGTGGCTGGGCGGGTTGCGCCGCGTCGATCGCGGCCGCGAGCGCGGCGACCGTGCGGTGCCGGTAGATCACGGTGGGGCGTGGTAGCGCGGGCAGGTGCTCTTCCAGGGTGGCGAACAGGTCCAGTACGCCGATCGAGTCGCCGCCGAGGGCGAAGAAGTCGTCGTCGCGCCTGACCCGGGGCACGCCGAGCTGGCGTGACCACACCTGGGCGAGCAGCCGTTCGGTCGCGGTGGTCGGCGGATCGCCGGGGCAGCTTGCCGGGGCGGCGGGTGACAGCGCGGCCCGGTCGATCTTTCCGGTCGCGGTGAGCGGCAACTCCGGCACTATCTCGACCCGGGCCGGCAGCAGGTACTCGGGCAGCAGCCCGGCCAGGTACGCACGTAGTTCGGCACCGGTCGGCTCGGCGTCGCCGCGCGGCCGCACCCACGCGATCAGCCGGTCGCCATCGACCCGGACGGCGGACCGGTCGACGTCCGGGTGCCGGTGCAACACCGCCTCCACCTCGCCCGGCTCCACCCGGTACCCGTGCAGCTTCACCTGGTCGTCGACGCGCCCGCAGAACCACAGCAGACCGTCGGCGTCGCGTACGGCGCGGTCCCCGCTGCGGTACCACCGGCGGGCGTTGCGTTCCACGAACGCCGCCGCCGTCAGGTCGGGGTCGTCGAGGTAGCCGCCGGCCACACCGACCCCGCCGATGTACAGCTCGCCGACCTCGCCGGGGGCACAGCACTGCCCGTCCGGCCCGAGCACCTCGACCAGCGCGCCGCCGACCGGCCGCCCGATCGGCAGGTGCGTGACGTCGTCGGCGGGTCGTTCGCTGATCACGTGGCAGGTCGCGTTGATCGTCGTCTCGGTGGGGCCGTACAGGTTGGTGATCTGCTGACCTGGCCCGAACAGGTCGTACCAGCGGCGTACGTGCGCGGGTGACAGCTCCTCGCCGCCGACATGTACCCAGCGCAGGGCCGACAGGTCGCTTGCGCCGGGCCGTTTCTCGGCGGCGCCGAGGAGCCGCTCCCACAGGGTGGGCACCGAGCTCCAGACCGTGATCCGGTCCCGCTCGACCCGGTGCAGCAGTTCCCCGGGGTCACGAACGGTGTCCCGGTCCCAGGCAACGACGGTCGCGCCGACGAGTAGCGGAGCGAGCAGCTGCCGGACCGAGGCGTCGAAGCAGATCGACGCGGTCTGCGCCAGCCGGTCGCCGGGCCGGTATCCGAAGGTCGTTACCGCCCAGTCGAGGTAACTCGCCATCGACCGATGGGTGATCGCGACGCCCTTGGGTCGCCCGCCGGAGCCCGAAGTGAAGATCACGTAGGCGGGATCGTCCGGCCGGGTCGTCACCGGCGGCGGCGGGGCGTGCGCCGAGGTCAGCGATTCGATCAGGGTGAAGCGGTGTTCCGCCGCCGTGTCGCCGAGTGCCCGCGCGGCTTTCCGGGTCGTGGCGTCACATACGACCACGTCCGCCCCGGCCCGGGTGAGCTGCCCGGTCAGGCGGGCCGAAGGGTGGGCGGCGTCCAGCGGAACCCAGGCCGCGCCGGCCTTGAGGATGCCGACGACCCCCACGACCGTCTCGGCGCCCGGCCCGGTGAGCAGGCCGATTCGGCAGGCGCCGGTCGCCGCCAGCCGGGCGGCGAGCCGGTCCGAGGCGAGGTCCAGGTCGAGGTAGCTGAGCGGGGCGCCGTCGGTGAGGACCGCGATGGCATCGGGGGTGCGGCGGCACTGCGCGCGGATCCGCTCGACGACCGGAGCCAGCGGCTCGGCGCCGACCAACTGCCGAAGCGCGGTGGCTGGTTCGGTTGTGGCTGGCGGGCCGGGCATGGTCGGCGGTTCGTTGGTGGCTGCGAGTGTGGTGGGTGGGTGGGGGGCGGTTGGTGGGCCGGGCGTGGTGGGCGGTTCGTTGGTGGCGGCAAATGTGGCGGGTGGGTTGGTGGTGGTTGGTGAGGGAAGAATGGCGGGCCACTTGGTGGTGGCTGGGGAGGGAAGCGGTTCGGTTCCGGCTGGTGCGGCGACGTGGTGCCGTGGCTGGGTGTCGAGCAGCGCGGCGATCTCCGCGAGGTGCTCGTCGGCGAGCCGCCGCACGGTCGTCGGGTGGAATAGCGCCGCCGGGTAGTTCCAGGAGAAGTGCAAGGCGCCGTGCGCCTCGATACAGACCAGGCCCAGCCGGGTTGCGGCCGAGGCGGTCCCGGCGGTGGTCGCCACGACGTGCTCCCCGGCGGAGCCGGCGCCGGGGAACCGGGCGAGGCTGAAGCTCGCCGGGCTTGCGGTGCGCGGGCCGGCGCCGTTCGTGGCTAGCATCCGGGCGATGTCCACACTCGAGACCGAGCCGTGGCGCTCGCTGGCGAGCCACGCCTCCCGGAGCCGGTCGGCCAGCACTCCGGCCGGCTCGTCGTCGTCGACTCGGACGAGCACCGGCAGCGTGTCGGCGAACGGGCCGACCATCCGGTCCACGCCGGGCAGCCGGGCGGTGCGCCCGGCCCGGGCCACCGCGACCGGTACGAGCCGCTGGCCGCTCCACCGGGACAGGCAGCGCACGTAACCCGCCAGCAGCAGGTGAAACAGCGACACCTCGGCGGTACGGGCTCGCTCGCGTAGCAGCGCAGCCAGCGCCGGGTCGGCAGCCACCTGGTGAACCTCGAACGGTGGTTGCGGGTCGGCGCCGGGGTCACCGTCGAACGGCAGCGCGAGGCCGGGGTACCGGGCGAGGGCGTCCCGCCAGTACGCCAGGTCCGGCGCGGTCGGGCTGGAGCGCAGCGCCTCGTGGTCGGCGAAGGTGGCTCGGGTCGGCGCCGGCGGTTCGTTCCCGGAATAGTGGGCCCAAAGCTCGTCGCCGAGGATCGCGATGCTGAATCCGTCGGCCGCGGCGTGGTGCACCACGAGCAGCAGGTGCGCCAGGTCGGGGCGGACGACGGCGAGCACGGCGCGTACCGGCGGCTCGCGGGTCAGATCGAAGGGTCGGTTGCGCAGTTCGGCGTCGAGCGTCGCCACCGGCCCGGCGAGCTCGGTCACCGTGAACCACCCGGGCCGGCGGGTGCCCGGCGTCGCGATGCGCTGGCCGTTCGGACCGAACCGTACCCGCAGCATCGGGTGGCGCCGTTCCAGTGCCGCGAAGGCCCGGCCCAGCCGGTCCGGGTCGACCGGCCCCGCGAGGGTCTGCCGGACGTACGCGTAGGCGGGCACCGCCGGGTACAACCGGGCGTTGGTGTCGAAGGCGAGCTGCACCGGGCTGAGCGGGAAGTCCGGCGCGCCGGCGAGGTGCCGGGCCAGCTCGCCGATGCTCTGGTGCTCGAAGAACAACGTCGTCGACAGGGTCCGGCCGAGCCGGGTCTCCAGCTCCTTGACCAGGTCGATGGCGGTCAGCGAGTCGAGGCCGAGGGCGAGGAACGGCTCGTCGGGGCCGATCGTGTCCGGCTCCCGCTCCAGCGGACCGGCAAGCAGTTGGCGCAGGACGGCGACCAGTTCATCGTGGCTGGCCCCGATCGCCGTCGAGTCCGGGGGCGCTGGTCGCGGCTGTTCCGCTGGCGGGCCTGCGACGGGCCGGGAGGACCGGACCAGGACTTGGGCGGCGTCGAGGGCGGCGGCCGCCCACAGCACCTCCGGCACCCGGTCGACCGGCAGCGCCCCGCCACCAGCCGCAGTGGTGTGGGCTGCGGCGTGGCCGCCACCGGTCCCGGTGGTGTCGGTCGCGGTGAGGCTGTCACTGGTCGCGGTGGTGTGGGTTGCGGCGAGGCCGCCGCCGGTCAGCGTAGGCAGGTTCACTGCCACGAACAGGCGCCCGGCTGCCCGCTCGGCCGCGGCGAACGCGTCGAGAAACGCGTTGCCCGCGACGTAGTCACCGACCGCACCGGCCAGGCCGGGCAGCACGGACGAGATCGACGACAGCGCCACGATCAGCGGTTTCTGGTGCCGGAGCGCCCGGGCCAGCAAGGCCGTGCCACGGACCTTGGCGGCCAGGACATCCGCCACCTCCGCCGGGGTCTTCGACCGTAGGCTGCCCGGCCGCACCACGCCGGCCGCGTGCACCACGACATCGAACTGAACGCCTGCGACCAGGGCCGCCACGTCGGCCGCCACCGCCACGTCGGCCATCCGGTACGCCACCGTCGCGCCCAGCCCGCGCAGCTCGTCCAGCAACGCGGCCGGTTCCGCCGAACGCCCGGCGAGCAGCAGGTGCGGCCGCCCCCGGCGGGCCAGGTGGCGGGCTATCGCGGCGCCCGCCGCGCCGGCACCCCCGACGATGAGGTAGTGCCCGCCCGGCGGCGGGACCATCGGTTCCGTCGCCTGCGCGGCGACGAACGTGCGCACTAGCCGCCGTCCATCGCGCCAGGCGACGAGCTGCGCGGGCCCGGGCGCTGGCGGGTCGGCCGACTCCCGGTCGACGGCGGCGCGGCGGGCGGCTTCCGGATCGCCCGAGCAGAGGTCGACGATGCGTACTCCGAGCCGGGGGTTCTCGTCCGCGAGGGCCATCGCCAGGCCGGTCCACACGGCGTGGGCCGGGTCTGGCTGCTCGGCGCCGACCCCGGTGGCGTACAGGTCCTCGGTGATGACCAGCAGGTGCCCCACCGTCGGTGCCGCGGCCATCGTGGCTGCGGCGACCGCGGCGTCGGGCCCGGCCCGCAACACGGTCACCGGCCTGCAGGCGGGCGCATCGGCGGCCTCGGGTGCATCGACCCAGCGGGGCGTCAACAGTTCGGGCGCCGGCGGGTCGGTCACCCAGTGCCGCCGCCGCTGGAACGGGTACGTCGGCAGCACGACCCGGCGGGCACCGGCGTCGAGGCGGGTACGGTCCAGCGGAGTCCCGCGGAGCCAGGCCTCCCCGACCGTCGTCAGCAGTTCGCTGGCGTCGTCGCCGGCCGGCCGTACCTCTGCTCCCGGTATCGTCGCGGCTCCTACGGCGACGAAAGCGGCTCCTATCGCGATGAAGGTGTCGTATCCGGCTGTCCGCAGCCGGTCGATCGCGGCCTCGAAGCGCACTGGCCGCGCCACCAGAGCCGCCAGGTAGGCCGCATCGAAGGCGGCACCCCACTCGCCGGTGACCGTGCTGAGCAGCGGGATCTGCGGCGGCTCGCCGGTGGCTATGTTGAGTGGCGGGGTCTGCGGCGGCTTGCTGGTGGTTGTGTTGTGCGGCGGGGTCTGCGTCGGCTCGGCCGTGGGGGAGGGCGAGGCTGGCGACTCGGCCGCCAGGCGCACCGCTCGCTCCGCGGTGAGCAGGCCTGCGGTCACTGCGGCGGCGAGCTCACCGATGCCGTGCCCGGCCACAGCGTCCGGCCGTAGCCCGAAGGCACGCAGTTGCGCGGCCTGTGCGATCCCGAACGCGACCGCCAGCGGCCGGGCCACCTCGGTGCGGGCCAGCTCGGCTGCGGGTATCTCGGGGTCGGTGCACCACTCGACCAGGGTGCGGCCGGCGATCGGCCCGACCGCGGCGGACACGTCGTCGAGCACGGCGCGGAACTCGGGCGCCGTCGCATACAACGACGCACCTTGGCCCGGGCTGCGGGTGCCCGGCCCGCCGAACAGGTACGCGACCCGGGGCTGCCGGCCCGCTTGCCGGCCGGGGACCACCGCCGCCAGCTTCTCGGCCAGGTCACCGTGGGTCACCACGGCGATCCGGTACGGGCCGTCGTCGCGGGCGGTGGAGGCGGTGGCGCACACGTCCGCCTCGGGCAGCTCGGGGTGGGCACGCAGGTGGTCCGCGAGATCACCGGCCGCGGCCTGCAACGCGCCTGGCGTACCCGCGGACAGCGTGAGCAGGTGGGGACCGTCGGCCCGGGCCCGGGCCCGGGCGCGGGCGCGGGTCACGGGCTCCGGGGCCGGCGGTGCGGACAGGATCGCGTGGGCGTTGGTGCCCCCGAAGCCGAAGCTGTTGACTCCCGCCACCGGGGGACCGGTCCACGGCCGGCGCGTGGTGACCACCTCAAACCCGGTGCCGGCCAGGTCGAACCGGGGCGACGGCCGGTCGTGGTGCAGCGACGGCGGAAGCTCCCGGTGCTGCACGGCCAGGATCACCTTTACCAGGCCCGGCAGGCCGGCCACGTTGAGCAGGTGACCGATGTTGGTCTTGGCCGAACCGAGCAGGCGGGTCCGCCCGCCGGGCAAGGGCGGGAACGCGTACGCCAGCGATCGTGCCTCGATGGGGTCTCCCACCGCCGTGCCGGTGCCGTGCGCCTCCACGTAGGTCACCTCGGCCGGGTCCACGCCGGAGTCCCGGTACGCCTGCGCGATCACCTCCTGCTGGAGCAGCGGGTTCGGTGCCATCAGGCTCAGCGATCGGCCGTCGTTGTTGACGGCGGTGCCGCGTACCACCGCCAGGACCCGGTCATCGCCGGCGTCGGTCAGCCGGGTCAGCACCAGCGCCGCGCCGCCCTCACCCGGGACGAAACCGTCGGCGTCCGCCGCGAAGGCGCGGCACCGGCCGGTCGGCGACAGCGCCTGCGCGCCGGCGAGCAGGCGGTGCCCGGTGGCGGTCAGGTTGAGGCTGACCCCGCCGACCACCGCCAGGTCGCAGTCCCCGGCGGCCAGGCTGCGGCGGGCCAGGTGCAGCGCCACCAGCGCCGACGAGCACGCGGTGTCCACGGCGAGGGCCGGGCCGTGCAGGTCGAGCAAGTGCGCCACCCGCGCGGCGGTGAGGTTGCGCAGGGCGCCGGTCAACGCGTACGGCGTGTCGCGGTCTTCGTCGCCTAGCAGTTCCGGGTATCCGCTCTCGCCGACGGCCGCGAAGACGCCGACCCGGCGGCCGTGGCGGCGTGGGCCGGCGTACCCGGCGCGTTCAAGGGCCTCGTGGGCCAGTTCCAGGAAGATCCGGGCGTGCGGGTCGAGGTAGCGTGCCTCGGCGTCGTCGATGCCGAAGAACTGGGCGTCGAACAGCGCCGGATCGGCCAGGAACGCCCCGTGGCCGCCGCCGGGCCAGCGGGTTATCGGCGTGACGCTGTCGCGGCCGGCGAGCAGGTTGGCCCAGAACTGCTCGGGGGTGTCGGCGTCGGGGAACCGGCAGGCCATCCCGATGACGGCGAGCTCTGTCGCTGCGGCCGGCTGCGCGGCGAGGGCGGGCGCCGGGCGGGTGGTCGCGGCGGCCTCGCCGGCCAGCAGCCGGTCGGCGAGGGCGGGGACGGTGACGCAGTCCCGCAGGGCGGCGGGATCGAGGGTACGGCCGAACACGTCCTCCAACGCGGCGAGCACCTCCATCGCCGCCAGCGACGAACCGCCGATCGCTAGGAACCGATCGTCCGGGCCGATCCGCTCCGCCGGTACGCGCAACACCCGGGCCCACACCGCGCGGACGATCTGCTCCGCTTCGGCCCGAGTGCGCGGCACACGGTCGCGGACGAGTATCGGGGCGCCCGCGCCGACGAAGTCGGGCGCTGTGACCGGCTTCGGCTGGTGGTCGGCTTCGGCCTCGATGCGGTCACGCAGGACCTGACGGCGGAGCTTGCCGCTGGTGGTGCGGGCGAACGCCCCGGTGGGCACCACCCGCACCCGCACCTCGTCGTAGGCGAGCGCCTCGGCCAGGCGGGACCGGACCAGCTCGGGGACCGCCGGGTCGGCCCGCACGGCCGGGGCGGCCAGAAACACCACGACCCGTTCCCGCCCGGTTATCGGATCGGTCGAGCCGACCACCGCGACCGGCCCCGCACCGAGCCCGAGAGTCGCGGCCGCCACCTCTTCCAGGTCCGCGGCGTGGAACGTGCGCCCGTGGACGAACAGCACGTCCTTCGCCCGGCCGGTGACACAGAGCCGGCCGGCGCGGACGAAACCGGTGTCGCCGGTGCGCAGCCAGCCGTCGACCAGCGCGGCGGCGGTGGCGGCCGGGTCGCGATGGTATCCGCGGGTGACATTGGGGCCGCGGACCTGGATGTGCCCCACGAGACCGTCTTCGACGGCTTCGTCGGTGTCGTCGACCACCCGGATCGTGCAGCCGGGTACCGGGTAGCCGACGTCCATCAGCTCTACGGCTGGTGATACCGCCCTGGTGTCGATCAGCTCTATCGCTGGCGCGGCGGCCTTGGCGTCCACTGCGACGCCGCGAGCCAGCGCCGCCCGGCTCAGCCGCAGCGGGCGGGCCAGCTCACCCATCGGCGGGAAGGTGACCGCCACGGTCGCCTCCGCCAGCCCGTACACCGGTTGCAGGGTGTGTGGGTCGAGCCGGGCCCGGCTCAGCTTGCCGGCAAAGGCCCGCCACACGGCTGGGGAGATCGGCTCGGCGCCGACCATGACCAGGCGGACGCTGCTCAAATCCAGCTCGTCGAGCACCGGGTCGCTCACCCGCCGCACGGTCAGGGCCAGGGCGAAGTTGGCGGCGGACAGGATCGTGGCGCGGTGTTTCGCGGCGGTGCGCAGCCACAGTTCGGGCCGTTTCGCGAACGTCAGCGGGCTGAGCCGGACCTGCTTGCACTGGGCGTATAGGGGGACGAGGTGGGTGCCGATCAGGCCCATGTCGTGGAAGTAGGGCATCCAGGTGACTACGACGTCGGCGGCGGTTGCCGCGCCCGCGCGGGCCGCCTGGTCGAGGTTGGCCGTCACGTTGCCGTGGGTCAGCTCGACGCCCTTCGGCGTGCCGGTGCTGCCCGAGGAGAACTGGAGGAACGCCAGGTCGCCGGGGCCGGTCGGGACCGGTGCGGCGAGCGGGGTGGCCGCGCGCAACGCGCCGGGGGAGAGCAGGCGGGCACCGTTGAGAGCGGTGTCACCGGCCAGCGGCGGCTGGCCGAGGTGGCGCCAGACGGCGGCCAGCCGGCCCGGCTCCGGGGGCAGCGGAACCGGGACGACGCCGGCCAGGATCGCGCCCCAGAAGAGTGAGAGGAACTCGGCGCCGTCCTCGGCGACCACGATCAACGGGTCACCTGCGGCCAGCCCTGCCTCGTGCAGGCCGCCCGCGACCCGCAGCGCGTCGGCGTACAGGGCGGCGTAGGTGGTGACCCGTTCGGCGCCGGCACCGTCGACGTGCACCACCATCTGATCCGCCGCGTGGGCGGCGGCCCGGAACAGCACGTCGGTCAGCGTCATGGGGCCGACCCTATTAAATGATCTCCAGCGAACCGGCCGGATCGAGGCCGAGAGAAGCTGAACGATGCCCTGGTCAGAGGGCAGGGCGGCCGAGCACGCACCGCCAGGTCACCGTGCGCGACCACGCCACACACGTGCGCGAAGGGGCAGGCGGAGCCACGGTCGCCGATTGCGGTTGTGGGCGCGCCAATATGCTGTCAGTGACATCTCAGGTGCGTGCTGATCGACTGGTCGTCAAACTTCGACGCCTGGCTGGAGACGCTAGAGGCGCAGGCTGATGCAGGCCGACCCGGCGCCCAGCAGCGTCTCGACATAGTGCTGGCGCAGCTGGAGGAACCGCGTTCTTGACGATATAAGAGGGCAAGTAGTCATGAATGACACTAATGGCCCCGCCGCGGGCAGCCAGTTCGTCGGTCTGACCGCGGCGGGCGACCACCCTCGGGTCGTGGTGACGGTAAACGGCCGCGATGTGGAGCTCGACCTGGCGGCCTTCACCCGCTGAACCGGGTTTGTTCCCACCGGTGAGCTTCGTGCGTCTTTGCGCCACCGATCCGAGGCACGCCCAATCCCACCTGCTAAAGCTGTAGTTGTGGCCAGTCCAGGAGGTCTGCGCCGAGGTCGCGGATGGTGGCCAGCAGGCCTAGGCGGGCCGTGCGTACCGCTGGGTCGTCGGCCATCACGAAGACTTCCTCGAAGAATGTCGTGATCGGGCCCACGAGCCGGCTGGCCACCCGGGTGAAGTGGATCAAGTCGGGCGATGCGGTTTCCAGGTCGGCCCGGGTTTGCTTGACCGCCTCGTGCAGTGCCACCTCGGCCGGTTCCGTCAGCGCCGTGACGTCGTAGGCGGCCGGGGTGCCGGCCGGGACGATGCGGCGCGCACGCTGGATCGCCGCGGCCACGCCCTGGAACGTCTCGGCGCCGACCAGCGTGGACAGCTCGTAGAGCAGCCGGTCGGCCACCGACGGCCGGTCGGCCTGCGGCAGGACCGCGCGGACCCAGTCGACCGGCTGGCCCTCCTCGACCAGCACCTGTTCGAGGCGCTTGGCCAGGAACGCGGCCGTGTCGTCGAGGACCCGGTCGCTCACCTCGACCGGCTGCGCCGCGCTGGCCAGGGCGGAGCGCAGGCTGATCGCGGAGAGCGCCGGCTGCGCGCGGTGCACGGCCAGCAGACCCAGGGCCGCCCGGCGTACGGCGAACGGGTCGCTGCTGCCCGTCGGCAGCCCCACCGTGGCGGCCAGGCCGGCGACCAGGTCGAGCCGGTCAGCGAGCGACAGCAGCGCGCCCGGCAGCGACGCGGGCAGCTCGTCCCCGGCCTGCCGGGGCAGTTCCGTCTCGTAGATGGCCTGGGCCACCGCCGGGCTCTCGCCGGCGTTCAGCGCATAGTCGCGGGCCAGCACGCCGGCCAGGCTGGTCATCTCGGTGACCAGCCGGGAGCCGAGGTCGAACTTCACCAGCTGCGCCGCCCGGTCCAGGGTGGCGCGGTCGGGTAGCGAGACGATGT
>Ga0307515_10013481_pt1 | contig 15272 bp, 10 predicted proteins | sample 17_EM_MG_FD_194513 | JGI IMG/M metagenome (GOLD analysis project Ga0307515, IMG submission 194513) | Populus trichocarpa ectomycorrhiza microbial communities from riparian zone in the Pacific Northwest, United States - 17_EM | ecosystem: Host-associated > Plants > Roots > Unclassified | place... | reverse complement strand
CGTGCGTGCGACCAGCTGGCACAGCCCCTTGATCGACGCGAGCGGGTTCTTGAGCTCGTGGGCGACCTTGGCGCCGACCGACTGCAGCCGGCGCAGCTGGGCCTCGGCGTCGGACAGCCGCTCCTCGCGCAGGCACGCCATCGACTGGCCGGCCTTGCTCGCGGCGCGCGTCATCTTGGCGACCATGGTGTGGAGCAGGAACAGGTTCCACACCAGGCCCAGTCCGAGCGCGAGCGCGTAGTGGCCCACCGGCAGCACCGGACCGACCACGGACTGGGGCAGGAGGCCCATCGCGACGATCAGCAGCGCGCTGGCGAACGCGATCCAGCGCGCGACCGCGTGTGGGCCGAAGAACAAGAGCGAGATCACCGAGGGCAAGAGCAGATTGGGAACGCCCGGCGACTGCAGCCCGCCGGTGACGCCGACGATCGCGGTCACCATGGTCTGCGCCGACAGGTTGATGCCGATGAACACGCGATCGAACGACAGCGCGTCGTGCGACGTCCGGATCCACGCCTGCTGGGCCATCGCGAACGCGACGAAGACCGCGGCCGCGGTGACCACGCGCCAGGTGGGATAGCCGGCGTCGAGGAAGATCAGCACCATGCCGAGCTGGACCGTGCCGCCGGCGAGGTGCATCCATTGACTCGTGGCCCGCCCATCTTCGATGAGGAACCGGTTGCGCTGGCCGCGCCAGATATCGGCAGGTCGTGGATCTCCCACGCTCGCGCCTGGTGCCAGGGACGTGCCAGAACAGTCTGCCTGCGCGGCCATGGACGCAACTCTAGCTTGAATGCCGGGTTGCGCGTCATTGATCGAAACGTGACCGCCTGTGGTCACGTTTCGTGACCCCTCATCGACCCCTCGTTGTAAGCCGGCCCGACATCTCCACCGGTGAAAGCGACGGTGGAGGTGGCGGTTTCGGGCGCTGGCGCCGTGGCACGGGGGGTGCTTCGGTCGGCCGCATATGACCTCGCGAATTTCGCTCGTACTCTGGCTCTGCGCGGCGGCTCCGGCGTTCGCGCAGCCGGCGCCCCGGCCGCCGGCGCCCCGGCCGCCGGCACCCGCTGCCCCTGCAGTTCCCGACGACATGGCCGCCTTCGAGCACGATCTCGACGGGCTGTTTGCGACCGGAGGCCTCACCGCCGATCAGGCCGCCTCGCGCGCGGGCAGCGCGTCTCCGACGGTGCGCCGCCGGGTCGCCGAGATCGACGCGGCGGTCGCGCAGGTCCAGGCCGCCGAGCTGGCGCGCGTGCCGGTGGTGAGCGGCAAGGCGAGCTACACCCGGCTCTCGCCGCTCGATCCCATCCCGCTGGGCGCCACGCAGTTCACGCCGCCCGTGAATGCGTACCTCGCTGAGGCCCAGCTCGTGGTGCCGCTCTCGGACTACGTGCTGCGCTATCCTCGTCTGATCGACGCCGCCCGGCTCGGTGCCGAGGTCGCCCGGATCGACCGGCGATCCAGCGAGGTCGGCGCCGGGCAGGACGCGCGGCTGGCCTACTACGAGTGGGTGCGCGCGAAGCTCCAGGTCGTGATCTCGAAGCGCCAGCTGGTCCAGGTCCAGCGCACGCTCGATCAGGTCCGCGCGCTCGCCGAGGTCCAGCGGCTGTCGAAGGCCGACCTGCTCCGCGTCGAGTCGCAGGAGGCCCAGGCCGAGCAGGTGGTCGATCAGCTCGACACCGTGGCCGAGCTGCGCGAGGAGCAGCTCCGGCTGCTGATCGGCGCGACCAGCGAGCCGCTCGCGATCGGCGAGGACATCCGCGCCGAGGTCACCGTGCCCGGCGCCGCCAAGCTCGACGATCTGCTGGGCACGGCGAAGCGTCAGCGCCTCGAGTTCAAGGTGATCGACACCGGGATCCAGGCCAAGGAGAGCCAGCGCGCCGCCGAGCAGGCCAACCTCCTGCCGCGGCTGTCGGCGTTCGCCGTCGCCGACTACGCCAATCCCAACCAGCGGGTGCTGCTCTCGGGCGACGAGTTCAAGCTCACCTGGCAGGTCGGCGCGCAGCTGACCTGGACGCTCAACGATGCGCTGATCTCGCAGACCTCGGATCGCCGGATCCGCGCCGAGGCCAACGAGCTGCGCGCCGACCGCGAGAACCTCGAGCGCGGCACGCGGATCGAGGTGCTCGCCGCGCAGCAGTCGGTCGCGATCGCCCAGCACGCGCTGGCGACCTCGCAGAAGGGCCTGGCCGCCGCCGAGGAGGGCTACCGTGTCCGCAAGGAGCTGCTCAACGCCCAGCGCGCGACCGCGGTCGAGCTGGTCGACGCCGAGACCGATCTGACCCGCGCCCGGATCACCGCGCTCAACGCGCGGGTCGATCTGCGGGTCGCCCGTGCCCAGCTCGAGCACGCCGTCGGGAACGACGCCAGGTGACCGCCGGCCGCACCCGACACCTGTCGGGAATTTGTACAGCGAAACCGGGCCTAACCGATTGACCGGTCACTGTCGCGAGTGGCAAAGGCTGTGCATCTCAGGCGCCTCATGCGTGCCGTCGTCGCGTTCGCACTCCTCGCCTCGTTGTCCTCCTGCCAGAAGAAGGAGGACGGAACCGCCTCCCGGGCCACGGCACCGCCAGTCAAGGTGTCGGTGGTGGTCGCCGAAGAGGCGCCAGCACCGGAGCTGCTGACGCTGACGGGCCTCATCGCCGCCGACCAGCGCTCCGAGGTCACCGCCGATACCCAGGGCAAGGTGGTCTCGGTCCTGGTCGAGCGCGGACAGCGGGTCAAGATGGGCCAGCCGGTGGTCCAGCTCGACGTCCGCAACGCGGCGCTGTCGGCGCGCGAGGCCCAGGCCAACCTCGCGACGGCGCGAGCCCAGAAGCAGCTCGCGGAGGAGGAGTGCAAGCGCACGCAGACCCTGCTCGACAAGGGCGCGATCACGCGCAGCGAGTACGACCGGCAGGCCACGCAGTGCACGTCCACGCTGCAGCAGGTCAGCGCCGCCCAGGCCCGCGCCGACATGATCAGCAAGTCGATCAACGACGGCCTGGTCCGCGCGCCGTTCGACGGCCAGGTCACCGAGAAGTCGGTCGCCCCGGGCGAGTGGGTCGCGCCGGGCCGCACGCTGTTCACCCTGGTCGACGACGATCCGCTCAAGATCGAGCTGTCGGTGCCCGAGGCCGCGGTCCGCGCGATCCAGAAGGGCCAGAAGGTCGAGCTCCGGGCGGTCGCCCAGCCTGACAAGACCTACGCCGCCACGGTCAGCCGGGTCGGCGGCGAGGTCGGCAAGAGCCGCGCGCTGGTCGTCGAGGCCACGCTCGATCCGCAGACCGACCTGGTGCCCGGGATGTTCGCCGAGGCCACCATCACCATCGGCGAGAAGCAGCATCCGATCGTGCCCAAGTCGGCGGTGGTCAAGCGCGGCAAGCTCTCGCACGTGTTCGTCGTGATCAAGGGCGAGCTCCAGGACCGCATCGTCCAGGTCAGCCCGTCGCCCCAGCCGGACAAGCTCGCCGTCCTCCAGGGCGTCAACAAGGGCGACAAGCTCGTCGCCAAGGTCACCGACCAGATCAGCGACGGCCTGCGCGTCGTCGAATAAGGGTGCCGTCATGCAATGGCTAGCAAGTGTCTCGGTCCGCCGACCGGTGTTCGCCACCGTCATCATGCTGGTGTTCGTCGTCGTCGGCGCGATCGGCAAGTGCAACCTCGGCGTCGACAAGTTCCCCAAGGTCGACTTCCCGCTGATCACGATCGTCACGCCTTACCCCGGCGCGTCGCCGGCCGCCGTCGAGACCGACGTCAGCCAGAAGGTCGAGGAGGCGGTCAACACGGTCAACGGCCTCGAGACCCTGACGTCGACCTCGACCGAGGGCGTGTCGCTGGTGCTCGCGCAGTTCGCCCTCGAGGTCAACCCCGACAAGGCGGCGCAGGACATCAACGAGCACCTCGCGACCATCCTGCGCGAGCTGCCGCCGGGCTCGCGGCCCGAGGTCCGCAAGGCTGACCCCGACGCCGCGCCGGTGATCGTGCTGTCGGTCAAGGGCCCGGCCGACGTGCCGATCCGCGAGCTGACCCGGTTCGCCGACAAGCAGGTCAAGCAGCGGATCGAGCGGCTGTCCGGCGTCGGCCAGATCGTCATCCTCGGCGGCCAGGACCGCCAGATCAACGTCCACCTCGACGCGATCCGGCTGGCCTCGGCCGGGGTCTCGGCGATCGACGTCCAGCGCGCGATCGAGACCGGCAACGTCAACGTGCCGGGCGGCCGGATCGAGCGCGGCCCGGTCAACACCACGCTGCGCGTCGAGGGCCGCGCGATCGAGCCGAGCCAGATCGGCCAGATCGTCGTCAAGCAGCTCGCCGATCACCCGGTCCGGGTCCGCGACGTCGCCGAGATCGTCGATTCCGAGGAGGACGCCGAGACCGCGGCGGTGCGCAACGGCACCCTGGCGATCGCGCTGTCGGTGCGCAAGCAGAGCGGGACCAACACGGTCGCCGTGGTCGACAACGTGCGCGCCGCGGTGGCCAAGCTCAAGGACCAGCTGCCCAAGGGCTACTCGGTCGACGTCGTGCGCGACAACTCGCTGCAGATCCGGACCTCGGTGTCGCAGGTGCTCGAGCATCTCGTGCTCGGCGCGCTGCTCGCGGCGCTGGTCGTGCTGCTGTTCCTCGGCAGCGTGCGCTCGACCCTGATCGCCGCGATCTCGATCCCGGTGTCGATCATCTCGACGTTCGGCCTGATGATGCTCGCCGGGTTCACGCTGAACCTCATGACCCTGCTGGCGCTGGCGCTCGCGGTCGGCATCGTGATCGACGACGCGATCGTCGTGCTCGAGAACATCTACCGGTTCATCGACGAGAAGCGGATGAAGCCGTTCCCCGCGGCGATCCACGCCACCAAGGAGATCGGGCTCGCCGTGCTCGCGACCACGCTGTCGCTGATGGCGGTGTTCCTCCCGGTCGCGTTCATGACCGGCATCGTCGGGCGGTTCCTCTACAGCTTCGGCCTGACCATGGCGTTCGCGATCGGCGTGTCGATGATCGTGGCGTTCTCGCTGACCCCGATGATGGCCGCGCGGCTGTTGCCGATGCCGGCGCCGCCCGGCGAGGAGCGCCGCAAGTCGTGGCTCGAGCGCGGCTCGAACTACATGTACCAGCCGATCGCGCGGCTGTACTCGGCCGTGCTGGCGTTCTGCCTGCGCCACCGCTGGGTCGTCGTGGTCGCGATCTTCGGCAGCTGCGGGATGACCGTACCGATGTGCCAGCGGATCGGCGGCGACTTCCTGCCGCCCAACGACGAGGCCCAGTTCGAGATCTACCTGCAGACCCCCGAGGGCACCACGCTCGAGGCGACCACGCTGGTCGCCGAGCGCCTGGCGCGCAAGGCCCGCACCTTGCCCGAGGTCGAATCGACGCTGGTCTCGGTCGCCGACAGCGATCGGCGCGAGTCCAACATCGGCCACATCTACGTCCACCTGACCGATCCGGAGAAGCGGCAGCGCAGCCAGCTGCTGGTGATGGGCGACGTCCGCGACGAGGTCCTGATCAAGTCCAACTATCCTGAAGGGACGCGCGTCGCGGTCCAGCCGGTCAACGACTTCTCGATCGGCGGGCAGAACGCCAACATCTCGTACGTGATCAGCGGCCCGGACCTCGACAAGCTCGAGCTCTACGGCAAGGCGATCTTGAAGACCATGAAGGACGTGCCGGGCGTCGCCGACCTCGACTCGAGCCTGCTCGATCCGGTCGAGGAGTCCACGGTGACGCCGGACCTCGATCGCGCCGCGCTGTTCGGGGTCGAGCCGTCCGACATCACGAAGACCCTGGCGGTGCTGATCGGCGGCGTCGAGGCCTCGACGTTCGAGGACCGCGGCGATCAGTACCCGGTGTTCGTGCGCGCCGCCGAGCGGTTCCGCAACGATCCGTCGGCGCTGTCGCTGATCGCGGTGCCGTCTCGGATGCTGGGTCAGGTGCCGCTGGCCGACGTGATCAAGGTGTCGCGCGGCACCGCGATCTCGAAGATCACCCGGCAGAGCCGCGAGCGCGCGGTCACGATCACGATGAACAACAAGCCTGGGTTCTCGGAGTCGACGATCGTCGCCGAGCTGACCAAGGCGATCAAGGCCCAGAACATGCCGCCGGAGTACAGCGCGGAGGCGTTCGGCCGCAGCAAGGAGTTCGCCAAGCTCGGTCCCGCGTTCGGGTTCGCGTTCATCCTGGCGATCATCTTCATGTACCTGGTGCTCGCGGCGCAGTTCGAGTCGGTGCTCTACCCGCTGATCATCATCTCGTCGATCTTCCTCGTCATCCCGTTCGCGGCGATGTCGCTGGTGATCACCGGCGGCAGCCTCAACATCTTCTCGATGCTTGGCAGCCTCGTGCTGTTCGCGATGGTCAAGAAGAATGCGATCCTCCAGGTCGATCACGCCAACGGGCTCAGGCGGCAAGGCCTGCCGCGCACCGAGGCCGTGCTCGCCGCGAGCCGCGACCGCTTGCGGCCGATCCTGATGACCACGTTCGCGTTCGTCGCCGGCATGCTGCCGCTGGTGACCAGCAAGGGCGTCGGGTCCGGATTCTCCAAGGCGATGGCGAGCATCATCGTCGGTGGACAGACGCTGTCGCTGCTGCTGACGCTGGTCGCCGTGCCGGTGATCTACACGCTGCTCGACGACGTGGCCCAGTTCTTCGTCCGGGGCTGGCGCAAGCTGTTCGGGCCCCCGGTGGATCGCGGCGGGGCCGAGGTCGGCGTCGTCGATCTCAACGCGCCAAAATCCTGAGGCCGGCGCGCAGGGACAAACTGCGCGGAAACACTGCACGCACATCCAGGGTCGCGGTGTCGCGGTGATCTCCGCGTGAGAAAATCATGGTCGCGGGATAGGGTCGGAAGATAAAACGGTGACGTGCCGTACGAGGATTGCGCTCCGGAGCGTGGCACGCGCGTGACTTTGCGACGAATTCGGCCTTCCGATCCCCGACCAGCTTTGGTATGACGCGAATCCCTCACGACGCCTGTGATCATGGCGAAGACGACTCGTTCGAGTTCTTCTGTATCGGCCGTACCGGCCGTATCGGCAACCTCCGTGGGTCGTGACCTCCGGGCGCTGCTTCACGTGCCGCAGCACGACCTGCAGGCCCAGCTGGCGATTCGGCTGGAACGCCTCGGGTTTCCGTCGCTCCGGCCGGCGCTGGTCCAGCTCCTGTCGGTGATAGGCACCGGGGTGGCCATGACCGACACCGGCGTCCGACTTTCGGACCTCGTGTCCGAGGTCTCGCTGCCCAAGCAGACCGTGGGCGACCTGCTCGACGAGCTCGAGTCCATGCGGATGGTCGAGCGGTTCCCCGACCCCGACCACGGCGTGATCAAGCGCGTCCGCCTGGGCCCCAAGGGCAAGGTGTGGGCGGCCGAGGTCAAGCGCGTGTCGGCGGCCACCGAGGCGAAGTGGGCGACCCGGATGGGCTCCAAGAAGATGCGGTCGCTGCGCGCGCTGCTCGAGGAGCTGGCGGCCACGGTCGAGGATCGCGGCGCGAATCGCTCGAACGGCGCGCGCCAGCACAAGCGCTGAGCCAGCGCGCGGCGGCTCAGTGCCCGAGGCGCACGCGCGCCAGGGCAGCGCTATTCGCGCGGGATCGCGCGCAGGCGGTAGCCGAAGCGATGCCGCGACTCGATCAGGTCGCCGATCTCCGACTTGATCAGCGCGCGGCGAACGCGGCGCACCAGCTGCTTGACGTGGTTCTCGCTGGGCTCGCGGGTGTCCCACGACAGATCCGCGATCAGCTCCGACGAGCGCACGAAGCCGCGGACCAGCTCGGGCTGGTGGAGCTCGCCGGCCATCCGCCGGATCATCAGCGCCATGAGCTCGAACTGCGTCGTGGTGAGCTGGACCTGCTTGCCATCGACCTCGATCAGGCCGCCGCCACCGCCGGTCGGCTCGTGCATCTTGAATGACATCACGGGCAGGCCGACGTCGGTGTGGTCCTCGTCGAGCGTCACCACCGGGAACGGCTTGCCGGTGCTGGCGGTGACCGAGCGATCGGTCGGCCGGATCGTCGCGGTCATCGTCCGGCCCAGCCGCGGCGGCGGCAGCCGCGCCACGTCCTCGACGAAGTAGAACGCGATGTGGCCGAACCGGACGCGGTCGCCCTCGTGCACCGCGATCGGCGCCGCGATCAGCTTGTCGTCCTGGAACGTGCCGTTGGCCGAACCCAGGTCGCGCACCGTCCACTCGTCGTTGTCGAGCGTCAGGTGCGCGTGGTGGCGGGACACCGACGGCTCGAGGATCGCCAGACCCTGGCCGTCGACCTGGCGGCCGATCAGCGTTCGCGGGTCGAGGCGATGCGGCCGGCCCCAGATGTCGATCAGCGCAGCCATCGTCGGCCGCGCGCCGTGCAGCTGGATCTGCTCGGGCATGATCTTGATCGGGCTCGAGAGCTCGTCACGACATTCTTCGCACAACACCCCCACTTCAGCTGGGCGCTGGCGACACACCGGGCACATCACATCGTGAGTCTATCATCAGCGTCCTCACCAGGCTCGGCCGTGATGAACCCCCCGCTGCGATCGTGGCATGATCTCGGCGCCGGGCGGTCCGGGGCAGTGTCGCAAGCATTTCCCGTTGCCCACGATTGTACGCATTCTGCCGACGAGCCGCGGCGCGGAGCGCGTCACGCGCGATAGCAAGAACTCCTAGCGCGGGGCGCGGGTCCGACGAGCACGGCGACGCTGCAACGCGACGCGCGTGGACACGCTGCACGCCCGCGCCGGCGGGCACCAGCATCGCGGAACCGTGCGCAAGCAATGGCTCACTCTTCGCGATCGTCCCGGATAGGAAAACCCCTCATCGCCGTCGCGAATCGCTGCACTCGCCGTCGTCACTCCCACGCCGAATAGCGCTGGCCCTGGATCGGCTCGGACACGCGGCGCGGCGCGACCGCGAGCTCGAACCGGAACGATCGCTTGGCGACCCCGTCGTCATCGGCGGTCATCACCTGGAAGTGGAGGTGCGGCGTCGACGAGAACCCGGTGTTGCCGGACAGCCCGAGCTCCTGGCCGCGCGTCACGCGCTGGCCGGGCGCGACCTCGACGCCGCTGGGCGCCAGGTGCATGTACTCGCCGAGCGTGCCGTCGTCGTGCAGGACGATCACGAAGTTGGCGCGGCGGTCGTCGAGGAACTCCGGCGAGGTGCCCGAGCCCTGCGCGCTGGCGTTGACCGCGACCACCACCCCGGGGCGCGCGGCCACCACCGGCGTCGCGACCGGACAGTTGAAGTCGACCGCGAACTCGTTGGAGCCGCGGTGGGAGAACTCGCCGTGGAAGCCCTGCAGCACCGAGAACGTCAGGCCGTGGGGATAGGGCAGGCGGTAGACGTACGGCCGCGGCCGCGCCCGCGGGTCACCGAACCGGGCGCGGAAGTACAGCTCGCGGCGATAGCGCTCGCCCGGATCGATCTGCGACAGCTCGGCGAGCACGACCGGCTGGCCGGCGCCGCGCGGCTCCTGCGCCGCCGGCAGCAGCACCGTGCCCTCGAGCGCCGTCGTCGGCTCGAGGTTGTCGAGCGCCTCGATCGTCCAGTGCATCGTCACCGGCACGGCGTAGCGGTTGCGTACGACCTGCTCGACCCGGGTTCCGGTGCGATACAGCTCGAACTCGAGCTGGCCGCCGTCGAACGCGAAGTCGATCATCCGGTTGTCGAGCCGGCGACCGGGAGTCGCGTCGCCCTCGGCGCCGGGGTCGGCGGTGGCGGCGTTGCGCGAGACCTGGCCGGGTGCGGGCATCGACTGACAGCCCACCAGCAACACCACGAGCCACGTGCGCACTGGCGCAATCGTAGCAGGTTGCCGGGACCGCTAGATCGCCGTGGTCCGGCGCGTGCGGTAGCGCACCATGGTTCCGCTGAGCTTGTCCCACACCGTGAGCTTGCTGTGCGAGCGCAGCGAGGCCCACAGCAGCGCGAGCGGCACGACCAGCAGCGACACGAGCACCGGGACGTCGCCGACCTCGCGGTCGAAGAACCGCAGGACGTAGTTGGCGAGCGTGCACGCGAACAGCGGCCCGACCGGCACGATGACGCGCAGCGCAGCGCGGCCCCAGCGCGGCCGCGCGCCGGTGGCGAGCTCGACGACCTCGAGATCGAACAGCCACAGGCCGAGCGCGCGGCCGCGGCGCACGGTCAGCGCGGTAAGGTAGAGCGCGTACACCGCGAGGGCGTACGGCCCCGAGTCGCCGTGCAAGCTCTGAAACACCACGAGATGGACGAGCGCGACCAGGGCCGCGCCGGCGAGGGAGCCGACCAGGAGATCGAGCAGCCCTGCGACCGATCGCGCCCACAGCCCGCCCGGCCGCGCGTGCTCGACCGAGGCGAGCTCGATCGCGCGGATCAGCTCGTCGTAGCTGGCGTAGCGCTCGCCCGGCTGTGCCCGCATCATCCGACCGCACAGCGCGTCGATCGCGGCGATCGTGGTGCGCGCCGTGCCGCCGCGCCGGGGCAGGGCGGGGCGCTCGGCGCTGGCGTGCTTGGACATCAGCGCCTCGAAGGTGTCGGCCTCGAACGGCGGCCGGCCCGCGACCAGGTGGAACAGCGTGGCGCCGAGCGCGTAGATGTCGGCGTGGAAGTCGACGTGCTCGCCGCGCGCCTGCTCGGGCGCCATGTACAGCGGCGTGCCGGCGAGCGAGGTCTGCTCGACCGGGCCGTCGCCGGCTGCGCCGGGCGTGCCGGCGGCGAGGCCGAAGTCGAGGACCTTGAGCATGCCGTGGCCGTCGATCATGAGGTTCGACGGCTTGATGTCGCGGTGGGTGATCCCGCTGCGCTGGGCCTCGCGCAGCCCGAGCGCCGCGGACCGGATGATCGAGAGCGCGTCGTCGACCGCGATCGCCCCGGCGGCGAGCCGGTCGGCGACGGTCTGGCCGGCGACGTACTCCATCGCGAAGTACAGCCGTCCGGCCTCCTCGCCGATGAAGTAGATGTGGCCGATGTTGGGGTGATTGACGCGGGCCTGGGCGCGGGCCTCGCGGACCAGGCGATCGCGCCGCGCCGGATCGAGCGCGACCGCGGCGGGCAGCACCTTGATCGCGACCGGGCGATCGAGCGCCAGATCGGTGGCCAGGTAGACCTCGCCCATGCCGCCGGCGCCGAGCCGCTTCTCGATCCGGAAATGGCCGAGCCGGACACCGGCGGCGATCTCGGGCCCGGCGTGGTCCCCGGTCGACCGGGGCGCGGTCGCCGTGCGATCGGACTCCGATGGCTGCGACGGTGGCGCGGCGAGCGTGGCGTCGAGCTCCGGGCGCATCGCACGCGAGGATACGCCGGCGCCGCGGCGGCGCAAACCGGATCGCGGATGGCGCGACGCCGGGACCGAGATTGCCAGCCGCCGCGACCTCGGTTCAGCGCCGCGACGAGAACGCCCGCGCGACCATCACCAGGGCGACCAGCAGCAGCGCGCCGCTCGGCGGCACCAGCGCGATCGCGAACCCGGGATCGCCGGCGTAGACCGCGACGCCGCCGAGCAGGAAGCCGAGCGGCAGGAGGATCGTCACCGCGCGCAGCGCGAACGACGCGCGGGCCGCCGTCACCGCCGACAGCCGGGCGCGGCCCAGCGACAGCGCGAACGCGATGTTGACCAGACCCAGCAGCGTGCCGTGGGCGTGCGCGAGGGTGAACGACAGCCGGCGGGTCCCGCTGGCGATGTCGAGGTACCAGCCGAGCTTGAGCCCGTGAGCGGCCTCGAGCACCAGGCCCAGCGCGGTGAACACGGCGAGCGACCACCAGCCGAACGCGAGGTGGCGCCGGACCATCGCGTCGTCGACCGAGGCGCCGGTGGGCGATGCGTCCGGCGGCTCGGGCGGGGCCGGCGCGGGCGCGGGGCCGGACGAAGAAGCAGAAGAACTCCTGGACGACCGTTTCGCCACGCTCACTCCATCGCGCGCACGGGGGTGTTGTCGCGCCGCTCGAGCAGCTCGCGGATCCGCGCGTCGGTCGCGTGTCTTGCGGCGTCGGTCATCGGCTGGCGGGCGAGCCAGCGCTGCAGGATACCCTGGGCGGCGCGCTGCCGGTCCTCGGGCGCCGCCAGGTAGTCGAACGCGACGCCGGGCAGGATGTTCTGCACCGCGTGGCCGGCGACGTAGCGCACGGCGGCGTACGGATCGTCGAGCGCGACCACCAGGTACGGCATCGCCTGGCTCACCGCTGCCGGCTGCTGCGCGGCCTGCCAGCCGAGATGCCAGGCCGCGAGCGCGCGCAGCACCGCGTCGCCCGACATCAGCCAGTGGATCACCGCCGGCGTATCGTCGGCCGGCGCGGGCGCGGGCACCGGCGCCGGCGCGCTGGCCACCGCCGCGGGCACCGGGCGGCCGTACCAGCGCGCCAGCTGCTGCGCCGTCCAGCCCAGGCTGCGATCGACGTGGCACAGGTTGCAGGCGTTGGGCCGCTCGCTGCCGGCGAACCGCAGCGCGGCCTCGGTCACCTGGGGGCTGTCGATCCGGTGGTTGCGGATCCCCTTGAGCAGGCCGTACACGGTGTACGGCATGTGGCAGTTGTAGCAGCGGCTGCCCTGCGAGCCGGCTGCGTGGTGGGTGTGGGCCTCGGGCGCCGCGCCGATCGCGGGGTGGCACGACGTGCACGCGGCGTCGGACGCCTTGCCCGGGGCCAGCAGGTTGACCGGATCGCTGTCGTGCAGCGAGTGGCAGCTGCCGCACCACAGCTTGCCGCCCTGCTGGCACTTCGACTCGACCATCCCGCTGTAGTCGCGGCTCGACACCCGGATCGTGCCGTCGGCCCAGAAGTAGTTGCGCAGGTAGAGCGGATCGTCCGCGATCGCGCGCGCGAGCGCGGGCGACGGCTCGAGCGGGCGGAGCAGCGGCTGCGACCGCTCGAGCTCGGCCCCGGCGACGTAGGTCTTGCCCTCGCCGAGCTCGATGTCCTCGCTGACGTCGGTGAGCGAGTGGCACTGGCCGCAGACCTCGCTGCCGCGCGCCGGCGAGATCCGCGCCGGGTTGACGATCGTCGGATCGCCCTGGCCGCGGCGATGCAGCCAGTAGCGGCGTAGCGGGTTCTGGTTGGCGGCGACGTGGGCCTCGGCGGGGCCGTGGCAGGCCTCGCAGGCGATGCCGTTCTCGCCGAGCCGGCTCTCGATCTTCCAGCCGCCGGCGGGCAGCAGCGCGAGCGGCTGGCCGGCCGTGGTGTGGCAGCGGATGCAGCTGACGTTCCACACCTGCTCGTCGTAGCGGTCCTGCTCGGGCGGGTGGAGGAACACCTGGCTGCGCGGCACCCAGCGCTGGTCGTCGAACAGGTAGGTGAACGGCAGCGACATCTGGCCGTTGCCCTCGCCCGACGGCACCCAGTACGCCTGCATGTGGTGCGATCCGGTCACCATCGAGATCCGCCGGGTGACCCGCGGGGCCGCCTGGCCCGGCCCGGGCGCGTCGCGCTGGCCGATGTCGACCTGGTACTGCCACAGCGGATCGACCATCTCCGCGAAGAACTCGTCGCCGCGGCGCGACAGCTGGACGTCGTAGCCGCCGCCCTCGAGCCGGCGGTCGGCGAAGTCGCCGCGCACCGAGGCCGGGGTCGCGTACTGGGTCATCGTGCGGTGGTAGCCGCGGTGCCACGAGTGGTACTGCGACGGGTGGCAGGCCTCGCAGCGATCCGACGTCGCGTAGCCGGGGCGCGCGGCCTGCGGCGCGGTCGCGGCGAGATCTCGGCGGCGCTCGGCGGCGTCGAGCTGGCGGACCGCGGCCCAGCCGGCGAGCGGCAGGATCGTCAAGGCGAGCGCGGCGGCGAGCGGCCGGTTGGGACGGCTCGGTCGGAACCACGCGGCCACGGTGCGACGTTATCACAGCGGGCCGGGTCGCCTGCTGGCCGCGCCTGACGCCGGCTGGCACGCCACTGCGTCGGCGGATCGCGCGCCGGAGCCGCAGCCCTTGACTCCCCCGTCGGTTCGCTTACTTTCAGTTGCGATGTCGGGGCCCGATCGCAGCTGGACCATCGCGCCGGCGCTCCTGTGGTTCACGGGATTTGTCGTGGTGGCGCTGTGCCTGCTCGATGGCGGCGTCGGCGCGCTCGCCGATCGGTTCCGCGCGCCGCGCGAGCCCGCGCCGGTCGCCGGCCCCGGGCCGGCGTTCACCCCCGCGTCGCTGGTGGTCGCCGAGGCCGACGCGCCGGACCGCCGACCAACGGCGTCCCCGGCGGCGGCACCACGATCGTCCCCGGGATGATCGTCGCCGCGGAGCGCAGCAAGATCCTCACGCTCGAGGATCGCTGCCTCGACGGAACGGCCAACCAGTGCAAGCGCTGGGCGATGGACGCGTTCTACCGCGCGATCGACGAGAGCAAGCGCGGCACGCTCGGCCGCGCGCTGCGGGTGTCGTGGTACGGCGATTCGGTGATCGCCACCGACGCGGTCCCGGCCCGGTTCCGGTCGCGGCTCCAGGGCGAGCTCGGCGACGGCGGTCCCGGCTTCGTGTTCATCGTGCCGCCGCACCGGTTCTGCGGTCACGAGGCGATCACGCGCACGAGCGGCGGCAGCTGGAACGCGCACGCGATCTCGACCAGCCAGATCGCCGACGGGCTGTACGGCGTGGGCGGCAGCACGGCCGAGACCGCCGACGGCCGCGCCTCGATCAAGCTGGTCGCCGGCACCGCGTCGCAGGTCGAGCTGTACTACCTGGCCCAGCCGCGCGGTGGCAGCGCGACGATCACCGCCGATGGCAAGCAGGTCGCGAAGGCCGACACGCGGGCCCAGGCCAAGGCGCCCGGGTTCGCGGCGGCGACCATCGATGGCGGCGCGGCGAAGTTCGACATCACGACCTCGGGCAAGGTCCGGCTGTTCGGCATCGATCTCGAGAACCCGCGCGGCGCGGTGGTCGACAACTTCGGCGTGGTCAGCGTCAACGTCAAGAGCTTCGACGCCAACAAGCCCGAGCACTTCCAGGCCGAGCTCGCCCACCGCGCGGCCGATCTCATCATGATCATGATCGGCGCCAACGAGGCCGAGTGGCTCGGTCCGTCCGATCGCGACACCAAGGACTACGGCGAGCACTACGGCAAGCTCCTGGCCGAGATCCGCAGCGCGCGGCCCGAGGCGAGCTGCCTGGTGGTGTCGCCGACCGACCAGGCCGAGACCAAGGACGGCAAGTACGTGTCGCGCCCGGTGATGCCCAAGCTGATCCTGGCGCAGCGCCAGGCAGCGGTCGACGCCGGCTGCGCGTTCTACTCGACCTACGAGTGGATGGGCGGCCAGGGCTCGGCGGCCAAGTGGTTCCGCAAGGGGCTGGTCGGCACCGACTTCCAGCACCTGTCGCGCAAGGGTGCGGAGCGGCTGTCCGATGGGTTGTTCGGGACGTT
>Ga0307515_10013480_pt1 | contig 15272 bp, 10 predicted proteins | sample 17_EM_MG_FD_194513 | JGI IMG/M metagenome (GOLD analysis project Ga0307515, IMG submission 194513) | Populus trichocarpa ectomycorrhiza microbial communities from riparian zone in the Pacific Northwest, United States - 17_EM | ecosystem: Host-associated > Plants > Roots > Unclassified | place... | reverse complement strand
CCGCCGCCCCCCCACTCTTGCTTGTGAGAAAAGAGAATCTTCTACATGGACCACAAGTAATTAGGTTTTATATGTATTTACAAACCATAGGGTATTTGGGAGCACATAATTAGGTTTACCACCACTAATCTTCCATCAAATGTTTCCTTTGAAATGAAGGTTGTCTTTAGGGTCTAGTTAGCTCTTATAATTAAGACCCACCATTTACATGTAATCGCAGCACGTAATCCATTGTTGAAATCTAATAAGCTAGCAAAGCAAATCTAGTCTTGTTATGCATCAACATATTAATATTAACACGCTCACACTACAAACATTTGATGCCCTCAATGCAAATATCCTTCACTGATTTTATTGATCAGTTTTTGAAGAATATGAATATATATGGACATACAAATCTATTTTATTAAGTATAGTACATACCATGTTTTTTTTTTTAAATAATTATGGATGGTTAAGTCATGAAATGACTTGACAAAGAAATTGGGTTTTTTTCCATAAGTTGTGATGCTTGGCTAAAACCCGCTGGCTTGATTTGAGCTTTGTGTTTGAGATTAATTAAGATATTAATTGTCCATGAAATAAATAAATTTTTTGTGTAACGAGAAACTTTCTATACTTAAATTGATAGGTATATAAGAGAAATAATATATAAGAAAAAAATAAATATATAAAAGTATTGAGTTGAAGAAAATTATGAACTTTTATATTTACTTGGTGATTCAAGGTATTTATAAATTTTAATCACGTAATCTCATCTCGAGACATAAAGAGTTGCACAATAATTAAATTATGAAAATATTGGCTCTGTTAGAGAATAATATAAATCATATCTTGGGACCTCACATAAGAGCTTAAGCTTTTGGGCTGAGATGATTTTTTGTCATGGTATCAGAGCCTTGATGACCAAGCGGTCACGAGTTCGAACATCACCATCCCTATTTATTTGATAAAAATTAAGCACAAGGTAATGTGGGCCTGTGCAAATTTCAAGTTCAAAGGGCTTTCACTTGAGGGGGTGTGTTAGAGAATAATATAAATCATATCTTAGGACCTCACCTAAAAACTTAAACTATTTGGTCGAGATGGTTCTTTAACAGGCTCATCATTAATTTTAGTATTTAGTCCTTTATTGAAAAAGAGATTGGTGATTGTCAATGATATTTTCACTAGAAAAGGGTATCTAATTTGCATAAAACTTAAGGTATGTAATTTGCAATGTTACTTTTAGTTAGAAGATGTGATATCAGTCCTATTTTACTTCTTGTAACTCAAAAAATATTTATGTGTGGGTATCGGACATCGATGAGAGAAAGAAAAGCATGCAAGGGAAAGAAAGAAAAAAGGCATGGATGGGGTATACTTGTCTGGGCCACGACCCGAACTTCATCGTGTTACAGTCTGGGGCCTCTGGGCCACTGCTCAAACAACAACAAGGTGACAAGTGTTTTGCCATTTTTTTTGCTGGTAAAAATTGTGCACCATCTGATCAAACCTTACTTGTGAAATTACAAGAGAGTGGTCATTCTGTATTAACGATGAGATACTTATGCTATGAAATTTAACTAATTATAATTCTTATTTGAAAAATTTAACATTATATTCATATATACCACACTATTTTTGAATAAAATAACGCTTCTTAAAAAAAAATCAAATAATCACAATTTTCAATATGTTTTATTCTTTTTAATATACCTTATCTCAAATTTTTATACTAAAATTAATGATTATGTCATTAAGTGCATTGTAAATGTTACTTTTAATATATATTACTGAAAATGTCCTCCCCAATCAATAAAAAAAATAGAAATAATATTTATTGGTGTTGAGAATGATATATTATTATAAGGTAAAAAACCAAGAATTTGTGTCATTTTTTATTAAAAAAAAGCTAATAAAATTCTCATATTTCTTGTGTTGTGCTTTTATATTTCACTCATCATATACTTAAAAAATATGATTGAAGCGGGTTTTTTGTTTATTTATTTTTTATTTTTATTGAAAAAATTCTTAAAAATTTCAATATTTTTCCCATATTATGATTAATTTACCATTACAATAAATACTTTCTATACATATAATTTTAGAGTAAATATTCAAATTAGGCATGTTTAATTTTTCAACAAAAAATAAATAAAAAATAAAAAGGGCCCAACCGGTGACCTCTTGATCTGCGCTCTGGCTCAATTATACGTACCCAAAAATCCTACTAAACCCTCCTCTATCTCCACAGCCAGAAGCCGAAGAAGCGAACCGAAACGACAACAATGGTGTCTCAATACGGCATCAAGTATGCCGTTCACATCATCACCAATCACTTCGGTCCTCTCGTCGCCGTAAGCAAAAACTCTCTCACTCACACTCTCTATCTTGCAATCTCTCTGAATCGATTTATAATATAAAATGGCGTTTGTTTTTTTGCAAACTCAAACAGAAAGTATGCGACTGCCTTCTCAAGAAAGGACCGTTACCGCTCCGTGAAATAGTCCGTTACACTGAGCTATCTGAGACTCTCGTCAGAAACTGCTTGCTCGTCTTGATCCAGCATAACTGCCTTCAACCTTTCCTACTTGAAGAAGAAGGTAATTATTACCAAAACGGTGCCGTTTCTGTTAACATCGATTGTAATTTATTTATTTTTTTAAATAATTAGGTGGATTTGGAGAAGTAAATAAAGTGAGTTCGCTGTACATGGTGCTATTCGATAATGTATTGCATCGCGTTAGGTTTTCCAAGTTTATGGCTATTGTTTCGCAGGAATTCGATAAGCTGGTTAGTTTTTTTTTTAAGTTTTGATTTGTGATTTTTTTGGAGGTTAGGTTAAATTATGGATTTGTTTAGTGTGTAGATTTGATTGAAACATTGCTTCAACACGGGAGGCTTTCGTCAGAGCAAATTTTTGATGGATTTAGGGACAGTACAGAAGGCAAGTCTCGAATAACTTAGCTAACTGCGGTTCTTAATGGTTTTCAGAGTTGAATTTTGGTTCTAGTGTTTTTAATGCTTGGTTTTTGTTTGAAACTTTAGGGAGTAGTAGTGGAGGTATGGAGGCTTTACAAGAAAATATGCATAAGCTTGTGATGGCACGATATGTTGAAAGGTGTCCTATCTCAGAACCATTTCTTGCATTACCGAGTGAAGAAGAAGCTGCTCCTGTGAGGAGGCGAGGTGCTAAATCAGCCAAGGTTATAGCTTTTTTTTTAGTGTGAATTTTATAGGCGGCTTCTTATTTGTTACATAGAGTTGGCAATTGCAGCCTGCTATTTATGTATGTCTAAGAACGTGGCCAGCAAAGAGACCGTCCTATGAGCTGTGGAGTGGAAAGCTTTACATACTTTCACGTGGGAAAATCAAAACAGATGACAAACTAATAGAGGGAAATTCTGGATTTTCTTTGACTTGCGCTGAATTATAAGTTATGCCATTGCTGTATTTGTCTCTTCACGAGAAATGATGAGAAGGACAAGAACTATGCAATTATTGATTTAACAATCAGTCACCTTAGAGGTTTCAATGAATGCCACTTTTGGATAATGAATGACTAGAGAACTTGATGTTTGATTATTCTGACTTATCCTTCTTGAATAGACTTGTGCAATGCAAAATTTGAATTCTGCTTTTTAAACCTGATTCCTATACATTAACAAGTTTCCATGATACTTACAGGCATTTTTAGAGCCAGAAACCCTAGAACAACGTGTTCTTGTAGCAGCAGTGCCTCCAGAAGGAATGAGATTTTCATTTGAATTAAATCCTGAGATAGGTGCCGACAGAGATAAAGTTGAGAATAACTCCTCTAGCAATATTGGAGATAAGGTTAGTATATGAATTGTTATGTTGATTTAAGAGGTTTATTAATGTGCTAATCTTTCATTGTTGCATGCATAGCGCAAGCTTGATGCTTTGGAGTCCGATATTGATGGTGGGGTTGCGGACAAACAAGTAGCTCTTTGGCGTGTCAATTTTGAGGAATTTATTCGCCGGCTTAGGCATAAGGTTTGCTTTGACTTACAATCTTCATCTTAACTGTGCCAATACTTGTATACAAATATGTTTCTCTTAGATTAACATTGAAAAAAAATTACCAAATTGTCTTCGTACTTGCTCTGTGCTTGTGTATTCTGATCAAGAGAAAACTTATGGTCCCAAAGTGTAAAATTGAAAAAAAAAACTTAGATCTCTTTCTTACTGAATTAACTCTCCCACAACATTCCTTGAGGAAGGTTGGTGGAATGAGATATAAACACAAGATGTTCAAACGGTCAGACAAAATCTGTCACGTCATGCATGCATGGCTATTTTCCATTTCTTTTCTGAGGGGCAGGTTGACTTGGGGGTGCCACATGTTCACTATTTGAAATTTAGGATGTTTCTTGCACAGAAAGAGAAAATCCAAGGTGCTCAATTAAAAACTGTTAAAATGTTGTTTGTTTTACTTTATCCTCTATGATGTCCTTTTCATTCCATATCTGTTTCGACTTTTATGACACTGTGATGGGCTTCTGTTTGATACCAATTACAATCATCATGCAAATGAAAGCTATTAGGCTCATTCCTCTGATTTTCTTATATGCTCCCTGCATATTTTGGTTCAAATGATGCTACTGTTCTATTTTTCTTCTAGATTTGTATTGAGACTGTGAGAACACGGCTGGATGATGAAGCTGCCACTGTCTTCACTGCAATGCTGGATGCATCAAGGAGTGAGGAAAAGAAAATAAAAACAGCAAGCTCAGGTGATGAGATTCTAAGATGATTGTGTAAATTGCTTTTAACTCATTGCATCATCAGATATTTTTCAATATGTATGATCCCAAAAAAATAAGAAGATTTAACACAGCATCCGTGGAGGAATTGATGACTGCCACCGCCCGCCTCTCTGTCTACATATATGTTTGTGTGTGTTGATGAATGGAAAATTACAAACTGATGGTTTGGCTTTCTAAGTGTGTTAAGTGGTTGAGAGGAAACATTATTTGTGCTGCCTAAATGATGTGGGCAGAGGCTGAGGTCCATCGACCGCAGCTCAGTGTTTTTCATGTAGCACAAGCATCTTGACAGAGCCAGCCAAAATAGAATATTAGATCCTTGTAGCTTAACTTTCTGTCCCAGAAAAAAAAAAAAGAATATAAAGAAGGTGGCAGGGAAAGAAATCATCCAACTAGTGGGGTATCTTTCTGACTGGATTTTCAATGGGATATATAAGTGAAGGCACTCATGTCATGAATGAAATTAAAATTGTAATTTCTTCATTTTTATCCTACATCATATGCTTCTTATGCCCTTTGCTTTCTTTATTGTGATGAGAAACATTTCAACTAATGAAAATAGACAAAATGCAGTGAATGGATTGTCAGGAAAAAAGACACAGGAAATTAATCCCTTTCCTCTAACCATTTTTCATGCAACTCTCTTACCCATTTGCTTTTATGATGTATTGTGTCTTGCAGTTCCTTTATCAGAAAATTCCATTTATGCAGAGGTGATTAAGAGCGAAAAGGGCCGTAATATGACCTTAGATTATGTTATATCTGTCCTTGTCGGGTTGAGTTCTTCTCCACCATTTGTAAGGGTGGTTGACAATTCATACAGTATAGGTATAATTTATCTCCTTTTCAACTCCGTTTCATTTCATTTTGAAACATAAAACTAGTTTCTTTTTGGATGAATTTCTATCCTTCATCTTGGTTTTTAGTGACTTATTTGTACTTTTACAGATTTCAAACATACCATCGAAGTAGCTCAAACTGACGAGGTCTGTTCACCTGTGATCCTTTTGAAATATTAGAATTCAATGCTTCCTTTGTTGAAGTAGGTGTCTAATTACATTTTCTACTCTGCAGGTGGAGTCAATTGTGTATAAAAAATATGGCAAGGATGCTTATAGAATGTTCAGGTTACTGTCAAAGGCTGGTCGCTTACTTGAGACTGATAAGGTGATAAGTTTGAATAAATGGATATGTTCTCAGTTCCATTGCAATAGTCATATGATGGAAACCACGGCTTTCTTTCTTGGTTTACAGTGTAGATGAATAATCTTGAAATTGAGAATTATCTATATGTTATTTCTTTCCTGTGAATTTATTATTTAGGTGTACTATGGTCATGTATTGAGGAGAAGCAGATCTCTCTGTAAATTTGAGGAAATGGGTTATCTAGCTCTACAGAAGGTTTAGTGAGTGCTCTTCCTACATTGCTCAATGCTTAGGTTTCAGTCACACCCCACACTCTTGTTGGGGCTGGGTTGACAACCTTAGCACTTTAGGACCTGCAAACATAGGGGTCTGGAAAGCCATTCTGCAGCAATTGGCTCCTGGAGCTACACGAAAACCATCCCATTTGTGTTCTGCTGTCAGCATGGCCAAGCACACTCTCTTCATCTTTCAATCTCAACTGTAGAGTGTTGAGGCCCATGTCTCCGCATAGCATTATTTGTTTTTAGGATTTGCACAAAGGTTAATGTAGGTTAATAGGCTATTTTCTTTTGCTTCTTCTAGAGCTACTTTTAGAGATCGCATTCTAATTAAGAATATCAGCATGCTGTTAGTAGAAAACTTCAACTAAATGAGCCGTATTTCTTTTCCTTTTATTTGTATATAACCATATATTTGAAATGAGGTTAAATGTCTCTGTAGGCTGAAGTTTGCAATACTATAGTACAAAAATCTTGCAACAGGAATATTTTGAGCTTCACTTTTTCCCATGCTTCAGACAATTTAATGTCTCTGTAGGTTGAAGTTTGCAACAATCTAGTCCAAAAATCACTACTTTTAATCTACAAAACAACAATATTTTTCTCCTTTTGTTTTTCTCTTTTTCATTAGTTTGAATTTTTTTGGATGATGTGTTCGGTTTATCATTTACTCCAGTTTTGTTATCATTTCTCTAGATTTCAGATTCAATATTCCTTGAAAAGAAGGAAACAGCCAACATCCTTTCTAAGATGTGGCAGGGCGACTACTTGCAGATGGAGGTAAATGAATTTTACATGTTTGTCCTTTTGCTTAGCAAATGAAGGTATCATATTTTGTTGGAACTGAAATTTTGTTTTGCCTGTTCTTTGACGAGTGTATTCTCTTTGCTAAACTGTCTACTTAAAAAGGTTTAAATTACAAAAAACCTGTGAAGTATCACGAAATTATGATGACACCCAAAAGCTTGAAGATATTAGAAAACCACCCCGAAGTTTAATTGAATATTACAAAAACTCCCTTCTGTATACAAAATACCTGTAAATATTTTTGAATTATTCCCCTTAACATTAAAGGTGTTTGGGGAGCAAAAGGTGGCTTTTGTAATTTTTTGAAAAATTTGGGTGGTCACTGTAATCTCATGATATCTTAGGGGGGTTATTGTAATTTATGCTAAAAAAAGGGGTTTAAAAGATTTGGACTTTGAGCTTGTAACTAGTTTATAATGATGATCATTTGGGTTTAAATGTTGATGATCATTTATAATGCAGAAATTAATCGCCGGACCAACACAATTCTTGTTGTGGAAAGTAAATATGATAAACCTAAGGGAACGCGTATTGGATGATATGTTCCATGCGGCCTTAAACTTGAGTCTTCGAGTGGCATACGAGCTAGAACAACAAAAGGAGGTTTGAGAACTACCTTTATTTGCCCCATTTTCCTCTTTGACTGAAATGCACTTGTAGGCGTGTCGACTAACAATGCCTCTCTTCTTTCCCCTTCCTTTTCAATTAAAGCTTCAACCTTTTTTCTCATTCGTATTAATCACGTTGATCCGGCGAATTCTTTCAGATTTTACATCTCGGAGTTGATGGGCCAATGAAAGAGAAGTATGAGAAACTTAAAAAAGTTAGATTTCTCCTGGAATCCTCAAGGATGAAGCTTGACGATGCTATAATGATTTTCCATGATTTCTAAATGCATCTTATGAGTGTAAAAATATGTTTTCATATCTTAAGATAAATTATTTTGTTTTCTTTCTCCTTGACAATGTCAAGATCATTGAATTCCATCTCTTTTGCCCACACAATTTTGGCTTGCTAATTGCAGACAACGAAAAGAGTTGTTGAATTTATAAAGTAAATTGAAATAGTTGCTTTCGAAATTTACAATCTTTTATCTTTTTACCTTTTCAAGCTGTTCGAACCCTGTGATTCTCCCCCCGCAGAAATAAAAATCGACAAGAAGATCCTCTGTATCGTTCATGGATCCCCGAAGAAGGCTCATAAGGTTGCCAAATGCTGAATAATGGAAAACTGAGGTGCATCTCTTGGCATTAAAACAAAGCCAGGCTTTACAGTGATTCGCAAAAGAAGCCTAAATATAAAATTGTTAAAGGATCTATCGCTCCCCTATTTCTGCAAGAACATGAAACTCAGCAAGTCTCAGTAGCAATGTGATGAAAATACTCACGGTAAAGACCGGTTTCTACCCATCTCAATTAGCAAAATAAACTGGTCTGCTCTGTGTATATGTTGTACTTGCATCATTAATGGTGGCTTCTCTCATCAAAATTTTCTATTCTACTGTGCAAAATGGCTACAATCATCTCTTAAGATAAATGGCTTCGCTATGTTACTTATGTGCCCTAGTTGCAATGGGAACCACCAGCTGCTGGCTTCTTGAGGGTATTTCTGTGCGATTCCTTTGTCACCCCGTAATAATTTGGTCTACTACCTGCCCATGTAATGAATTTCCAACCATAAACTGACCCACCGACAACATAGCTTCCTCGGATCTTCAGGCCATCATCTAACTTCATCTGCGAGGTGATTGTTTCTGCAGATATATGCGAGGGCTGTTGTATTCCCCCATCCCGGTGTCTATCTGGTAATTGTCTCCCTCCCACATTCTTCCCAAGCCCCGCCGCTGTGGTCATCTGGTTGTATAAATCCATCATGAGCTTCGATTCTGAAAGTTGAATATCAAATCAATTACCAAGCATACGCTTCAAAAACTTACAGGTATGAGAAAAAGCATCTGGCTATTATATATCAGATAAAGAAGGAACAACATCAATCAAGACAAGCAGAAAGGACTCACGTGATCGAAGTTCATGAGCTGCTTTGCAATCCCGAAAATCAGGTGTCTGGAGAACCTAAGGTAGAGAACCACAAAAAGATAGAAAACAAGGATGATGTTTTTTTTTTTTTTTTTTTTTTAAAAAAAAAAAGGCGTTTAGCTTTTTTGTGCGCATCTTTACATGATTCGACCATTTGGCAATATCTCACAGCCTAATGTATCATACCAGCATTTTGCATCAAAGAGTTAGAAACAACCTCAAGAGCGTGTAGTAAAATTGCTTAGACATTGATTACCCCTACATGTATAAACCATGTAGAAACGAAGATGTATTATTTTCTCAATTTGAACCGCTAATGCATCGATACCATTAACGTTTTCCTAAAATACTTTGGCATCAATTTGAGACAATAATGTGAGAATTTATCAGACCAAGTCAGTACAGTCAGACAATAAACAGGCAGTCGCAAATGATGAGGGTGTCCTGACTATAAAATTCATGATCAGCTCTACGAACTCAAACCAGTAAAACCAACAACATAAAACACATTGACACCTACCTCAAACCGAAACCCCAGCAACACAAATCCTAATATCCGTTTTTTGGTATAACTTCCGGCCTCTGGAACCCCTTCACAACTAGAAACAACCCACTTTTAATGAGTCTGCCCTAAAATCCCTGATTAATATGCCACTAATAACTGCACTTTAATTCTTTCCTTCAATGGACCAGGATTTACACAAAAATCCAACGCAAAACACCCATGATAGGAATTAAATGCACAGCTTAATTAAAAAAAAAAAGCAACACATTATGTTTCCTGGATTGTTTTCTCACCAAGAAAACAACAAAAAGTCAAAGCTTGGACAGAACACCGACTAAAAAACAAAACCCACAAAAGCTATAAGGAAAACAAAACAAACCCACTAAAAAATCCACCAAAATCTTGTAAAAAACACGGCCAAAACACATGAAGAGACAGTACCTGAAAGACTTTGGGGCGAAGTTGTTGAACAGCAGCTCGTATCTTGAACTAAGAGGAGTTAGTGAGGTCCACATGACTTAGCTTCCTCTTGCTGGAGTGAGTCTGAGGAGGTGGTGGTGGGTCTTTAGGTACGGTGTCACTTGCGTTGCTCTTTGCGTCTTCCATTGATAATACAAAGAGAGAGACCGTCCACTTTTGGACAGCCAAGTTTAAAAAAAAAAAAGAAAAAAAAAAAGAGACCGTCCAAAGCCAAAAAAAGAAAAAAAAAAAAAGCCATTCTTTTTAACCACTTTTGGCTACTCAATTAGCTTGGGCCACTCTGGGGTCAGTTCTCTTGGAGATTGAAATCAGTATTATTAAGCCCGATCCAATTTACGATGAAGCGAGGTGGATGTTAAAGCTGTAACTAGCGTGTGCGTGTATAATTAAGAATTAAGAAAATAATTCTTGAATGAGTGATATAAATCTTATTGTTTTTTGATGGGATAAAGTGTTATTTTCTCTTTTCTTTTTCTGTTTACTTTCTCCAATGTTGTAAGTATTTTGTAGTTATAATTTTAATTAGTATTATAAAATTTTCATGAAATTACTATATCATGGTTATAAGTCAACCCAACTCAAGATCTAAATTACAAGTCAGGTGAATTAATTTCAGATTATCATGTTAATTTGTTATGCCGAGTGAGTCCTACACCCAGGGACAGGGATAAACCTGCTAAATTATTTTTATTATTAAAGTTGATAAAATTACCCATTTCAATAGATACCCCCCCCACATATATTTGTAACAAAACTATTATTTATTTTCATTATTTATATTTATGGTAAAATTCAACATTTATATGAATTTGATATTTGTTATTTATTGGATATTATATACCAAATGTTAATTGTAAATATAATAAAAGTTTTATTAATGTGGGATCCCCGAACTTGACGATGAAAGATTTCTCTTAATATCTTCCCGAAACGATTAAAAGGGGGGCGAGATGTGTATCAAACTTTTAGTCGGTTTGATTTTATTTTTTTCTAAAATTGTTTGGAATACTGTTTAAAATTATTGGATTTACTTCTGATATTATTATCGATCTCACGTTTATTTCGAATATATGAAAAGATTGTGAGAGAAAAAATCTTCTAAAAATACTGGTCTTGATTTGAATGTATAGCCTAATTAAGATGTATTAGGAAAACAAATTGAAGTTAAAAGATCATATATAATACTACTAAAGGGAGCTTAATTAGTTAATTATAACGAGGACGTGAAGTAATTAATTAACAGGAGTATATATTAATTATTAATAAAATGTTGGTGCATGGTTAAATGCTGTAGCAGAGTCATGTCACATTGATCACATGTAGTGTAGGCAAATACCATGTGCATGATGATCTATGCCAAATCTTACAGTACTGAAAGTGAAGGTTTGAATAAGGAATTAAGCCACTTGTTTCTTGACTTTTATGTGGCCGGCCGGCCCCCAGCTAGTGTGTTTGAATTCTTTCTTTCTTTCTTTCTTTTTTACTTTTTTGACAATAAGTTTGCGTTTGGGTTTAGCTTATGAAAATCATGGTTTGGCTCTCAAGTTCTATGAAAATTAACCATGCACGACGACGAAGGAATGGCCAGGAAATTGCGATGAACTTATTCAATATTAATTTGAAGGGAAAAGAAGAGATAGAGTACGTAGAATGGTCATGACTAGCTCAACAAATTAATTAAAAACAAATGAAAATGGAAGCTAGCTAGCTGTTCGTTTGCCTTAATTTGTAATTTGTTGTTAATTAGCAAATTAAGTCTTGGTATGTTCTTCCTTTCCCGCTCCTAATCAAAAAGCTAGTAAACTTTTGCGGCTAGGAGAGCTGCTGCTGTGATCACATGGTAAATAAACCCTAAATTAATTAATAGAAAACACACATATTGTAATGCCACAACACTTACTTCAATTAAAAAAATAGCCTTATTCATTCATTATACGCAACTATATATGAGAAGATTTTATTTACTTATTTTCAAGAGTTAATTTTGAATAAAAAAACACAAGTCGTGAGAACCATGCATGAAAATTAATAAAATCTACAAAATATCTTCGCATGTATTTTTTCTCACTTTGTGTGTGCGTCTCTCTCTCTCTCTCTCTCTCTCTCTCTCTCTCTCTCTCTCTCTCTCTTATATATATATATATATATATATATATATATATATATATATATATATATATATATATATTACAAAGTGATTTGAACGTGTTGTGAAAACCAACGAGTTGAGCTCCACATGTATGACTCATCATTACCAATGTTGTGTGATATCATATCATCATGACAACGTCAAACAACGAATGATTTCATCGATGAGGATGCAGCATAGCACGAAGGAGAGAGAACGCTGGAGATCATGTGTCGTGACCGTCCATCTATATATGCATACAAAAAAAGAAGAAGAAAAAGGCCACAATTTCCACGACTCATGCCATATATATACGCTGTGGAGCAAACAAGGATGAAAAAGTAGAATTGATAGTGTGCGAAAGTGCTTGAGCGTGAATTAATGGAAGTGATGGATGCAGGCAAGTCTCTTAGGTGACTTAGGCCTAACTTTTTGTTAGGTACATTTGAATATATAGACGACACGGTTCGAATTTTACACACGGCTGCATGCTGCTTCTAAGGGCCTTCTTCGTGCATCTCTGCATCTGTATATCTTATCTTTTAATTTAATTAATTACCACGTCATAATCCATACATATTGTGTCGAATCTAAATTAACGAAGGATCTCGAGCAAGACAATATATTATTAAGTAGTTTACATCATCTGACACCTTGCTAACCTCAGACCAAAGTACAAGATTAGTTTAGAATATTTGATAGTTTGCTTATAACCCGAAACCTAAGTACATCACACCTAGCTTGCTAGCCTCGAGCTTTTTAAGTACAGGAAGCTGACCGATTGAGGATATATACTATGATTATTGAATTTAATAATTTGTTGAATTAATTTTGATGTAAAAAAAGAGATGGCCGGAAAGTCAACAAGAACGAGAATCCTTGAATAATATATAAGTAAATATATTTATATGCTACAGTAGTAGTCGGTTGACTGAGATTAGATTTGATCAGTTAAAGCCGTTAAATTGGGAGTTGCTGCCCTGATCTGATATTATTATCATAGATATTGTCAATGTAGTGCGCACCGACCATCGTTGCTAGCTACTACCTTAGGACAGCGGGATTGGACTCTCCCCTTAATTCCCTTCTTAAAATATATTTTACAGTATTAATTAATTATTAATCACATACAGACACGGTTTTTTTTCTTAATGTCAAATGTCAAGTACTGAATTAAGCTCACCTAACGCCTCCAGAGAATGGGTTTTTATATTATATATTAATACAGTGTATTAATTACAAAATAGTTATTTAAGAGATAATTCTTGAATGGTTCTTTATTGAGAAATAAAATAATTGTCTTACAAATGAAATTAGAGGAAATAGAAAGAAACATAATATACAGAAAAGAAAAACTAAATTAGTGATCAAAACATGTCTAGAATACCATATATACATATTATAAATGAGATCGTTACTAGTGTAATTTTACATACACTAATTTTTAAATGAATGCATTTATTTATGGTATTTGTTATATGTTTAAAGTAAGATTAATATGTTGACAAATAAAAAATAATTGTGATCACAACCCGATTGTTTTTATGTCTAGAACAATGTTCGTGTGCGTTTTAAAAATACATTTAACTTGAAAAAGATATCAAATTGATGTTTTTTTTAGTATTTTTGACGTGATAGTATCAAAAATATATAAAAAACTATTTTAATATATCTTCAAGCAAAAACCCACTTCTAACTGTGGGAAGTATTTGAATGTGTTATTTTTTTTTAGTTTTATAATAATAATTGTAGTATGTCCAGGGCTTGATTTTCAAAATAAAAGAAGAAACAAGAGATAATGTTAGTTACAAGAACACCATGGACTCACGTTATGAATCAAAGTCTACATTTGATTTCAAAAACCCTTTTAAGATTCACGTTTGCAATGTGAATCTCAACAGAAGGAGAAGGAGAAGGAGAAGCCTCCGGTTTCTTATATTAAATTTGAGCATTCACCATAAACAACGTTTGCCATATCATCTTAATTTTTTTTAGAATTAAAACCTTATTTTTTTAACAATCATTCAGGTTGACTTTTGATCTATTAAGTTAATTAGAACATGTTAGGATAATTTTCATACAATTTAATATTAAACCCGGACTAAATAAGAAATTAGGTTGGAAGGTTTCAAAGTTGACATGTTAATCTAAATTTAACAAAAAAAAAAATTTCACATAATTTTTTTTTATCCAACCCACGATCTAACGTTTTAAACTAAAAACTAGTTAGAGTTCTACATCAAGCAAGAAAATGTGGCATTTTTTGTTTTGTCCCTTTGTATGTATATTTGTCTGTTTTAGACTATTGTAGCTTTTGATGGCCCTATGATTCCACCAAGGAACAACAAATTAGGATTTGTGGATGTCGATTATTATGGCTCGTAATCTCATTTTAAATTAAATTAAAATAAATAACAACATACAAACAAATAAGCCGCTATTTCTTTTTCATGTTTGAAAACAGCAACACGAGGAGGAACTGTACTATTAATTAAAAAACACCATATTATCAAATTAATACACACCGCCGCGTCTTTGCAACTGGAATATGTATACACCTACGTACGTACGTACGTACCATGATGTCTATACTAATTGTTCAAATATTAGGCTCTAACACAAAGTTAAGTCGTATATATGTAATCACTATATATATATATATCTCCTAGCTACTTATCATCATCATATAAGCGAGAAGACAGATTTGACAAGATGAACATGAAATTAACAAAATTAATGTTTTAAATGTCTATACTAATTGTTTTCCATTAGATTGTAATTAATTATTAATTATTGTGACCCAAAGTGATTACCAGCCTGCGTACGACATCTTTATTGACCCCCACCAATGCTTCCCTCCTATTGGTATCCTCTCCCATCAAAGCTGAAAAAAGGATGGATGAAATTAAAATCACATCCGTTTGCCCCATGAGGAAATGGAAGATCATATTGGTCTAAGCATCAATTTCTTTGTCCCCTAATAATAATAATTATTGTAGAAATTAGGCAAGCTGATGGTTATTTGCTGTACAATTAACTCAATTATTAATAATTAATTGATCGATATCCAATTGGTTTCTTCAATGAAAACAATCATCCAATGCTCTTGGATTACATAAT
>Ga0307515_10013479_pt1 | contig 15272 bp, 5 predicted proteins | sample 17_EM_MG_FD_194513 | JGI IMG/M metagenome (GOLD analysis project Ga0307515, IMG submission 194513) | Populus trichocarpa ectomycorrhiza microbial communities from riparian zone in the Pacific Northwest, United States - 17_EM | ecosystem: Host-associated > Plants > Roots > Unclassified | place... | reverse complement strand
TAGGAGAAAAACCACATTTGAAAAGAAAAAAAAAACACTGGGTCTCGCCTGGGTTTGCCTGGGTCATGGGTCGACCCGTCGGGTCGTTGCACTAGCCGGTCTTTCGAAAAACCTGGACCGGTCCAGCAACTGGGTCAACCCGCCGGTCTAGTTCGGGTTTAATAACTATGCTCCAGACCCAAGTTGCTTTGGCTGGCAAGGGTGTCAGATCCAAGTAACTTGGGTCTTGCAGCCGTGTCAGGATCCAATGCTAATAGATTCTCTTGGGTCTATCATCTAGACTTAGGTTTCTACATATAATTATTTTTATTATTGTTAAAATTATTAATATAAATATATAATAATTATTAAATTTTAAAAGAATATTATTAATATTAAAAAACAAAAATAGATTAATGTGAAGGGTAAAATTAAAAGTTATTATTATTATTATTAAATTTTAAAAAACTATTATTACTATAGAAGAAAAACTATATTTTTTTAAAGTTTAAAAAATATAAAAATTTGAGCTGATAAATTAAATATTATTATTAACATTATAAATTTATTGTTAGATTTGGAATTGTAGCTGTACTCAACATTCTTGTATCTTAAATTTTTTTTATATATATATTTTTATGAAAATAAAAAATAAATCCAGAGTACAAACTATTTTTTTTTATCAACCTCTTTTATGTTTCAATTTTACCTCGATCGCCTCGAAAAAGGCTTTTTACATGTTTTCGAAGAACTTGATCATATTTGGAGTTCAGAAGGTGGGCAATAATTATTTCACTTAAGAAATCATATAAATAAAACTAAACTCTAAACATATTACGATGAAAAAACTTATCAGGACACTGAATAATCTATGTTGGGGATGCATCTGGGTTGAAAATTAAATTATTATTTTAGGATGATTTGATTTGTATGTCAAGATTTTGAAAAAATATTAAATTGATTGTTTTTAATTGGAACTTATCAAAAATTCATTATTTTTTGTGATAGACTGGACCATCACACCATCTCATAGCACTCAATTTCAAATTTCATGAAAACGATATAATGGTTTGGAAGCATTTTTTTTCCAACAATATAATGGTTTCCAGTTGTCCATTGAAAACGACAGTTCAGTTTTGCAAAAGATTGAAGAAATGATCTGAAGTTGAAAGGTGCATCTGCAGTTCGTAAATTGAACGAGAAAGTTTACCTAGTTCAGTACCCAATTTCACAACACATATAGTACCCAATTACAGCAAAAGATGACAACTATATATTTAATTGATCCCTAGCTGCAAATTCATTGATAGCAAAACGACGAAAAGAAACCAGCAACTGGAAGTTGAGGTTGAAAAGAAAATCTACTGATAATCTCCCTGGTATTCTCCTTCTTCCTCATCCTCATATTCTCCTTCCTCATCAGCGGTTGCATCTTGGTATTGCTGATACTCGGAAACCAGATCATTCATGTTACTCTCAGCCTCAGTAAACTCCATCTCATCCATTCCTTCTCCTGTGTACCAATGCAAGAAAGCCTTCCTCCTAAACATGGCAGTAAATTGCTCACTAACCCTCCTAAACATCTCTTGAATTGATGTTGAATTGCCAATAAAGGTGGATGCCATCGCAAGACCAGTAGGTGGGATATCGCACACAGTTGATTTCACATTGTTTGGAATCCACTCAACAAAGTAGGAAGAGTTCTTGTTCTGCACATTCAGCATCTGCTCATCTACTTCCTTGGTACTCATCTTGCCACGGAACATGGCTGATGCTGTTAGGTAGCGGCCATGACGAGGGTCAGCTGCACACATCATGTTCTTTGAATCCCACATTTGTTGAGTGAGCTCAGGAACAGTCAAAGCTCTGTACTGCTGCGAACCACGGGATGTGAGTGGAGCAAAACCCACCATGAAAAAGTGTAGACGAGGGAATGGTATCAAGTTCACTGCAAGTTTTCTCAGATCAGAGTTCAACTGTCCAGGGAACCTCAAGCAGCATGTAACCCCAGACATTGTTGCAGATATCAGATGATTCAAGTCACCAACTATCACCAAATAAAAAAAACAGGTTCAGTACTAATGTAAAATAGCATGAAGTAACTTTTCCAAGACATTTTCACCCGACACAAATTTCTCAGCCATCTGTGATGAACAACTAATTAACACTTGATAACACGAACACAACATTAAGTAATTCAATCATTTAACATGCTCAATAGCCACAATCCACAAAGAAATAGTATATTAAAACATTAATAAAACAAACCTGATACATAACTAAGGGCATAGAAGGTAGAACTTACAACTAGGAGTGGTGAGTTTGAGAGTCCTGAAACAGATATCATACAAGGCTTCATTATCGAGAACCATACACTCATCAGCATTCTCAACAAGTTGGTGTACAGACAGAGTAGCATTGTAAGGCTCCACAACTGTATCAGACACCTTTGGAGAAGGAAACACAGAGAATGTCAACATCATTCTATCCGGGTATTCTTCTCTAATCTTCGATATCAAAAGCGTTCCCATTCCAGACCCAGTTCCACCTCCAAGTGAATGACACACTTGGAACCCTACACATCAAAAAATAAAATAAAAGCAATTAAAATCTCATAAATTTTTTTTAAAAAAAACAATTGTTATTTAATTTGTTAAATATAAGATTACAGTACCTTGCAAGCAGTCACAATTTTCGGCTTCTTTTCGAACAACATCGAGGACAGAATCGATGAGTTCAGCGCCTTCGGTGTAATGACCTTTAGCCCAGTTGTTTCCAGCACCGGATTGGCCGAAAACGAAGTTGTCAGGTCTGAAGATCTGACCATATGGGCCAGATCTGAGGCTGTCCATGGTTCCAGGCTCCAAATCCATGAGGACAGCACGAGGGACAAACCTACCGCAACTAGCTTCATTGTAATAGACATTGATTCTTTCAAGTTGGAGAGGGGAGTCGCCGTGGTAACTGCCGGTGGAGTCTATGCCGTGTTCTGCACAAACAACTTCCCAGAACTTGGCTCCTATTTGGTTGCCGCATTGCCCACCTTGAATGTGAAGGATCTCACGCATTTTCGCTGTTGGTTTTTGAAGAAAATGAAAATCGGCAGCAAATAAGAAGGGAGGATCTTGAATTCAGAGAGAGGAAGAGAGGATAAGTGAAACGGCCAAATGAAAGATTTTATAGAGGAAAGGAAAAGGGGATTAGGGTTTTGGTTGCTTTTGAAAAATATATTTATTTGGAAATGGTAGGTGGAGCTGGCCCCTATTTCAAGGAATCCAACGGTTGAAAGGTGAGTTGTGATTTTGAAATTCAAAATTTCAAATTCGTGGGTTACAGCTGTACTTGAACAGCATAGACGTACGACCGTTTGGGAAAGAACACGGCCTTCCATGCTTTCTGATAATTTATGAGCTGATTAATCCCTGTGTTTTGTAGTTTAGTAAAACTAATTAATTAGTCATTCCAGTAACAAGAACAATTAAATAATAATTTGATTTAAAGGAATTTTGCCCTCAAAAACATCTTTCCAAATTATATTTCCCATCATCTCCTCTTATTTTTAAGAACAAAATTAATTGGAAAATAAAATGAAACTGACACATGAATAAGGTTATAAACGGATTAATAAACATGATCGGAATTAAACTTAGCTCTATCTTTTCCTAACCAAAAAACGCAACAAAAAATGTGTTTTTAAAATGCTTTACATTAAAAATTATATTAAAACAATATTTTTTAATTTTTTAAAATTATTTTTAATATCAATGCAACAAAATAATTAATTTTTTTTAAAATTTTTTAAAAAACAGTTTTAAAATAAAAAAACAAATAGGGCAAGATATTTAGACACAAAATAAATGGTATAATTACAGTTAATATATTAATTTTACACCCTTTCTCAATAAATTGCTTGAATTTAAACCTTTCTTGTTTTAAGTACATTGAATTTTTAAATCTCCAATCAAATACTTAGCTCCATTTCTATTGACACGTGCCTTGATCTACGGGTCCTTTACCAAAAGAAAATTACAATGCTAACACTAGCTTTCGAACTTTCTCTTAACATTTTTTTTCCTTTCAATTCACAAACTTTTTTATGATGCCAATTGAGTACTTAAAAACAAATTACCATAACAAGATATCAAGCTTTTTAATCAACCGACTAAGCGGTTGAGGAAGAGTTTATTTGGTTAAAATAATAAAACTTTTAATTTATCAGGTTCAATAAATATAAAATAGATTTTAGCCTCGATGTAAATAGCTCACCATGACTAAAAGGATTTTTTTTTCAAAATTATTTATTTTAATTTAAAATATGTTTTATTAAATATAATATTAATATTGAGCATGCTTTTACTAAAGAAAAAAAAGAAGAAACTCGCATTAGAAAACGAACAAATAAAGGAAGCACTTGACTGCGTAAATAAAATAAAATAAAAAAATCAATGTACCAATATGGGTTAGATTATAATCCATGTAATAGACAGTGAGTTAAGATGAGATGACACGTCATTAAATAATAAATAGCATAGCAAATGACAGAGGAGATTAAAGTTTTTTTTTTAAAAAAAAATTTTATATACTCAAATAAAATGGCATTAAAATTCATGTACTCGATTTAGAGGAAGAAACTCTTTCATTTACTAACTTTATTTTATAGCAAGAGGTGAATCTTTCAGAGAGTAAGATTTAATAAGCAAAATGTTAGACTAAATGGAACCATAATATAATACTTCTATCAGAGCAAAGAAAAGTAAAAACCTCACCAAAAAGAACAAATATTAATCAATCCCAAGTTTCCACATGATTTCACATGTTTCGGTTCACTTTCCACACAAAACAACTGGAAAATTAACAACATTTTGCCATAAAAGGGTGTGTATATAAGAAAACCACAAGAAGTACCACGACGAAAGGCTTCTTTTCCAGAGAAGAGGCCATCCCCTGTTCCTTGCATAGAGACAAGCACACTTGATGCGAGGTTAGCTCTATAAATTAAAATCAAAATTCCACGATAGATTATTGAGAAATGACTAAAAAGAAACGTAACATGCAATAAACGATAACCCCAAGCGCAACTTGGGATCCCCATTTCGAGCACTAACCTTCTTAAGATGCCCTTTAAAAGGGCACGACCTCAAGTCGTTCCTTTTTCTTTTTCACAACTTAGACAATTCAAACACTGGGTTGATACTTGATAGCTCAAAGATTTAATTCCTTGGCCATGGAGTATCGGCAATACTTGTGATTTTAAATTTAAAAACAATGCCAACGCCTAGCAGCTAACTTTCAGAGGTGCATCCAGCAGTTCAAACTATAAAAGACCTAATGAGACAACACAAACCTTCACTACATTCAGGTGATTACAAGGGCCTACAGGGTACATGGTGTTCTATTCAATGTTCAAAGTCATGAATAAACCCTTTTCTTATCCCAGAAACTTTGTAGGAAACCTTTCATGAAAAGTCACCCTAAGTCTACAAGCATCCTCTCATACTATCCAACTTTCGCCTAATAACCACCACCCATAAATGCCACTATAATGTAGAGGACAGTGCTTTGTTTATGCACGTGCCCACTCTATGCAGAAATTGAAACATCTTAAAGCGCCAAAAGAAACCGAAACCGCTTTGATTGTCTTTGAAAGTGGTTGTCCCTAAATAAATTTCAACATTGTTCTCTACCCAAGTGTGCTTCAAGATATTTTACATGATTTTGCTTTGTAGAAAGAGAATACCATTACCAATTGTTCTAAGTTTTGTCTGGAGCTTTTTTTGAGGAATATCAGAAGGTACATTATAACTCACTCAATTTCTTTCCTTTAATCACAAGCTCAGGTGAAAGGCAACACATTGAAGTCACTAACTGATGAATAATGTACAACGGATTCATCTCCCCCCCTGCCACCCCAAGAAAGAGAAGAAGAAATGAGCAAATCTGATTTCCTTATAAAAACGCCAAAGACACCTGGTGGATGATATGGAAATCAGCCAATAAAGAATTCTAGGAACCTCTTAGTTTTTCTAAAATCAGCTAGCCAACTTGTACCTTGCAGATAAGTTTTCTAAGCCTCTTGGTTTCCTAAGATCAGGATGGCTATCCTTGCCAGTTTCAACAATCAAATGCTTTATCATTAAGAGGGTGAAAAATCTACATAAAAATTTCTAATTCGGTGATAAAGAAAATTCAAATCATCAATACTAACAAGCAAAAGTTTGCAACTTACATCTGTTTGATGAACAAAACCTCACCACATATATAAATGACGCTGAGTAAACCTTTCCGCTGAACTTTCAGTCTTTTTGTTGTATGCTTCGCCCAAAAAGACAGGTTGAATTGAAAATATCTATTATAAAAATTTCACCAGAAAATAAAAATCAACCTATCAGAGTCAATGAATTGAGGCCACATTATGCAATGCCTCGTGCTACCAAAATAAACAGCACTACTAGAATTTCATCAATAGAGCTACTAGGAAGCAGCATTTTCATTCAATAAAACACAAAATCTGTTAAGAAATTTAGTCACCAGCTGGAAGAAATGGAATCTCTGACAGCATGGTCGGTGGGATATATTATCCTTTATTTAAGGCACTAACAGTATCAAATATAAAAGATGTGGTTGAAACCACCCAAGAAATGGAGAAAAAGACAGCACTAGTAGCCATTGCTTCAACTTGCTACCTTCTAACCAAGAAACCATCACACCATTCACGTACCAAAAATATGAAGTTATCTCCACACAGCACAACCATCCCTTCCTTTTATATAAATCCATGTATCACAGCTCTTCTTAATTAAATACATATTTGCTTCCAAGAGGTCAGTGCACATATCTTCTCAGATAATACAAACTATCAAACAAAATTTGATTCAGGACTTGCCTATGAAACTCAAAACACTAATTCGATTTCCTAAATTTGCTAAGAATTTCAAAATCCACTTCAATTCCCTTGAATCTTTACTAATTTTATCCATGCAGAACACACTTGCATCTCAGAAAATTATGCTGCAATTGTTAGCAAAAATTGGCCATGAATTAACGACACCTATTCTTAATAATGCGTAATTTTCAAGCTTTATTCTTTCGATATTGAGAATCAAGTGGAAATACTTGCACCATTCCAACTTAAAGTATAAGTAAAACATAATCATTCAGTGGCCAACATAAAGATTGACCAACCATATCAATCATAAATTAAATGGCACAAAACAATTATCAAGTATTGTTATGTAGTTCTAATTTCAGTATGACATAAGAAACAATCTCCTTCGTTAAGAACCTAATGAAGTTCCAGGTTCATCCATATAGACATTAAAAGATGGAATATATAAATCAAACAGGGAAAAAGGTTAAATGAGCTGGTTGGCCAAGAAAAGAATATTCAACATTCTTGCAACAACAAGAGATGAGGACAAGTAAGGATGTCTACAGCACAGAACATGACATTAATTAGCATGAAGAGAGAAAGGCTAGAGTTTGATCAGCTACAAACATCCAAAATTATCTCCAAAGTAGTTAAGAAACTATTGCAGTCCTATAGAAGTAAGTTATCAAGTGCTAAATTGAAACTTCATCAGATATAAGCATCAAAAACTTTATTAAATCTTAAAATTTCAGGACTAAATGATTTGCTTGAACAAAAAAGAGATGTCAAATGTCTTGCTAGTGCCATTAACAATGAAGTTTGAGCTACAAACAACCTATTGTAATTTTGCTGCCACCTTTGGAGAAGTTCAGTAGAGTGGTCATTCCCTGTCAAAAGAGTTGAGGCTACAATATTTGAGTTCGATAGAATTGCATGGCACCATCAAAAACTAACTAAAACCCAGAACATTAGACAAGGAAGAAAACCTCATCTGGCAACAGTGCTAGTGCCTTTCCTCAAAAGCTGGGTTCTACAAGCAATCTATGGAAGTTTTGATTCCAAAAACACAAGTTGGATACAATACATGTTTCAGTACCACAAACCTAGTTAAATACCCAATTTAGCTGACCTTTAGAATTAGTTGGGTGGAGTTATGAATTGAGCAATAGCAACAAGATCAACTCAGATATTCAGGGATCGCAATGATTAGAGGTACAATTCAAAACATCCTAAGAAAATTCCATCTCAAACAACTGAAGGTAACCAACACATGCACAATGAACTAATAAGATCAGACTGGATTTCAAATAGATAACTAAAGATAATGTAACATATAACTAGCCCATTTCTAAAATGAAGATTTCATTAACAAAAACCAACAAACTTAACTGCCACTGAACTTCAGGTCTGAAAACTCTTCTTTAATGAGGCAGCAACCTGAAATGACAAGACTGGCATAAACCAATGGGAAAGCAGAAAATGGGCAATGGAAGGTTGAATCACCACTGTCGCCAAGTTTAAAATACCAAAAGAACAAAATCAACTGCAATGAGTCCAATGCAATTCAAATTTCCAGGCACCACCATGACTCAATGCTTATTCCCCCGTCCCTCAAAACTGGCATTCCTTAGCTTGCTTGTATCTTCAAGTGAGGAATGATCACTGGGAGCTCTACAAAATAGAGAAGAAAAACAGAAAGAGTAACGGAAGTTTCTGACAAATAAATCTGAGAAAATACACTGGTGGAACTAGCTTACGATTTGTGCTTCTTCACATTCTGCTTAATGGTTACAACCATGTCCATAGCCATCTTTTGGTGCTCCCTAGTCTGTGAATGCAAGTCCAAGCCTTCAACTGTTTCACAGTCAACTTTACAGATACGACACCATCCCATGCTTGATTTCCTCTTTCTAGAGTTTTCAGAATACTGCAAATCACCCTAAGAATACCAAAGTAAATAAACAGATAAATATAAATATCGACCATAAAAAACAATCAAAACTTTACGAAGCAAATTCAATTTGGATACGTGTGCTCTTACTCTGCCTACACGAATCTAAATATTGCAATTAGTTTTGAAAGAGAACCTTGCAAAATAAATTAACCTGATAATATTTTAACAATATAAAATTAGAAAACTAGTACTTACTGCATAGCTTCCACCAAAGCTGCTTCTAAATCCAGGCTCACCAAGTTGTTGATGATACAAGTTCCCAGGCCCAGCCAATTCTCCCATCCGTGCATGACCAGGGAAAGAACCAAAGCCACCTCGCTCTCCCAACCGCAAATGACTAGGCGGGTTACGAGGACCCAAACGTTCACCCCTTCGCAAATGGGCTGGCCAACCATCATGACCCATTAGATCACCACTCAAATGCTCACCCATGTGAAAATTACCAGGACCATTAAGCTCACCCCTGCGCAAATGGCTAGGAAAAAGTGGAAACCTACTATCATGAAGAGAACTAGTTATTGGATCACTAGACCGTTGCGGAGCTCTGCCATCAATATCATCTAGGCCTGGAAGGGCACCGAATCTCTGCATAGACATGCCAGGGTAATCCCTACCTGGACTTCTTGGAGCCAAATTATCCATATCACGGTGATCATATCCAGGCATTGGGGGCCCAAGTAAACCAGGACGAGTTCGAGCAAAATCTGTTCGGCCGGCTAGATTGTCATGAAAACCTAATGATCCTTCTGCTTCACTGCGATGCAATGTTCTATCATGATGGATGGGAGGAAAGAATCTTGGAGGAGCAGAGCCACCCAGAGGTTCCACGTTCAACCCTGAATCATAATTCAAACCATGGGATCCCTTGTCAAGATGTTTTGGTGCTCCATCCACACCAAAACCATGAGGACCCCTATCAAGAGGCCTAGATGAGGAAAAGTGACCGCCAGATTTTGGAACTGGTTTCGTGTCCAAACAGGAGGGTGCAGTGAAATGCTTCAGATCTTCTTCAAACTCTCCTTGATGAGCATTGCGACGTGCAGGGTCATGTGGAAAGGGATTCAAATGCTCATCTGGGAAAGACCTGAACCTATCTGAATTGGGGTCTTGGGCCCCATTCGTTCCCACTGCATTTGAAAGTATGCCTTGTCTACCACCTGGATAGCTGGGCCTCTGATTTCCAAACATCGAAGTTTCATGGACATATGAAGATGTTCGCTCACCTTGAGATGTGGGTGCATGAGTATAAGGCCCTTGAGGAGGACCATAATGACTTGGCATGTGTCCAGGAGGCAAACGCCCATGATGAGATGGAGGATGGCCAGGCAATTGCATGTGATGTGGAGGTCCATGAGGAGCTTGAAGCCACGAAGGCCCAACTGGCCTTTGTTGAAGAGCAGCAGGCCCCTGGTGAATTGGAAGAGGGTGCAGCTTTCCCTGGTCAACAACTGAAACTGGTTGGGATTGCATGTGCCCATTTGGAGGGAAGCCTCCAAAACCTTGAGAAGTCGGAGTTTTGTCCTTCTGCGATTTCTTACTTTGCTCTTCAAGGTGTGATGGGGCAGTTTCCAGCGAAAGTCCATCCTTACCATCCATGTATTCTGACAAAGAGAGCTCCACCTTTTTTTGGTCAGCATTAGAAATATCTTTCTGCTTATCAGTAACATCTCTATGATCTTCTTTCACCTGCTTAATTGAAGGCTCTCCATTTGCTGCTGCAGGCGCTCCTGGAATATCCTTGGCTTCACCTGTGGGTTTATTCTCGTCATCCACTTGCTTCAAGTCACTTTCAGATTTTATGGTTTTCATCTCACTTGCACTAGCTCCAAGACCAGCATCCAACTCATTTAATTCCTTTTTAATAGTGTTATGAGCAGATGATTCACCTTCAGCACCTTTCTCAATATCACCTTGTCTTTCTGAAATCGGTCTTGAAGCAACCCATGCCTGTTGTTCAGAAGAAAATTCAACTTGGTTGTTTGTCTTTAGAATATTTCCAGATTGCTGGTTTGCACCAATCTGAACCGGTCGGGCCTGCATGACAGCAGTAGATTGTGGATATGACTGCACTGATAGCACTCCATGAGGTGAAACTCCAGTCCCTACTGCAAGGCTTTGGGCTTGATGAGGATGTGCACCACGCGGCAATGGAACATTTTGTTGTGGATGTGGATAGGCATGAGAAGGTTGTTGGAATGACTGGACCGGTCCATGAGGATGTAACTGAGTCTGTGGATGCTGCTGCCCATACAGACCTTGATGATGCATTTGATTGTGAACTGCACCCCAGGGTTGTCCAGGAAAAGGCTGCTGGTGCTGTACATATTGCTGATTCATTGGTTGCACAATTGGCTGCATGACAGGGCGTTGTTGAACAGGAAGCCCAGGTTGATCTGCATGAGAATGAACCGGCTGCTGTTGTGCAGGAGGAATACTTGGGACTTGAACAGGTGAAGGCAGCAAACCTGGTTGTTGCGGGTTTTGAAATGCAGCATGAGATTGTGGTGGAGGCAATAAAGGTGGTTGTTGAATGAACTGACTCTGCATTTGAACAGGCTGTTGTGACTGAGATTGCGGTCCACCTTGAGGATGTTGGGGGGCTCCCAGCGGCATTTGTTGGTGAATCTGGGGCTGTAGATAAGAGTGATGGCCTGTCACTGCATGGAATGGATAATGTTGAGGCTGAGGCTGAGGCTGAGGCTGAGGCTGAGGCTGAGGATTAGGATTTACAGTCTGGTTGGGTTGAGGAGCCAGGGGCTGGAGAACAGGCAGCGGAGTTTGTGACTGAGCTTGTACATGAGATTGAGGAACAGGATTCTTTTGAGGGTGAAGCTGAGAATTAACCTGTGCTTGAATTTGGGGCTGTGGATGCAGCATCTGCGAGGGAGGCTGTTGATATTGAGGCACATGTTGTGGAAGAGGCTGAGCAGGGTGGGGCTGTGTATTGGACTGAGCCTGAGGAGGTGGATAACCCTGGGCTGGTGGATTTGCCGGCAGTTGGGTCAGAGATTGTTGCTGAACTGTATGGTGAGTTAGTTGCTGTGGATTCACTTGAGCAAGGTTCTGAGGTAGAGTATTAATGGGTACCTGAGGTTGGGGTTGGGGCTGGGGCAGGGGTTGGGGGGCCTGAGCATGCATGCTCACCTGTGGTTGCTGGTATTGTGAGACTGCTTGCTGTTGATACGGGTAGTATTGCTGATAATGCTGTTGGTATGGGTCATATCCAGGATACTGCTGGTAGTATTGTTGATATTGCGGCTGCTGTTGATACCACTGTTCTGCAGTGGGTACATCAGCCTGTACTGAAGTCTGGGCCTGGGTAGTTGTGCTGATTTGCTGGATGGTATCTTTTGCAGGTGTTGAGGTCGTAGAAGTTTGAGCCTGTGAAGTAGATGTTCCTGTTCGAATGGCAGCCTGACCTTGATTACCAGTAGTTGGCATACCTGTGCTCGTTGCATCCTGAGCACCCTCGGCAGGTTGTGGTTGAGGCTGCACACCCTGTAATTGAACAAGAAGAAAGTAAAAAACAATCTAACAAAAGTACAAACCAACTCCACAGTTTGAATCCTAAATAAAAAGTTTCTCGGACTCACTGGACAGTTTTGAGCATGTTCCTGCACTTGTCTATGCACAATTTGAGTTCCACACCTGTTGCAAACTACAGGAGAATTACCAAAGGCGCATCCTGAGCAATGAGATGTGCAATCGGATAGAGTACCCTGCCACGGGCACCCACTCCTATGATACAAACAATGGACTGTTATCTTGCCAATGGTTTCAGCAAGCGTTTTATTCGATTCAATAAGCGGCTGCAATGAGCAATAAAAAAACAAGTACATTAGCACGTACATAACATCACTGCCACAGCAATTAGACTCATCACCATGATAGGCAAAGAAAAACCTTGGAATCTGCTTCTGTCACTAAGTAGCCGTCATAGGGGCAAGCTCGGGTAGTGCTCACAACATACGTCAAACACGGTTTGCAGTACAAGTGAGTACATTGTGATTGTAATGCTTCGTTTGGGTACACAAGAAGACGACAGACCGGACAAAAATACTCTCCGGCAAGAGATTGAATATCAGGTATGCACTCGTTATCAAATCCCATAGTAAAGTATCAGTCTCTGCTTATTCAACTCCCAAGCAACATCAATCTATCCAACCCTAACAATACAATTTCTCATATCAAATAACGTTTTCTTAAAGCTAAACAATAAACAATCGCATCAGGAGAAAGGGGAATACAGTTCGTACGAACTCACATACCTGAATCTCGCAGGTTAGATAACCCTGGAAAAAGTAAAGCAGCAGATTATTTGATCGAGAAATTAGAAATGGAGAGCGTTAGTTAGGGTTCAAATTGAAGAATCCAAGAGCGTGTAAATTTAACGCGAGTATCGAAGCCATTGGTAAGTAGAAAAGGGTAAAAGAGAGCACAGATTCTTGAAGAATCCGATAGTTTTTTTTTTTTTTATTCGTTAATATTAATTTTTTTCTATTTTATTATTAAATTTTCATGATACAGATTTTAGGTTTGATAGATTAACCTAATTTGACAGATTAACCCGATTGATTTAATTTTTTTTTTCTTTTTCTTCATTAATTTTTTTCTTCCAATTTCTTCTTTTAATATCATAACTATAACTAAAAAAAATCAACCTTTCACTGTAGATTACACTGTGTAAATCCACAGTAAAAAACGGATGCTTTTTAGTTATAGTTTTTTTTTTAATTAATTTTTTTGTTTAATTTAGTTTGTTAATATTAAAAAAAAATTATTTAGTTATCACACTATATATGGATCACAGGTTTGACATGTTAGCCTCATTGATTCATTTTTTTTCTTTCTTAAGTATTTTTTTTCTTTTAATTTTTTTTTATCAATTTGATTGAAAATTAAATTTTATAATTTATTTTGTTTACTTTTCATTAAATTATCATGATTTTATAAAAAAAATTTACTATACTCCTTATTGCAAAGTACTATTCATTATAATAATACTTTGCTTTGTTGGAATTTATGTTTTATCAAAAAAAAAAAACTTATTCATTAATAAATTCATCATATTGTAAATTATTTTTTTTCCACTTAATTAAAACACTATCCATTTGCCTTTCAAAATTGAGAGATTTAAACCTTTATTTGTTTCTTTTTAATAGATTCTTCAACTCTTATTGTGTAATTATATAGATTATCATTCTTTTATTTATAATATTCTTAGAATAGGTTAACAATCTCATTAATACCAGATAAAATATAAATAAATCATTATTCTAATAATACATGCAATGAAATTATAACTTGTTGTTTAGGAAAATAATTGATACTATCAACAATATAATATAAGATAGTATATTATTAACCATACTGAATAATGTTATATAATTTATCTATTTTAATAGCATAATTTTTTAAATAATATAAGGGATCCTCGATACAAGCTGATTTGGGATTTTAAAACTTCTGTTTTTTTCATGACCTCTCACACTGTTAACAATAAATATGTTAAATTAAAATTCATGATTCAATTTGTTCGGGTAAAAACAAATACATGTTTAAAAATTTTAATTTGAAGTTTTTAGTTTAAAACTTTTTTAATAAAAAAATTTGAATTGTTTGGAAAAGCGGGTAACGGGCTCTAAATTGGGATAATTGCAGTACTATACACCAACTTCATATATTTTCTCAATCGAATATATGAATTTTAATTTTTTTCATTTGAGTGTGCTGATTTTTTTTTTAAAAAAATAATGGAGTTATTCCATTCAAATCCTGTTAATTAATATGTTTTTGTTAATGTGTAGTTTGACATTTACTAAATAAAAATTGCAATATTGGCACCCCAACTCTTAATTTTTCAATTAAGTACATGAACTTTCATTTTTCATTTTTGTTCCGGTACACCAACATTTTCAATTGTGCTAGTCAAATAATATTATAAGAAAATCCTTTATTTTTTTATATATTCATTTATTCGATAAAAATAGCAAATATTTTAATTGTCTCAATAACTTATTTATTCATTTTAATTAATTATAAAGTAGGTTTTAGTCTTTATGTAGATGGTTTACAATGTTTTACATCTTAAAGTGATCTATTTTATTTTTTTCAAAATTATTTATTTAATATAAATATTATAATTTATTAAAAATAATATTATTTCAGAGGGTACTCTTAATTTTAAAAATCAACTAAAATAGCTCGTTGGAATAATAAAAAAACACTGGTGTATTAACATTAAAAAAATTAAATTTTAATTACTCGATTGATATGGATTGATTGTTGGTGCACCAGTAACAATTTAAGAGAAAATAAAACTAATCAAATAACAAGAAATTAATAAAAAGCAGACAAAAATACCTGATTGAAATATTTGAAAATGTATGTTGTACCCAATTGAAAAATATTAAAATTCACATACTTGATTGAGAAAATACATAAAATCGGTATACTAGAGAACAACTTAAA
>Ga0307515_10013478_pt1 | contig 15272 bp, 14 predicted proteins | sample 17_EM_MG_FD_194513 | JGI IMG/M metagenome (GOLD analysis project Ga0307515, IMG submission 194513) | Populus trichocarpa ectomycorrhiza microbial communities from riparian zone in the Pacific Northwest, United States - 17_EM | ecosystem: Host-associated > Plants > Roots > Unclassified | place... | reverse complement strand
GGCCATGAACATGCAAGATTTCACGAGAAGACGAACATCTAGTTAACTAAAGCTAATTTTAGCATTGAAAATACTGTGGATATAGATATTTGTATTCTTTACTAGAATAGGGTAATAATGTTTTTTTTTTAAAAAAAATAAATGTTTTCATATTGAGAGTATTTATGTCTTTTACTTTTTAAATACAATAAAATGATAACTTTACCCTTAATAGAAAAAAAATTAAAACATTCGTGCAAGGGCTTTTTGGTCTTTTCACCATGTTTTTTTCTTGTTATTACCGATTTTATGAAGAGAAATTTAGTCTTTTTGCATAGATTAAATATTATTTAAATGAAAGAAAGTGTAGGCGCTTGTCGAACAAGCGTTAATGCTTGGGAGGCACTCGTGCATTTTGAATAGTGGCTTCTAGTGGCAAAAATTGACCTTCCGCCATGTTATTGGAAGTGTAGCTTTGTTTTTTTTTTTTTTCTGTTAGTGTGGCATATGTTGGTAGTAGTGAGGTGGTTTGTTGTCGACGAGCTTTTTTTTCCCTCCCTTCTTTTCTCTCTCCTCCTTAAAAAAAATTATAATTTAACCATTTTTATTGTTGATATTTCAACTTCAATCCTTATTCTTTTGATTTCTAGTTTTGTTTCTTGGCTCTTTTGTAGAAATTCTATTTGTTTTCAATTTCATCCTTCCATCTCAATTTGTCATATTATTTTTTGAATTTGGTCCTCATTCTTTTGATTTTTTAGGTCTTTTGTTGAATTGATTTTTCTTTTCAATTTCACCCCTAAATAAAAAATTTATTTTTATTTCTTATTTCAATTTTGATCCTTATTCTTTTGACTATTTTTTTGTCGTTTTGTTAAATTGAATTTTCTTTTCGATTTCATCCTTCAATCAAAGAAAAAACTAATTTTGTACTTTAAATTTGATCCTCATTCTTTTAATTATTATTTTTTTATTTTTAATCCTTTTGTATAATTAATATTCTTTTTTCAATTTCATCCTTCAACATTTGAATGATTGGAATTGGGTGTCATGGTTTTTCTAGATAGAGTGTTTCTGATTTAATGATTGGGGTCACAAGTTTGAAAAGTTAATGTGAGTTGACAGTAGTTTTTTAAAAAGAAATAGGCTTTGTGATTTTCATTGTTTTATTTTCTATAGAGTTATTCTGATCTCATGACTTGGGTTACGGGTTTGGCGGGATAACCCGAGTTATATTCCTCAATTCACATGTTTTGTTGAATAGTTAGTGACAAATGAATGTCACTTAAGTATACCTACTTATTTCATTTCTTAACAAATCAAGGTTAGGTCTAACTAGATCACTAGTTTGTGTTATGTTGCGGGTCAAATAAAAAAAACAAATGCTAAAAAAATATTTAGACATTGCTAATGTGATTAAAAATATATATATTTTTTAACAATGAATTCAAAATTTATTGCATATTGGACTACATGTTTTTAAGAATTTTGAGAGGGTAACACACTTAACAATACATTTTTAAATATTAAAACGATAATATATTGAACCAACTTGGATTAACTCAGGTTAATCAGCGAAACTCACGGATCGGATCATGAGATCATGATAATTTTACAAAAGCAAATCGAAACAAATAGGAAGCTTAATGTCCAATTAACTCAATTTTGAAGAATAAAATTAGTAAAAAAATTAATATTTAATTAAAACCCAAGTTAACAAACGAGACTCGTAACTTAGATTGTGCATCTCACTAGATTTAATAATCTTTTATCCATGAGATTATTTTTCATTTAATTATAAAATAATTATTTTTAAAAAATAAAAAAGAACAACCATAACAAACACGTGACATAAAGATAGAAAAAATAGGCCTAATTTTTCTAAGTTAAATAACACAAGGAGGTTTTTTATATTTATTTTAAGTTAAATTAAAAAAATATATCATGGAGTAACAAAAAAATATATTTTTTTAAACAAATCAGGGACTAAAATATATGAAATAACAAAAAAGAAAAAGCTAGAGTGTAAAATATAGGTAACAAAAAAAAAAAAAACAAAAAAACAAAGCATGCCAAACATGTCGTCTAGAGCCTTAGAATCCAATAAACAGAGGATCGTTGAAAGATCCGGGCAATGATTTATTTTTTCCAAGATTTTTATTTTCAACCTCTTTTTTTTATCCAAAAAATCTAGAAAACATCTTAAAAACCTTAATAAACCTATTTATAACCTCAAACAATCCAAAAATTAGTTCAAAAACCCATAATCAACCTGAATAAAAAATATTTCTTGAGCTTCGATCTACTATCTTAAGGAACGGTAATGCCAAAGAACATCCCAGTAAAATTTTTATTATTGAATAAAACTCGTTGACACTAAAATCAACTATTTTAATGGTCAAAATCAATATCAATCAAAACTTTTTTTCTTTCCTATTATAATTTGACAAGATTTTTTTTTGCAAACCCAAAATAAAAAATAAAAAAACTTTAAAACCATCATCTATTTTCACTGCCATTTCCACCCTATTCCTCCTCCTCCCAGTTTCTTACCTGCTTAAATCCACATTGAAATTTGAGGAAGCGAGGAGGAGTACACATGTGCACTGAGTGGCATCGCCTCCCCCATTTTCTCTGTCGTAATAAATGCCGCCCTAACATGCTCGCTCGCCCGCCTGTCCAAATCCTGATTTCCCTATCCTCTCTTTTTTCTCACCCAAAAGAGAGAGAAAAATCATCATCCACAAGGTTGACTTATGGAGCAACATGCACATAACCAGTCCCAGACAGAATCTTTTATCTTCGAAACAAGCAATCGCAATGATCAAGTGTTCTCACATGCCGATCACATTGGGACCCCAAATATGGTTAAATGTCGGTCCATATAAAAAAAATACAATAAGCTCAAGATTCACCGTTAAAAGGTCTACACAACCACCGGAAAAGGACACCATCATTTCAATTCCATTTCCCCATATCTTCTACTAGCTGGAACAGGCATTCTTCCTCCCTGGCCTATACATGTTATCGGAGACAATCCAAGATCCAATCATGTGTGTGTTTTTTTTTTATTTGATGCTAGGAGGTCTTTTTAATTTAGTGTTTTTTTATTAATTTAGTTTGAATGGTGATATTTTAAATAAGATAAATCTGGTTTTAACATGAAAAAAAAATTAGATGGAACGGTAAAGTCAGGAAAATACGAAGAAAAGCTGACTCAAAAATACCATTTAACAACAAAATAATATAATAATTGATTTGACAAAGAAAACCAGACCACCAAATATGACTAAAAACGACGTCGTCACCGTTCAAACTTCTAAATCAAACCAGTTATAACTCTCGCCTCCAGGCTTCTACAACGAAAGAAAACACAGCACCTTCGTTTTTAAAACTCTCTCTCTCTCTGGATCACTAAAGCTGCGTCTCTTGAAACCCTAATTTCTCTCCCTTTCTCTAATCTGAAACCCTAACTCTAAGAAATCCCCGAACTGCCCTCTCCGCCACTAGCATTCTTGAAAAAAGTTCAAATCTTTCTACCTCCAACACTCGATTTCTACCCGAATGGACTCAGTGAGTCACCGCTCAATTAACTGAACTCAGCGAGTCACACTTTTGGTCCCTTGTTTTTACTGGCGGTGGGTTTTGTTAGGAATGTGAAAAAATGGAAGGAAATAATGGGAATTCTAGTGAAAATAGTAGTAGACCACCGATACCTCTCTCTGCTTCTACCACTACGACGTCGTGCAGACAGTGTTTTAGCATTGATCGTGTGCCTGTTAACTGTAAGAAGACTCTGGTTCGTCACAAGTCTCTTGTAAGTTTCTAAATTTTACACCTTTTTGGCATCTGGGTTTTTTTTATTTCGTGGTTAAAGAAATTGGGTTTTGGTTTTCTTTATGTTTCTGTGATTTTAATGGGTTTTTTTAGTTGGATTTCTATGTGTTGTGCGTTCTTTGTTGTTCGAGAAATTCAAGTTTGACTTTTGATTGGGTTGAATTGGTTTGTTACGTTTGATCTTGTTTTTCTTTCTTTCTAGCTTGTGTTGTTCTTTTAATATCACTATGTAATATATTTGTAATTATTGACTCTTTGAAGTGGACTCCTTGACAAGGAAGTTGTTAGTGATTTAATGAGAATGTTTTCCGAGGAGTAATGCTAATTTTGATTAAACATCTCATCCATGGTTTAACTTTTATTAAATTATGTAAGCACAAAAATCAGGTCAAGTTTAATTTTTATTAAATTATGTAAGCACTGGTGATCTACAGTTCTTGTTGCCGAGATTTTGACCTGATTTTTGTGCAGGTGAAGACAAAGACGTTGGATATCTCTGTTAAACCTCAGCTTGGTGCAGAAAATCATGATGCGGATTTCATTCCAATTATCCGTTCTGGTGCATGGGCGGATATTGGCTTTCGCTCAAGTATGGAAGATGTGTTTTTATGTGCTGACAATTTTATGAGTGATTATGGACTCAAGAATGCTATTGATGGGCCCAATTCCTTTTATGGGGTACTAGTTTCTTTCTCTTAATTCCTCATATGATTCCTTGTGTGGGACATTCAAGAAACTGTTGGCTGTTCTTTGGTTAAAATGATGTGCGAGATATTTGTGATTTCCTTGAAGCATTGGCCCTTTTTGTTTATTTATAAATTTTCTCGTATCAAAATTCTTAAAATATGCAATTCACACCATAAAATCATTTCAGTTAAGTGAATAGCAGGCTGTTAGGCAAAACTTGAGGCCTTGAAAAATATAGCCTTTTTGTTTTTGCTTGATATTCAAGAAACGCAATAGCTTTACGTTTTCTTCAATTCTGCTGGTTCGAACCATAGTTGAAAGCATCTTTTTTGTGATTATGGCTATGGGAAAAAAATATGTTTTATGTATGGTTGATCGCGAGTGCGTTGCTGGTTATAGCATTGATATCAGCTATCGTGATGACAAGTATTAGTTGAAGTCAGTTCTGTTTTTGATGGTTAGGTGTTTGATGGACATGGAGGAAAGCATGCTGCTGACTTTGCAAGCTACCATTTGCCAAGATTCATTGCTGAGGATGAAGACTTCCCCATGGAGGTTGAGAGGGTTGTTGCTTCTGCATTTCTGCAAACCGACTCTGCTTTTGAGAAGGCTTGCTCCCTGGATGCAGCCCTTGCTTCTGGAACCACTGCACTAGCAGCTCTTGTTGTTGGGAGGTTAGCTTTTATCCATCCACCAACCGACTCAGCTCTTCTTGGAGCATTTAATGCTCACCAAACTAGGCTGTGGTATATTTTATTAGTTATAGATTATTAAGAATCTTTATCCCTGGTGCTTAGTTTCACCAATTACAGTACTGTTGAGTTAAGAAACAAAGGTAGATATGAGCTATCCAAGCTATAGTTGGGCTTTTTATGAACCTGAAATAGGTTGAACCACATTCTATATTCAAAGGCAAGCCTCCATCTGGATATTTCTTAGGGAGGCTGATAATATGAGTTTATTCAAGGAAATAAAAAGGCTGCAGCTAAATGATGGTAATGCTTGCCCTTAGGTCATATCTCGAAATGCACCCATAAGAGCCATTAAGGCAGGGTCTGTGGTTTTTCTCTTAAAGTTGGGTTGTGACGACTGAGTTTTCGACTACTTAATATGCTATTTATTTCTGATGACAGGTTGTTAGTTGTGGCAAATGCTGGAGATTGTCGGGCAGTTCTATGCCGCCGTGGCAATGCCATTGACATGTCTAATGATCATAAACCAATGTGCAGCAAAGAAAGGAAGCGCATCGAGGCATCTGGGGGCTACATTTATGATGGTTATCTCAATGGACTACTCAATGTGGCTCGTGCTTTGGGAGACTGGCACATGGAAGGACTGAAAGGTAATGGCAGTGATGGTGGACCACTAAGTGCAGAGCCTGAGCTTATGACTAGGCAATTGACTGAGGAAGATGAATTCCTCATTATAGGCTGTGATGGGATTTGGGATGTGTTCAGGAGCCAAAATGCTGTGGATTTTGCTAGGCGGAGGCTTCAAGAGCACAATGACCCAGTCATGTGTAGCAAAGATCTAGTTGATGAAGCCTTGAAGAGGAAGAGTGGGGATAATTTAGCTGTTATCGTGGTTTGCTTCCAGTCTGAGCCTCCCCGAAACTTGGTTGCCCCACGTCCAAGGGTGCACAGGAGCATTTCTGCCGAGGGTTTGAGGGAGTTGCAGAGCTTCTTGGATGACTTGGCAAAATGAGGCAGTAACATGTTCCTTCTCTTTCTTTCCTTCTTTTTCTAATTTAGAGTTTTAGCTGTAGTTCTAGATATTGAGAGAATTGAGTTCCAATTGTAACATATGCGGCGGTTTGTTGCTCGGTTAGAAGTTCATCTTGGCCTTGGCGGTTTGTTGCTCGGTTAGAAGTTCATCTTGTTTCAGCCTTTGTTTGGCCTGATCTAGACAGTTAATTTTTTGTGAAGACGGTTTGTTGTGCGGTATTAAACTTGTTCATCAATACTTGGAGCATTTACTAGAGTGTTGTGGTTTGGGTGTTTGATTTTGTTATAATGGTGGGTTCCATCTCTCTCTCCCTCCCCCTCTCACTTGTCCTCTCGAGTCTAGAATGTTTGGTATGGAATTGAACATTTTCACTTTGTTGCTGGTGATTGCAAGCATGAATGCATTTATTCTGAACATGTACTTAACTAGATGTAGCAAGGTTTTATTGTCCAAGCATAAACATGTTTAAACAAGGAAGTTTATAGTTCAAGCAAAGTCATATAGGGCTAAAATTCAGGACATAAGATCTTGCAAGGATGATCTCTGCGACAGTTGTTGTAAGGTCATGAATTTGAGCTTTTACTAAATTTGGGAGATGATCACAACCACCAGGCACCAGTCCTAGGTCCTCTCACACACTTTCTTCCACCCTCAACACCTTTAAATGCTAAATTGATTACCTCATAAATACTACGACTTGAGCCTTGAAAAGTCCCCTCAGACTCAGAGAGGACCCCTACCATGTTAGGAAAAGAAGATGGGCCAAAGAAGTGAATGTTTTGAAACTAACACTATGCATGGCAAAAAACTATTGTTTCCCATTTTATTTTTCTTTCTTTCATAGACATCACCTTTTAGACAGGTTTGGCATGGATCTGCTTTCGCGCGCGCGCAGACACAAACCACATTTCCAACATGAGCAAAAATTATGATCAATAGAACTTGAAGCAATGATAAATTTCTGATTGCTTTATACATTTATCTATGTAGAAAAGCAGAAAAAAATCTCATCTTCTCTGGAAGTTAAATGCTCTAATGGAGAATGCAAAGGTGAATGCAAATAGCACACAGATCCCAACAATTACGATTGCACAAGTTCCAACAAAGTCGTGCCGAAAACCGAAATAATTCCTCACGAAATCTTCTACTGTTTCATCACCCTCTAGTTTATCCTTGATGTCTCCATATTGCGAAGCAATCAATCCATAGAGGGTCCAAGAGATCGGACATGCCCAGAAGTACCATCTCCACCAGATAGGAATCCTCTGTCAGAAACAAGAGTTAATCATCTTAGTCCTGGTCTGTTTTTTATTTAGATTAGGTGGTATAGAAACACAAAGGAGGGTAAGTTACCGTTCGAGGAACAATGAATCCCGAGAAAAGATTCCATATTGCGTAGAAAGCAGATGAAACTATAGCAGCAACATTGTGGTTTGGCGTGACGGCGACAGTCATCATGCCATAGAAAGTCATGTATAATAAAGTGAAGTACATGAAGAAGATGTACCAAAAGAACTTGCTAACTGTCCAATCAAAACCAATCATGGTGTACACTATAACTCCATATATGAGAGTCTGAACTAAAACGTATGGGATTTCAATCATAACCTGCATAGAAAAACAAATGATTAGGTGAGGGAACCTTGCGGTTGATTTTCCTGGAATCTCAAAACAAGCATCAAGCAGTCTCTTCTGCATGTTTCCTGTATTTATATACCTTAAATCTTGACAGATGGATAATGCATTGATGAATTAATCAATTCCTTTCCACGAAGACAAAAAGGCTGATTAACAAAATCAATTTACCTGTGCAAAGGCATATGGCAATGCAGAATACATTCCTGCTGCTCTTTCTCTGTAAAATACTGTTCTCTCAATAGCAACAACTGGCTGCACTGATGTAGCATTCTGTACCCCTATGAAAAGAACAGCGGCGTACATAGAACCCATCGAATTAAAGATATCTTGTCTGTTCCTTCTGCAGTTCAGAACATTTCATTTATGTTAGAGAGCAAAAGAGGGGGGGGGGGGGGGTTAGCCCTTGTGTAAAGAATATGCTGCACTTCTATGTACCTTTTGGAGCCCATGTCCCAAAATATTGTCCCAAACATTAAAGCTATGAATGTTGTGAATAACAGTCTGACTGCAGTGTATGGCGGGTTGCGCCAATATGACCAGTGCTGCTTCCATAGGCAAGCCATACACTGGGTGAAGAAGGAATGCGAATACTGAGTAGGGAAGTAAAGATCGTTTGAACCCGGCGGTGGAGAGCTTAGTTCCTTGATCAATGCTTTGTTTCTCCTGAATAATTCACTGAAAATTGTCAGTAACCTTGTAACATTGTGTGCATCAGAAAATGATAGATTCTTATGAAGCTTCACCTCTTTTTCTTTAAATACATTTCCAATTATAGCAGTTTTCAACTCAAAATATAAACACGGTCCATAAAGTTCTCTTTCATTTTTCCACCCTCTCCTATTTTTATTTTTTATTTTTATTTTTTTATAAATAAAGGAAATGTGAGGCGGTCTGACCTGAATAGTTCTGAATTCTTGTAGATATCAGTGAAGTCAACCCCGAGAAGAGCTTCTTGTGCTGCTGAAGTAACCTCCAACATCCAAGTTGCAGGATTGTGACCATCCTTAATCTTTGGAACTCCCTCAATTTCCTTGGTAAAGTTCAAGTCCTCAATGTCAGCATTTTAGCAACAAGGTAAGATTCGAGTATCTTCTGTATCAAGCAAATTATCCTAACCTCAAGATACTTGATTAGATGGCAAGCATGGCGGCCTACTGGACCAACATAAATTTCCTCACCTCCCCGTTTCAACAAAAATAGCTACAATGTGAAAATAACGGATTAGAGCATCTAAAAAGATGACAGAAACTCGTTTGATAGTTCCATTAGAGTGAGAAATATGTCTCACCTCATCAAAAGCATCGAATATGTCTATGCTTGGCTGGTGTATTGTGCACACTACAGTTCTCCCAGTATCCACCGTGTTCCTCACTGTTCTCATAACTATGGCTGCTGCCCTGGCATCAAGGCCAGAGGTTGGCTCATCCATGAAAATTATGGATGGATTAGCAACAAGCTCAACTGCAATTGTCAACCTCTTGCGCTGCTCGGTAGAGAGACCATTCACACCAGGCAATCCAACAAGCGCTTCTCTTAAAGGGTTTAACTCCACAAGCTCCACGACTTCCTCAATGAACATCTGCAACACATTGATTGAATTTAGAGTCATTAACCTGATGGCTGAAGAAAACAGAAAAGTTGTAGTATCGTGCTGCATCCTTGATTTTGGATGCCTTTTCGTTCATCCCTCCCTCCGTGTTCTACAATAAAAATAAGAAAAAGAATGAAATGTACCTTTCTTGTCTCTGAATCGACATCGGGGGAAAGTCGAAGCCATGCAGAATAAACCAAGGATTCATAGACAGTAACATGAGGGGAATGGATATCCATTTGTTCACAGTATCCTGAAATCCGAGCAAATGTTTGTTGGTTTTTTGGATACCCTGATATAGAGATTCTTCCTTCAATATAACCACCGGTTTTTCTTCCAGATAACACATCCATTAGAGTGGTCTTTCCAGCACCACTAACACCCATTAGAGCTGTTAGGACTCCCGGCCTGAAAGCACCACTGACACCCTTCAAAAGTTCCAGACGATCCTCAAGAATTCCTTGAGCCTTCATTTCCTGCAAGATTGGCACAAAAGTCAGGATGCACACCTTCAGCACTTCAATAGAATGGTTGCAAAAGAGCAAATATAATACCAGAACTCAATAACTATTTTGAAATTTAGAGACTTCCTACAGATTCAGAAATTCTTTACGTAATGACATCGGGAGAATTACATAGCAAATTAATTCATCCATAATGTCATTAACTCCCAGAAAGTTCAGCATTTTCATTTGTTCTTTAAGGTTGCTGATATCTACGTTGTACTTCATAATTAAAGAGCCTTAAGGTACCTGTGGCATGTCTACCGAATATCTGATCTCATCGAAAGTGATAGAAAGGGGTTGAAAAGGGAGAACCATTCCTCGCTTATTTTGACTGGCATCACCAAAGCTATGCATTCTTAAAGATGGTGGCCTGGCTGAGGAACTTCGTCTGCTGTCAATCCCTCTTACTGCAATGTATTCAGAAGGTTTAACTTCGAGCTTCCTTCATACAAGATAGAAAAGAAGCAACTATCTATATAGGTTAGTCTATTGACCTACCTGAAGAGCTCTTTCCTCTTGTTGATAGTTCAATCAACTCTCCAGTTCTGTTAGCATTTCTCTCAGCCAAGGCCTCTTTTGATAACATTGCCTGGGGCTTCCCGAATGCTGCAATCAATTCAATCATCAGAATGGTGGGCTCAACTTTCAAAACTGAACATGTAAATGTAGATACTCACGGTTGAGATATTTTAGAGCCAAGGTGAAAAGGAAGTTGAACAGCAAGGTATATCCTATCAAAGCTCCTATTCCAATCCAATACCAATGTGCTTCTGGGAAAATTCCGCGAGACTTCAAGACAACAACTCCTAATGACTCTGTTGAATTAGGAGGAATCTGTGGCACGGATATTTCCAATTATTAGTATTAGTATTAGCTGAAGCATTTTCTTCGAGTCTTCAATGTGCGTGTGTGTGTTTTCCTGTCATCAGAGTTCAAGAACATGAAGCTTCTTACATGTCTCCAACTATGCCCAAGAAATTCATTGACAGACGCTGCATTCTGCACATACATTAACGGCGAGACCCAGTAGCCCCATATCCACCATGGCTTCACATTATCTAATGCAAAAGAATATTGGGTTCACAATCAGAATTTAATCTCATCACACTTAACAAAATAAATAAGAGTAAATGTATCCAAGCCACCTCTTGATAAGATGAATCCTCCCAAAACTAGTACTGCAAGGAATGCAAATGAACCAAATGTATTTGCTACAATTATGTTCCTTCCTAGTGCTCCCGTCATTCGGAACAGCCCAGATGACATCTGGTTAGCCAACACAAATATCAAGTACTGCTTGAAAAACCTGCCATGAAGAGCTTTCAGCAAATTCTGGAAGTCCAAGGGACTAGAAAACATATTCATTGACAAGTTCCATTTTCTCACCTTCCAATGTTTGGATCAAAGCCTATAACATAATATGTCATGATCGTCCATATGGCAACTTCTACAAACGTGATTGGGATCTTGAGAATCCATGTAGGTATGGCATATGCCCAGGGAGGATAGAAGAGAAGGTCTCTTTGCTTGTAAAAAATAGGAAGCTTCATGATGGTCATGGCAAGCTCTGAGAAGCCATTGAACATGATGACAATGATAGCGAAGAAAAGAGCGCCGAGATAAATCCCACCATCCACTATTGTGTTGCGATGCATCTCCGTTCTTAGAAATATAGTCATTGTTATGGAAGCTAAGATAATAAGCTGAAAATGAAGGAAGAACAAGTTATTATTGTCACAACAATGAAGCGCTTGAAGTTTATTCTAGTTTTGAACATATGCAAATCCTTGAGAGCACAGAATTTGATCTTATGAATGGAATGGCTACGATTTCAGAAAACAAGAAAAAGAATCCTCACTTGTGTGAATTTGAAAATGTAGACAAATGAGTTCCTTTTCATGAGCAAAAATTCTCTTGAAATGCAAGCTTTCAAGAGTTCCTTCTTGCTGACACCATACTTCTCAGTTGTTAGAGCGGCAGGGTGGCTTTTGGACTTGTCAAATGGTGTAGCAAGTTCATCACCTAGTTTTCGGCCAATATGAAATGATTGGAATGCTTCAGAAAATTCCTTGGCTGAAACAAAGCTGTAAGGCTGATCTCTACATGCCCAGTACTGCTCTTGATCTTTCCTTGATGTCACCTATTTGATATCACCAGAAAAAAGTTTATAAACAAGCTCAAAGCTGTTCCAAGATCTGTAAGGGAAATATGTCATTTGAAGTTATGGCTAGAATTACTTCTTGTAAGAAGTCAGCAACTCCTTTCCTCTCCGGACATTTAAAGCCCAATGATTCAAAGAATTCAAGAACATTTTCGCGTGGACCTTGGTAAATAATCAGTCCTTCCGACAGCAGAATTATGTCATCGAAAAGATCATAAGTTTCTGGTGCTGGTTGAAGAAGAGAGATGAAAGTAGTTCCATTGAGAATGTGTGTTGTTTGCCTGAGTGAGTTCGCTATTTGGAATGTTGTTGAGCTGTCCAAACCAGTTGATATCTCATCCATGAAAAGTGCTCTTGCTGGTCCAACTAGCATCTCACCTACATCACATAGATAGACCAGAAAACACCCAGTTCTGGTTTATGCTCATAAGAAATTACTCCCAACAATAACAAAAAGTTGCCTTATGTTTAACCTGTTGTGAGTCGCTTCTTTTGTCCGCCAGAGATGCCTCGTATCATTTCGTCACCCACCATGGTATCAGCACATATATCAAGTCCTAAAATCTGTTGATTTGTAGAAGCAGAAGGATTAGTTATATCCATATGTGTATCTTTGTGTAATCCTGCAACTCCCTGGCCTAGTTAGATTTGCATCCAGTACCTTGAGAATATAATCTGTTGTTACAGTAGTCTCCTGCCCTTCTAGAGCTGCTGCCTGTAGAATCCAAATGTTTAGGGCATATTTTAATGATGAAAACACTTTTCTCACTATGATTATGGACTCAATTCTATTGCAGTCCATCCTCACCTTCATGAAAATATCAATGTCAGGATCTGGTTTGATATTTGCTTCCCTCTCCCTCCTTGATAATTCAGTTAACATCTCTGCATAATTTCACAATCCCACAGTAATTCAAATCAAATCCTTTATTGATTAAACAATTGCTATGCTGAAACAATGGTGTTTTACTGACCATAACGTGGTCCAACCCCCTGACATCTTGCAGAGAAAGACAGTGTTTCTCTCACAGTCATTTCTCCTATATGAAGATCATATTGACTTATGTAAGCTGATGTCCTCTGTGGTACGAACTCTGCCATCCCATGTCCATTGTAAGTAACGCTTCCTGAACTCTGAAATTTCACAAATATCAAGGTCAGATCACAAGGCAAAAAACAATTTCTTAAAAACAAATACCGAAAATCCGTGACTCCTTACTTTCAAATCTTTACCAAGTTTTCCAGCCAACGCCAATAGTAATGTGGTCTTGCCTGAGCTAGGAGGGCCTAAAAGTAGTGTCATTCTGCAAAACTTGAATATGAGAAACCAACCATTTTGCAGCATTCTCCATATAAATATACTGCAAACTTAATATTTTCACTGACCTTCGCGGCTTGATGATCCCACTGAGATCATGAAGAATGGGAAATGGTTGCTTTCTACTTGGAAGTATGTGAAGGAAACTCAAGAACCCCTTCGGAGATAGGAAGAATACAGGACAATCAGTGAATTCAATTCACAAAACTTGAGGAAATTTTAGCCGAGTTAAAAAGACAACAAATCAAGCATGATTTCTATAGCAGCTTTTGTACCTCTAGCATATTAGCAGAGAAGTTGAAAATCGTAGGCAATGCTCTACCCCCAACATAAGCTTCTGCTTCAATACTTAAATGTTCAAACCTGACTTCAATTGTTGGTATATCCAGTCCAACTCTGTGTTTCCAAAACCAGTTTAGAGAAAAAAAAACAGAAGCAGCAATGTATCAAAAAGAAAAAGAAAATCTTTCAGGAACTGGGATGAATTTGAAGTTTCAAGATCCAATACCTGTGAATCCTTTCTTTGAGCTTCAACAAGAATCTCTCATTATCTTCTTCAGCAATTTTAACTAGCCTCTCCACTAAATTCCTTTTCTCTATCAAACCAAGGCTTGCTATATCAATCTCTCTTGCTTGACCTTCTTCTTCAGTTAATATACCTCTTCTCATACGTAAACAAGTAGGGAGTTTTTCTATAGCAGCCCATTTTAGAGCTTCTTCATCATCTTCATCACGAGAGGACCTTGAAAAAACGTCCAAGGTACTATTCCTCCATATATTAGAAGAACTGCTTAAACGTGCGCTGCTTACTCTGTATATATCACCTCCACCATCCATTCTTTTTCTCTTTCAAAATGTTGTCAATATCATTCAAACATGAACAACTTTTGAAGTTTCTCCAACTTTCATGCAAGAAAAACAAGGCACGCGAACTTTGTAATAACTCAAGGAGTTCGATCAGTAGCTTGGCATAAGGTATGGGCACTCTCTGTCTTCTCAATTTCAAGTGTTCATGGTGGAGAGAGTAGGGACAACAAGATGGCTGTCTTCTCTGTCCTTTCAGTCGAAGAATTGACGTGAGTTTTAATAATTTGAAGATGCTTTGTATGCAAGAAATGGCACTTTCTATATATATATATATATATATGAGAGTTAGAACATCACATATTATATAATTAATTTATGAAATATAAGCTATTGAATAATATTTTGATGTATAATGTTACTTATGATAAAAAGGGATTTCTTTATTATTATTATTTCTTCAAATTTCTTGAAGAAATTGAGTAAAAACAACATTATTTATACCATCAATTTCTTAATGGATTTTCTTGTTATTATAATTAGTGTGATTTTTTTTTTTTAATATATAGTGAGATGGTGTCATCATAAATCAAGAGATTGCTAATTGCTTTCTTGATCCTAGAAAAATATTGTTTTAATGACCTTCTTTGCTAATATGATGGCAACTGAAGACTTATATAATTGTTAATTTCAGGGCTTGTGAGATTAGATGAGGTGCGCGCAAACTGACCCGAATACCCACGTTAATAATAATAAAAAAAAACAATGCAATATAATACCTTAATTAATAGTTTAATAACTCCTATCTACAGATTTCCAAAATTTCTAACACTTAACAATAAAAATAAAATAGATAGAAACAATTTAAAATTGGATCTCTAAGCATCTTATCTTTCTTGGAGTTAATTTAGAAATCTGAAGTACAAGTTACCCTTCAAGAGCATGTGTTTAGGTGAGAAATGGGCTAATAAATTATTTTCAATCTCAATGGATTGCCTAATGATCTTGAACAGTCAAGATCTTTCT
>Ga0307515_10013477_pt1 | contig 15273 bp, 3 predicted proteins | sample 17_EM_MG_FD_194513 | JGI IMG/M metagenome (GOLD analysis project Ga0307515, IMG submission 194513) | Populus trichocarpa ectomycorrhiza microbial communities from riparian zone in the Pacific Northwest, United States - 17_EM | ecosystem: Host-associated > Plants > Roots > Unclassified | place... | reverse complement strand
CTAACTAGCTATCTAAAGTCCTTACGGACTATCGCAACCTTAAGTACTTTATAACTATAAAATAGCTAAACTAATGCTAAGTATATTAGAACGAGTTCCTCTCTAGTTTTAACTTTAAAATTATATATAGACTAGGAGTATAAGGTACTAAACCTAATAGCCTAATACGCCGCTTATAAGACCTTCCTTAGTCTAAAGATAACCCCTATAATTAGTTCCAATAATAGATAATCCTAAAAGCATAAAACTTAGCCTTAGGTATACTACCTATAATAGAGCTAACTATACCTTAGCTTTATATTATAGAACTAGAGTTACCTTCTAAAATTAATAAGCTTATTACTACGGTATATAATACCTCTATTAACCTATTACTATATTAACTTATTGCTATAAAGACTGCCAGCGCCTATACGCTGCCTACTAACCTTTAAAGCTTAGGCTGGATTAATATAGTAGCCTTAAAAATAAAAGAGAATAGGCTTTATTATAGAGGTCGCCTATTTATCCCTAATTTAGAAAATCTATAACGGCAACTAATCTAAATAGCCTATAACCTCCGATTAAGCGGCCACCTAGGTAAAGAAGGAACCTACAAGCTTCTTAGCTAATACTACTTCTAGCTAAAAATAATAGACGTAGTTAAACGCTTTATAGGCGCCTACTACAGTTATAAGCACGCTAAGGCCTTTAATATAAAGTACTAAGGACTACTATACCCTCTACTAGTACCTATATAATAATAGGCAGATATCGCTATAGATTTCGTTATTAACCTACCACTCTATAAATAATATGGCTGCACCTATAAGAACATCCTTATAATAATATACTAACTTATAAAAGAGCGCCACTACGTCCTAACTAAAGGCGTAGCCGTTAATAACGTTACTAACGCCTTTTTTCGCGAAGTTTACTAACTATATGGGTTACCTAACTCGATTACGTCCGACTAAGGCATATAATTTAACTCTAATATATAGAGACGAATCTGCTAATGCCTTGGCATCTCCGTTAAAATGTTTATATCCTTTTATTATAAAACTGCTAAGTAACTAGAAAACGCTAATGCTAGTATAAAAGTGTACCTATAATAGGTAGTTGCCTATAGTTAAGATAACTAGGTAGATTACCTTTTATTAAGTAAATTTATAGCAAATAACTATATCTTAACCACTATAGGACTTATCCTGTTCTTTATAAATAAGGGTTATTACCCCTAATCTAGTATAGAGCCACTAGAACCTATTAATAAGAAACTACTATATAGAAAACGCCTTAAAATGCTACTTATTAACTAGTATATAAACCGTATAAAAAATCTACTTAACTACTGTAAGGGAGAAATGGCCTAGGCCTAAGTAAAATAGGCCTACTTCGCTAACCGCTATAGAACGCCACTACCAGAGATGCGTGTTAGCGACTAGGTATAGCTAAATATACGCAATATCTCTATATAGAGGCCTATAAAGTTACTTAATTATAAGAACCTTAGCCCCTATTTAATTAAACGAGTTATTAATAGGGGAGCTATATATAAGCTAGAACTCCTACCTACCCTAGCCACCTATAAGATATAGCCTATATTTTACTTATAGCTACTACACCTCTATTAGCCTAACCCCTTACTAGGGCAAATATAGCCTAAACCCCTACTAGTATTAATCTAAGACAAAAACAAAGATAAGAACCACGAGAAGTAGACCATTAAACGAATTATTAACTCTAAATACTTTGGTAAAGGTAGAGGACGACGGCTCTACTATAGAGCTATATATATAGGATTTGATATAGATTAGCTAGAATGGTAACTATAGGAAGACTTTAAAAATATAAAGGATCTAATTAGCGACTTTTACTACTGTTACGGACGCTTTAAGTACGATGTTATAACTACTTAGAGAAGAGACGGAAGAAGCTAGTTGGTTAATATAGGCACGGTCCAGAATAGAGCCGGTAGAACTATATGACGAGGAATGGTAACTAAGGTCACATAATGTGATCTGTATAATCTATAGGATCTATATAATCCGCGATAGAGTAGATAGAGCGCACGTATATTATATATAAGAAAGATTTTATAGGAGTACGGTTGTGTATTTAAGGACCCTTAGTTCCTACCTAGATAGTTCCTTCCTTATAGTAATTCTCAGAATATAATTAGAGTTAATTTATTAGGCAACCACTCTACTAGTTATTATTACGTTGTTAACTACTATCTTTATATTTCCTATACACCTAGCCTATTAACGAGCTTATTATAGTTCCTACTATAAGGTTCCGTTATATAATTACTACCCAGTTATAGTATTAAATATAGTAAGTTAAATAATATGCCACTAAAAGCAGCTACTATAACGCCATTAACGGCGGCAACTACTTTAAGGTTAGGTAATGACACTAGTATAGCAGACACTGACTTATAGCAACCTATAACGGTTAGATAACTATAAGAGATAGTTAACCAGTTAACAGAAAATAATGTAATATTAGAAAATAGGATTAACGGGATAGGCGCAGTAAAGGTTAAGTTACTATCAATTAAAAGATTCTTAGGAGAAAAATTAAAGCTTAAAAGATTCCTTACGTAAATGCACTTTAAGGTTGCGTAAGAGGGAGCAAAGCTAGTAACACTTATAGATTAAATAGCGTATGTAGGATTGTTCTTAATAGGAAGAGCACTTAAATAGTTTAAGCCTTACCTTATGGAAATCTAGGTAAATAGAATGACGACTATAAACTAGGAGGTACGGTTTATGTTCTTAAGCTAGAATGGATTTATAGAGCGACTTATACAAATGTTTAAAGACCTAGAGGCAGTAACTATAGCGGAAAGAAAACTCTAAGATATTACGTAATAAACCTTAGCAATTAAATATATAACGTAGTTCCAGATGTTAGCGATATAAGTAGAGTGGAATAATAGGGCGCTTATAGCATAGTATAAATAAGGACTTAAGGCTAAAGTCTAGGACGTAATTATCCTAATAGAAGATGCGGATACCCTAAGGGAACTAATAGATTAAGCGATTAAAATTAATAATTAGATCTACTAAAGGGAACAGGCTAAGAGAGGCTAGGATAGAGTTCTATAGTTATATAAGGCGTAAAGCACGCAATAACTAAAGCTAAGTTAGAAACTATGGTATGGCGTAAAGCTAATAGACCTAAGTGGTACTAAAAAAGCCTATAAAAGATGGAGTAAATAACTATAGAAACCTAGAGGATAAGGATTAAGTAATTAAAGGTTTAAGGAGCAGAGGCTAAACTAGGGATCTTAGTAGCAGAAGATATTTAGGCGGACTCTATAATAAGAAAAATGGTTTAAAGAAGGAGCTTATATAAATTATGGGAAATAGGGTTATTATATTAGAGACTGTAGAAGTGGGCAGAGTTACTATATAGTAAAAGGGATAAGACTAGTAGACAATATACACGTATAGAGGGATAATAATATGCTGCGAGGAACAAAAGAATATTTAATTAGAAGTTTTGCGTTTTGTTATAACAACGTATACCAAATTTATAAGGACGCTAAGTATAGCGTAAGCTATTAGCTATAGGAGCTATATTTAGTAGAATATAAAGGAACCAATAAACTAGTTCGCAGATTGGATATTAAGGATAATAAATTTAATATAGGCGAAATATTCCGTGACGATAAGGTAATATAGGCGGTTTACTAGGAATATATAGCTATCGGAGATATTATACTAGAGGTAGAGGATAATTCCACTACAGAATAGGGAACATTAGTAGGGATTAAGACCCTACTAGACACGATATCTATCGCTTCGCGAGACGTAAGAGAAGTAGGATAGCGAGCTACTTTAGTACTTAATAAAGGCAAAAGGCTAAAAGCTTAAGATTCTTAAGACGAGATATAAGACGACTAAAATTCTTAAGATGAGATGAGGTAAGCTTAAGGACCTATAATGGACAACAACCGATAGAGCAGAGTAATGGCTTAGTTTAGCAATATATAAATAAGCTTAGGACGAAGTTTCCTAAAGGTATAAGACTCTTAAGATAAGATAAGTAAGATTTAAGATTCTTAAGATAAGATAAGAACACTAAGTAAGCCTAGTTGGACTAAGGCTGAAGCTAAGCTTAAGTTAGAAGTAAGCTTAGGATTAAAGAATTTAAGGGACTAAAGATTTAGAGTATGAATAAGGGAACCTATAAGTAAGAGGTAAGAGGCTTCTTTATAGATTAGAGAATCTGTAGCGTAAACGGCGACTAAACTAGGAGACAGATATATGGACTTAGAAGACTTACTAGGGGAATATAGTGTTTAGCCTAAAGATTAAAAAGTTAATACTAAGATTAAGAAGTATAATAACTTTAAGGATTAATCTGTAAAACGCAAATTAAAAGAAACTATAGAAGAGTTTAGGTAATAAATTATCGCATAGTAAGAACAGAAACTAGATAAGAGATCTAGTATATTGGGACGTATAAGGGACAGAGCGCTAGTATAAAGAATTACTAATAGGCCTAGGGCAGGTATACTAAGAGCTAAGTAGCTTACTAAACTAAAAAACGAAAAGGATTTAGGAATTCCTATTAGGTTTAAAGAACGATATACAAAAAGCTGTTACGACGTAGTAATAAGAAGATACTTCCTTATAGACAAGCTGTATATACTCTAGCAGCTATACTAAAGGTAGTATTATGGTGGTGTGATTTGGCCCCTGGATTCAACATCTAGATTGGGCATAGCTTCGGGAGAGCCTAGGCCTTCCACAAGTTATATAGATCGGTCTGGAGCCTTTAGAGTCTTCAACAACTCGGACAGGCACGAGGGACACAAAATACACTCTTTTCTTCTCTTCTTACTGACTGCTTTCCTACTGATTTCCACTGACTGACTGCGCCCGACCGGCAGACCTAATAGCACTATGACTTACTATCTAAGAGGGACCGCGTACACCACTACATATGGCATTCCACGTGGGCACGACGGCAAGCTCTTTAGATTAGAAGTCCAGCGCTATATACACAAAAGACGCATAGGAACATGCTGCAGCCACAAAAGGACTGAAAACTGTTGAGTCACTATTACCGGAAGCCGTTAAGTCACTAATAGGTGCGGAAATTAAGCACGGAACTACTAGCGACGTACGCGTAGACACTACCATTATTAAGATAAGTTAATAACACTTTCGGAGATTGTTATCCGAGACCTATGGTAGACGGAATAGATAACTAGGAGTAGGAATGCGAGCACGGGGTACGGCAGGACGGAGGATAAAAGAGAGGGTTATAATGCATCAGGACCAGCAGAAAGAAGTCTTTAATTTTTTATTTACTATATTTGCAACGGTCTATATAATTCTTCTAGCATTTATATAAGCCTCCCTTAAATTTATAAGAGCAATAGCGACAGAACCGATAAAGGGAATACTAGGGATGCTAGGCCCATTCTATAATAACGACGGAGAAGGAAGCAGGCAGCCTATTAACCTATAAAGTTTTCCTAACCCAGAGGATGCGGTACCAGACCCGACTCCTATAACGTCCAGAACCGATAACCTTTAGCAAAAAGAGGATAAGAACCAGGAGGTTAACTTACCTATCCCAGAAGAAACTGCTAGTCCGTTGCCTTATAATAAACCACTAATAGAACAAGACAAGGTATATGTTATAGCCCAGCCTATGCCAGCTCTAGGGACTCTAGGGATTCCTTACTTTACGGGATAAAACGTGTCGCAATTTATTAAACAGTATAAGCGACTGTGCATTCGGCACCGTGTTATGAACGATAAGAAGTATTAAGGACTTCCGGAATATTACGACTATTAGATAGGGACCTAGATCCAAAGTCTACCTAAGTTTATTATTAGCAGATAGACGGAACTCGTAGGAAAGCTTCGGACAGACTACTAAGGAAGTAACTACTTTTAACAAGTTAAGACGGTAGAATTCTTGAAAGCGTATATACTATAGTACAGGAATAACCTACTTAGTAGTATACGCGAGTACTATAGACAATTTACACTAATTTCCTAGAAGGTTACTAAAGCTAGCAATTTGGAAAACCGTAAACAAGGATACTGGTTTGTAAAAGGACTCCCATTTAAATATTAAAAACATACTATAACTAAGATAGGAGCTAACCCAGATAGACGAGAGTCTTTTAACTTCCACCTACTAAGAAGGGCTGTAGAAGATAGGCTTAATTCGCATAAGGGCGCAGACCGCTTATTAATAATAAACCCTAAGGAGCAAGGTCTCCGTTAGCTGGTTAGACAATTCCATAAGTAGCAGCCGGCCATATTAAACCAGAGAGATGCTGCTCTTTAGCCGCCTGTAGTCTCTTAGCTAAATAAGTTAGCAAGTGCCCGTTAAATAACCTAAGAGACGGATCCTAAGCTAGAGAACCTTACTAGTTAACTCCGGAAGCTTAATCTTAGGATGGTTAAATTGGCAAGCGTTATATCTTTAATAACGTTCCTTAATAGGATTCACTAAGACCCAATACGGTATATACAGCTCCTAAATAAGGCGTTAGTGCGTTAAGAACAAGTAGGTCTATAACCGGTAATAAATAACAATAGACTACTGCCGTCCTATAAGGGGGCGCCATAAGAGCGATATGAGCCAGGCCTAGGAAGGTATAGAGGACTAGGAAACTTTAGTGCATACTAGGTATAAGCTAAGACATATTATAGATGTGGAGGCCCTTATCATTTTATTAACCAATGCCTAGAGCTCCAAGAACTAGTTAGCTAGGGGTTCCTATATATAAACGAGAACAACCAAATCTGCACTAAAACACGTTAGCGCCCAGGAAATCCACTCCCGTATTTACCGAGCAACTATTAAATTTAGTTTATTAAAGACTAGCTAAGGTAGAATGCGAATATTAATCCCAATGCGACGGCGATAGGCATCCAACTAAACGCGTCCTTAGTAGAGCTCGTAGAAAGCAATAACGCTAAAAGTAAAGAAGAGCTCGGCGAGTCCTGGGAAGATGTGTATTAAGTGGAGTTAGTGTACGTTGATCCAGTAGGAGCAGTAATCTAGTTGTAGCCTATAACATGGTTATACAATCTTAGAAAGCCAAGAGGAGATATAAGGGTAATAAAACCACCTCTAAAACCGACTGGTTCGTAACTGGCAATAGTTTAAAATATATAACTAGGAGGATATATCCAAATCGCACTACGACTATAGCGGCAGGCCCCTTAATCACTAGTAAGTAATAAGGAGACTAACGAAATGGACTATTCTAAACAGCTAAGAAGAGAAGTAGAATAAGGAACGGAAGTAATCGCGACCGCTAAAGTACCGTAACTAAAGCCGGTTAGGATAATAGATATACTAAAAGGGAACGTCCTAAGCCCAACCGTAATGGCGGATAAGATCTTGTTAAAAACTATCAAAGTTACTATTGGTGACTGCCTTGTGTATATGCCTAAAGTCGCAAGGTTATTCTTTAAGCCTCTCCCGCTACTTTTTACAGAGCCTTACCGACAAAAGCAAGAGGGTGTTAAGGTATCTATATCGTCAGCGTACCTGACGTTTTATGCTAATTAAGCTGGCCTAATAATTGCGGAGGTAAACTAGATTAAACGGGAAGCAGAATTTACCTAGTTTTGATAACAATATCTAAAGGTAGAAGTATAGATAGGAGATAAAAGGGTTAAGTACTTAATTAACTCTGGAGCGGAGCTCAACCTTATTAAGGAAAGTGTGGCTTTATAACACAGCTTGCCGATATTAAGTCTGCCCCCGTAGTTATAGGGCGTATATTTAACGTCTATAAATGGGACTTAGTCTAAGTTTATTGGATTAGTATATACAGCCCCTGTGGTTATAGGGGACGTCTTAATATCTACAACTTTTATTACTGTAGGAGAAATGTTATATAAGGTAATACTTAGTAAGCCATAGTTAGTAAGGGCTAGACTGGTAACATAGCGAACAGTAATAGGCTAGGTATCTTACATTATTTAATTAGAAGATGGCGGAGTTAAAATAAGGTTCTTAATATCTTACGAGAATGTAATGTTCCTTAGACTAGATAAAGAAATTAGTATAGGCAGTAGTTTGGGAAATATGTAACTAGTATAACCGCTGGGATTGTATCCGGGGTTACTTATAACCCGGCGTATTAGGACAAGGAGGATGGAGAGGAGGGAAATAAGGTGTAACTTCAATAAGGGCGTCTACTATTTTAGATATCCGCTAAACAGGGTAATTAATGGGAAGAAGAGTATAACGCTGGATAGAGAGAGCTCGACAGTAAAACGTTAAAGGAAGTCCTAAAGAAGCACTTAGGAGGAAGGTAGAAGCTAGTGTTTAAAGCGAAGGCTAGATCCCTTATATATCGAATGTTAAAGACAACAGATCTATTTATAATGTAAATGGAAGGCTATAGGAGTAAGGCCCGATAAAACGCTATAAGTATAGTAACTGCATATAAATGAAAGGCAGAGAAAGTCCGCCCGGTTAATTTGTTAGTACTAGACAGAACAGTTATGGGAGAAATAATGGAGTGGTAAGAAGTAGCCTTGCGTTGCCAAAAGGCGTCCATTTAAGGGTTGCCCCTTAGTCTATATAATTATTTTCTTAAGCCGTGGTATACCAAGCTGGCCTACGGTATATGGCTGAAGCTAGAATAATTAGAGCGCGTGATTGTAGGGGACCTCCAGCCAAGAGAATAAGAAATCTTTAAGGCTATATTGTTTAACTAAGAAGAAGCTTTAGTATAGGAGTTCTCTAAGATGGGTTATGTTAGCAGAGACGTAACTCTACTATTAAAGATTAAGACTATACCGTATAAAGCATAGTAAGTGCCGAACTTCCCTATACTAAGGGCTCTATGAGGGGAAGTAATAAATATATTACAAGAATGACTAGCTTAAGAGACTCTGGAATATTGTAAAAGCCTATATAGGAATTTATAGTTTCTTATAAGTAAAAAGAAACACAAGAAGTACCAGCTAATTAACGCGGCGATAAATATCAACCGAGTGACTATTAGGGACGTAAATCTGCCGCTGTGTGCTAATAAGTTTTCTAAGGAGTTTGCGGGGTATAAGGTTATATTTTTAGTTAACTTCTTCTCTAGATATAACTAATTAGAGCTAGATGTAGAAAGTAGGAACCTAACGGCCTTTGTAATACCTCTGGGACTTTTATAATAAATAATGGTACCTATAGGAGGAACAAATTCGGTAGCCTAGTTTATAAGGATAATTACTAAGATTCTAGAGCGACACATCCTATACTATACCTTGCCGTTTCTAGATAATATTATAGTAAAAGGACCATAGATAGTATATAATGGAGAAGAAAGCCTTCTAAGCGTATATAGATATATTCTGGAATATATTATATGGCTAAACGGAGTACTTATAGATTTGGAATAAGCTAGGTGTACAATCTTAGGCGCAAAGTCTTATTTCTATAAGGACGAGATTATAGTGGTTGGTTACCGCTGTAATGGAAAGGGGTAATATCTGGAAGAGTCAAAAGTTATAAAGATTATTTACTGGAGAGACTGTAAAGACATTACGTCTGCCCAAGCATTTATAGGAGTTGTTGTGTATTACTAAATATGGGTAGAAGACTTTGTAATAAAGGTAGAGCCAATCTTCTAACTGCTATAAGTAAACGTTCCGTTCGTATAGGGTATAGAGTAGATAGCCGCTATAAAGACTCTGAAGTATGTAATTACTATAGCACCCGCGTTAGTTTAACTAGATTATAGTAAGGGGGCTAGGCTAATTGTTCTCGCCGTTAACGGATATAAGAATAGGTGGGGATACGGTCTTATACAACTAGATATACAAGGTTGTCGCCACCTATATTAATATAAAAGCGGCATCTGGTCTTAAGTGGAGCAGAAGTATAATTTAGGAAAGCTTAAATATTAAGCATTACTGTATATATTAAAGAAGTGTCAAGTGTACCTGTACGGCGTCCGCTTTACGGTTAAGATAGATGCGAATACCTTAGTTATACAACTAAATTATACTGCTACCGATTTACTAGGAGCCTTAATAACACAATAGCTAGTATAAATTTAGTTGTGGGACTTTAATATTAGGCATGTTCTAGGGAAGAAGAATAGCCTAGCTAATAGACTATTATAACGACTATTAAATGGCGAACGACCTAATGAGCCGACTAAGGATATTAAAGAGTTTATTAACTGTAAACTAAGTGCTTTAGAATATACGGCTAGCCCAGTTAAAATAGAGGTAGATCTGCTACTAGAAGACTCGTATTTGGGGGAGTCTTAGAAGATTATAAAATAGCTAGTGACCTTATAACGTCTAGAAGAAATAAATACTAAAGAATTTAAAAAGTTTAAATAATATACGCTAAAATTCCTAGTATATAATTAACAGCTCTTTTACTAATAGTTAAAAAATGTGCTAATGCGAAGGGTAATTAATAACGAAAATACTTAGTAAGAGATTATTAAGAACCTTTATAATCGGAGTAGATATTATAGACAAAAAGGAACATATTAAAGAGTCTTAAATTGATATTAGTGGCTAGGACTATGGGATTAGATATTATAGCATGTTAAGTTGTGCCCACAATACTAGGAATAACAGCTAGGATAAAAAGAAGAAGTAATATACCCTATATAGGAGTCCATTTTATGGCACCGAGTGACTATAGATATTACGTTTATACTAACAACTCGTCTTAGTTTCTAATACCTGGCTACTGCTTAAGAATACGTATCTAGATAGGTGGAAGCTCAAGCCCTTTAGAAAAAGGATGTAAAAAGTGTGGCAAAGTTTCTCTATAAAGATGTTATTTGTAAATAGGGAGTATTCGGACAGCTTTCTGTAGATAGTAGTGGAGAAAATGCTAATATAACCGCTGCGCTTGCGGAGCTCTACAACATCAAAAGGGTTGTAGCTTCTATATATCACCCATAGGGACAAGGCTTAATAGAGCGAGGACACAAGCCTATAGTAGACGCTTTAGCAAAGATAGATGGCTTATAGCTGGATAATCTCTATACTGTTTTATAGGCAGATAAAACAACTATTAAGCGACCTATAGAAATGATGCTAGCGAGAGTTATATATGGATATGAGCATGTCCTTCCTATTGAACTCTGTATACCTACTTGGCAAATACTACCCTAGCAAATAGTCCGGACTACTATAGAGCTACTAGCACTTTGTGTAAAGCAGTTTGACCGAGACGTAGATATATAAGAGGCTGTCGCGCGTATAAGACGACTAAGGAAGGCAAATAAAGAATATTTTGATGATATCCGCCGTGTTTGCCAGGACGTATTTAAGGTTGGGGATATAGTTATACTTTATAACGCGTAACTTAAGCAAGACTATTCTAGCAGTCATAAGTTAGATTTAAAGTGGCTAGGCCCGTTCCGCGTACGTAAGAGTTACCCTTACAAAGGATAGTACTTAATTAAGGATCTTAATAGTATACCGTTCCGTGATTAAACTCTAGGAAATAAATTAAAGAGGTTCTATTAGCGACAGATATCTAAAGTCCACTAGGAAGACCGGCTTAACTAGTTAGGCGGAACTATGCTATAAGAAATAACAGCAGAGCCAAAGCCTAAGAAAGATATACAAAATCCACTAGTATCGCAACGCCATATAGTTTAAGAAGTGCGCGTTCTAGAAAGATCGTTTAATAGAACTAAGTATAAAACATTTAACTAGGGGACAGTCAAGTTCTACGGCGGGGGAGGGGATATAAATAATAGCCGTGCAATCCTTTTATTTGCTGTATTTCCTAAAGCTCTTTCTATTACGCGTTCTTATTTACTTTTTTAGTTAGGAATCTAATACGTGTTAATAGTAAGGTAAGGGTAGAAGAATGTTTGCGAATAACTATATAGTATTATTTACTGCAAAGATGTTAGTTCCGCTTACCGCCTTTACTAAGCTAATAGCAATTTTCTATACCGGGCATAGAAAATTATAATTAGTCCATTTAACGATTAGAGCCGGTAAAACTCCACACCGCTACCTAGATTTAGTAGACCATTTAGATTAGGAAACCCTATTTAGAACTTCACCTTTTTACCCTTAATAAACCTTAGAGATAGTTATAATTAGCTAAAGCAGAAACTAAGTAGAATTAAGAATAACGGCACGCTTATTATGTCTTTATTTAGTAGACCACTAGTCCTCTATAAAGAAGCTAAGCGATAGATTAGTAACGTCCTAACGGAAGTTAGAGGCTTCGCGGTTAATTAGCGTTGAGTAGTGCTTATTTAAATCTATAACGAGATTTTGCTCTTATAAGAAAACTACGCAGATGCGGCTAGTGTAGTAGTTAATTTTATTAACTAAGATAACGGACTGCAAGCATCTTTAGGAAAGGACGCATTTATATTAATCTTTAAGGATATCTCTAACGTTAGCAAAATAGCTAAAGATTAGAGAAACCAATATAACGAAGCTAGAGAAACTATTTAAAAGGCCTAGGGACAAGATATTCTTAACAGACCGCTAAAATACGCAGTCTTCTATAACTTCCTCTCCGCCGTCTAAAAGCTTATAATACACCCACTTCCTAAAGTTATAGTAAGAGTTAATAAAGCTCTAATTAATAGGCTTAAATATCTAGGACGTGGTATCTAGAACACTACTTAACTACAGCCGACCGATTTTACGCTCACATCCAAGATGTTAGGAAGGGCAATATTAGACCAGGTAGTAAATAAGCATAGTTTAGGAAGACACTTAACTAGCTTCCTTGTTCCAAATAAGGACCTACCGCTAAGAAGTAGGAGACTAACTACCGTAGGACTAGAGGTCACTAATGTCGGAATTAGATAAGCAGGAGAGAGCTTAGCTCTCGCACTGTAAATATATTCACGGCATGCTTCTAACATAATGAATCCCTTAGCCTTTTAGCCATCAACACCTGTTTAAGGAGGAGGTGTTAGTATTATGCCAAGTCCGTCCCAATAAGGATCGCCTATATTAGTCGACTCGCCTTTATTATCCATAAACGAGAGCATTCTCGCAGCTAGAACGCCTATTGGCTCGCCCCTACGGCTGCTAGTATCTTTATTAAAAAGGAATCTAAGAAGGGGGCTGGCGATTGCTTACCCGGAAGTAGAAGGGCTAGGAGTAGAATTAATGTTTAATAAGAGTATTATTAAGCCGGGAGATAATATGGAGTATATTAAGGAGGCTATAGATACTATGGCAGTACTCCGTACAAAATAAGGATGCGACTATAAGGATAACATGCTAGCGTATCTCAAGGTGTCCCTAAATTAAACTACCAAAATCAAACCAACAGAGGTTATAAAGCTCTTACGTAGCTAGTATAGGGCGGCTGGTTCTAATCCAGAGATATATAAGGTCTGCTGGATGCATACTTAAGCAATAGGAGGACGTATAGGTTTAGCGATAAAAGGTCTAAACTATGCCGCACTGTATCACAGACTCCGTTTAATATATTACGCCTATAACCACCTCGGCACTATAAAGACTAATCCTACTATATACTCCTAGTTTAAAAAGGCTTATAGACCTCCAGTTCATCCGATTCCTTAGGACCATACAAGTTTATTTATAACTTAGCGCCAAGGTTTTCCTACAATAGAGAGGCTTTGCTTAATTGGATAATATTACCAAAAAACTAAGAAATATGGCAGCAAGAAGGATCCGTAATTTTAAACGTGTTTAGATAGTAGTGGAATTTTAGTATCTTAACGATAATTAATGAGAAAATGCGTATATACCGCTATCATTAGCGTCTAATTAATGGGCGGCCAAATTATAGCTAGTTAAGAACAATGGTCTACGGTCTCTACTAGCAGCTAATAAGATAAGATCCTTAGTATTATTATCTCTATTGCGCTCTTAGGCCTAATAGTTAGTGGCAACTTATTTCCTACCCTTATTATGCGAAATTCGCGGTTAAAGGAGACTCTACAGCGTTCCGCCACATTAACGTTAATATTCCCTCGCTCCTTAAAAGTGGACGCAATACCAATATAATCTAAGAAAGCGTTTCTCTAGATAATAAGACTAAGGATAACTACACGATCATCCTACTCGGCATACATTATTACTTGGAATTATAGTAGGCAGATCTTAAAGCGTAAGGATTAACTAAGGGCGACGGATTCGTGTATAAAATCTCGGACTATAACTAGACTACTAAGGATATAGAGAAATATGCGACCGACTAGGTAGCTTAGCCTTATAAGAAAGGAGATATGCGCATAACTATACCTCACCTTCCTTATAGAGCAAAAGGACCTTCGATTAGGACCCGGCGAACGATACTACTATAGTTTATTAGCATTTAGGACGATTATAACAACCTTAAGGTCACGGAAGGGGGAACCTGGGCAGAGCTAGCAGATGCACACTAAGACTTAAAAGCGCCGCCCTATACGCCATCTGGATATACCAATCTTTACGGCGTAATCCTATACCGCTTCCCTGCTATAGTTAAACTTATAGCTGCCAGCGCCTTATTTAACGCTCTTCTAGGTAGACGGCAATGGGATTCTCCGGCGGTAATTTAAGATTATAACCTTCTTCTTAATGGTAATGGGAACAAAGTTAGGAAATGGATACGTTTCTACCGTCTTAGGGCTGTCGAAAACTATAAGGATGCGTTTTAGCTTATACGTGCAACCAAAATGGAGCGCTTTAATAGCCGCTCGTACTTCTACTGCGTTAACAATAGAATTAATCCTTTAACTATTATAGTAGACCTAAGTAGAGTGCCCCCAGTTATTATAAAAGGATAGAGTTATGCGGAGTTGCCTAAAGAATTATAGGATAGAACTAAGTAAATAGAAGGGCGCGAAAGAGCTATGTTATCTAAGAGCCGCCAGTCTAAAGTCTCTTATGCTGCTTAGCCAAATAGATAAGAGCGGTCTTATTTAACCAGAACGGAGTCTCCTCGTTTACTATCTCGGGTTCGTGGTAAGGGTAAGGAACGCATACAATTACCTGCCGCGCCTTTGTTTCAAAGATAAGAAGTTTTAGAGTTTTGGAAGTCATTAGGGGACAACGACTTAGGTGAGGGAGGTATATGGTGGTATAATTTGGCCCCTAGATTTAACATCTAGATTGGGCATAGCTTTGGGAGAGCCTAGGCCTTCCACAAGTTATATAGATCGGTCTAGAGCCTTTAGAGTCTTCAATAACTCGGATAGGCACGAGGGACACAAAATACACTCTTTTCTTCTCTTCTTACTGACTGCTTTCCTACTGATTTCCACTGACTGACTGCGCCCGACCGGCAGACCTGACAGCACTGTGACTTACTATCTGAGAGGGA
>Ga0307515_10013476_pt1 | contig 15273 bp, 8 predicted proteins | sample 17_EM_MG_FD_194513 | JGI IMG/M metagenome (GOLD analysis project Ga0307515, IMG submission 194513) | Populus trichocarpa ectomycorrhiza microbial communities from riparian zone in the Pacific Northwest, United States - 17_EM | ecosystem: Host-associated > Plants > Roots > Unclassified | place... | reverse complement strand
ATATGATAAAGAGGTGTTAATTAAAGTAATTCCTTTTATTCCTATTTTGGAAAGTTCCAAGTCTTCTAAATATTTATTCTAATCTTCTTCGGGTTTTTATTAATGATGTACATTGCTAATCTATATCATTACTAGAAAATCAATAAATATAAACAGAAATGTCGAGGGAATATTTTCGTCGGTAAATTTTCAATGAAAATATTCCTTTAGTATTTATCGAGGGAATTACAGTGGGAAAAAATAATTAAAACAAAGCAAAAAAAAAAGATGACATGCTAATTTTACCAACGGAATTACCGACGGAATAAATTCCGTCAGTAAACTGTGAACACTGTTCATCATGTCAATTGCAAAGGGAATCACCAACGAAAAATTCTGTCGATATTTTCCAGAGAGTTCTGGAACTGTTCACTTTTCAATTGTACTATTAATTACTGTTCTTTACAGACAAAATCACCGACGGATTGAGAATTTGACGGTTTCTGAAAATTTTTTATTAAATTAAATATTACAGACAGAATCACTGACGAAATGATTAAAATATTAATATTTAATTATTTGTCAGTAAAACGCCCCATATAAAACCTAGAATTCTTAATTTCACAACAAACAGGGCTCCTTTCTTTTTTTTCTTCTTCTTCTTTCCCATATGTAAAAAACATCAATATCCATTTCTTTCTCTTCTCTCCTCTCCTCAACTCCTTCTCTTCTCTTCCATGCTCAGGTATGTATTCTTTTACTTTTTTTTTCTTCTCAATTTTTTTTAATTGATAGACTTTATGAATTTGTTTTTTTTTTCCTCTTCTTAGCTTCACTTGCAACCATATTAAGGTAAGATTTTTTTTCTTCTTCTTTTTTCGTGTTTTTTTCACTATATTTGTTTTTTTTAATTTTTTTTGTTCTTAATAATTGTATGAATATTGTTGTAGGATTTTTTTTCATATGATTTTCTTCTCTTTTTCCAAGCATTTTGAGTATTATAGAGTGTTGATTTATATTAATTTAATTATTTTATAGTTTTGTATAATGGATTTTTTAAAAAATATTTTTAAATAATTACCGATGGAATTACATACGATATTTTTTCGAGAGAAATGCAGACGAAATGAAGCGGATAATTGTTTTTTCGCCCCTTTTCCATCAGTAAATCCAAACTTACTGATAAAAAATTCACCGACGGAGCATTTCCGTCGGTGATTTCATTGGTAAATTAATTACCAACGGAATGATAGTACAAATACTGACGGAAAATTCTGTCGGTAAATCTAAAGATTGTGGTAGTGTGTCTTGGCCCTTCCTTTTTTTTTAATTTAATTATCTTATTTTCTTAATGGTATAAAATAAAATTATTTTTAAATAAAATAATTATAATAACAACTTAAAAATCATAAAATGATAACATATTTTTCAAATAAGATTATAAGTTTTTATGGTATTATTAGTTGTTACTTTATGAATAATTATATATCACCGCGAATATATATATATATTACTTTTTAACTGTGAGTATTTTTATACAATCCTCTCAAGTTAATTATTTATTTATTTTCACATACAATCGCATAAAAATTATTAAGATATGATTTTTGCCTTCAAAGAGAATCTTCTTTGGCGTCACTTGAACCATCTCGACATCCCCATCATGCCAAGGTGGCACGTGTAAGCTAACTCTCCATGACATGGTATTGATAACTTTTTTTTTTCTCTCTCTCTTCTCCGAATGGATTTCATGATTTTTTTTTTCTTTACAATTTTTATTATTTCTTTGTATTAATTTCAGTTCCTCTAGTTCAAATCTCTTTGAAAATAGAAAACCTATTAAATTTTCTGCATGATCAAACTAAAACCCAATAGTGAGAAGGTCTCAAAAAGAAAATAAAAAAAAATACCAAGATCAATTGCGAAACAAACCAACTCAAAAGAATCAAATGAAAAAAGAAGTAAAGTGGAGGAAAAATCTAAAAAAAAAAATACATTATACAAATCTACATTAAATATTATACAACAACAATTACATCAGTCAATTATCCAATACGAATAGTTTTTGTTAATTAAATGATGTTATTAAGAAAACAAATATGACAAGAGAAAGTAAATCACATTTGCCTTTTGTTTTTATTTAATTATTTATGGAAAAGGGTATAAATATATAAAAAAATAATGCAAAACAAGCATCTCTATGGAATTTAATTTTTTGTTTTATTTTTCAAAGATCAAGAAACAAGGGAGTGAGTGATAGACAAAAGAAAATCTCTCGGAGACAACAACTCATTCATGTCTTTTATTTATTTATATCCAGAACAAATATCTAAATAAATAAATGGAAGTATATACTCTGTCCTCACATGCCTATTTGAATATATATATTTTTTTTAAGTACAAAAGCCAATCAGAATTCACGTGAGGTTAAGGTGGCAGCTAATAGGCTGATGATGCTGTCTTCCCCTCCCCTCCTGCCTCCACCTCCTCCTCTCTCTCTCTCTCTCTCTCCCTCTCCCCCTGCCAGGCCTAGCCACTTGAATTTTTGAGGGCCATATGAGTGGCTGGCGGTGGCGGCTGGCTATGATTCACCTATAGAGATACTAATAGATTTTCAGATTTCTTTTTTAAAAAAATAAGCATGGTTTGCCAAAAGTTTAGGACATTAAAATAAATTAAAAAAATATTTAGAAAGCAGCTTGGTTTGAACATAACTATATTTTACAATATAATTTTTGTATACAATCACTATTTGGAATAGTGGTCAATTCTTATGATATGTATTGTTTTTGCATAACTAATATCTTAAATAGCAGTTGTTTAATGAATGTTTTAAATTTTATTTATTTACAAATTAATTAATCTAAACAAAAATTAATCAAATTTTTTATGAAAATTCAATGGTAAAAAAATAAAATTCAAGATCCAATAGTTAAGAAAAAAGAAGAAGATAAGATGATATGACAAGAGAGAGAAATTAGGGAAGAGAAGAAAAGAAAAGAAAAAAATAATGAGTTATTGGGAACACATCGAGATTTTGTTTCTGACACACCCAGTACCATTAGAAAGATGTCGATGAGAAAATTCTAACCGCACATTGAAAAAGCACCAAATAAAGTCATAATTAACCATAAATTAACCCCGAACAAAACCCCTAACAAATTACGATCATATTTGATGGTATTTCAAGGTGTAATTATAATTGTCTCGTCAAAATCTTTATAATGGTAGTGGGTGTATAAAAAATAGAGTTTCAGTGTGTCCCCGATAACCCATTATTTCTTAACTATTGGATCTTAAATCTCATTTATTAGCTTTTGGATTTTCATAAAATTTAGGGTTGACTTTTCATACATGTCAATTAAATTGAGAGGGACATGATTTTTGGATTTACTAATGATTGTGTTCAAACTATGTTATTTTTCTAATATTTTTCTAACATAAATTACTTTTTCAAAAATTTTATGAAATTGTATTAGAATTTTTAAACACACTAGATATTCATGATCGAGTTTTTCACTATTTCTATTCGACTAAAACTTTTTCTATATATTCATGTTAATTTGGATTGATATTCATCAGGTTAAGATGAAATTACCATCTCTACTCATCAAGAATCTTGCACTTTGAACTTTGATTATGCAATTTTTTAAAACACAAAAATTAATTAAATGATCATTGCATTTCCATCTCATTTGATTTTTTTTTATCAACTAATGCTCAAGGCTTGATTTTTGATTTTTTAAGTTTTAATAGTTAATATATTCTTATAAAGTCTATTAAATTTTAAGAAAATTATTCATCCCACTTGGTGAATTACTATATATTTCTTTTTAGATTTCAACTAAACATGTGTGCCGAAACTTATACTTTTTGTAGTCTTATAAAGTCTATTAAAATTAATCTCATTTTCACTGGCAGCATTTGCTTCAGAATGCAGTGGCAGAATCAAGCATCATTGGATCTCTTGAACAAAAATATTTGCAATGATTTTTTTTAAATGTTTTTTATTTAAAAATACATGAAGATAATATATATTTTTTTAATTTTTTAACATTTATTTTTAATATTATCATATCAAAACAATAAAAATAATAAAAAAAATTAATTATTTTAAAAAATAAAATCATACCTCAATACCAAATGAAATCTTTGTCCAATTTAGGTTACTAGTAAAAAATTATAAATAGTCAAAACTTCTAGCTTAGATTCATACTCTTACTCTAAAAAAATATAAATTATAATTATTAAATTTGATCCGAAAATTGAATAAGTTCTTATATCATTGGATCACAAAGTTAGCTTGTAGATTATTAAGTCATTTTCTACGTAATCAGGATAATTCATGTCAATTTTTTTATATTAAAATAATATTATTTTTATTTTATTTTTGTGAACTCCATCATTGAAAACCAAATTAAGTTGAACGGTTTTCACCGATCAATATTAACACAAATTATTAGTATGTGTTTAGTAATGCAAATAATTTTCAATTAAAAATATATTAAAATGATATTTTTTTAGATTTTTTTTGTTTTTGATATTAACAATCAAACTATAAAAAAATACCTAAAAAGTATAAATTTGATATTTTTTCAAGTAAAAAAAGTTTAAGATCTTGTTTGGCATTATGGTCCAACCACGTTTTTTAAACTTTTGAATTTTGTTTTAGCTTCAAATTATTTGTTTTAGGTGTTTTTCGATTGTTTTGATATACTGATGTTAAAAATAAATTTAAAAAAATAAAATAAATTATTTTAATATAATTTCAAGTAAATAATTTTTACCCACTCTCAAGTAAATCCTAAATCTCATTTTAAAAAAAAATGAACCGTAAAAATAAATACATCCGGTCGATCCTGACCGTAGAAATAAGTAAATTCCAAACTATTGAAGATACCCAGGGGGCCGCGCGCCACGCGCCACCCACTGCTACAAGTCAGTAAGGACCAGTTTAGCCATGTGGAGAAAAGGGGATAATGGCATGCTTGTAATATTGCAATAGCCAAGGGCATCTTCGTATTCTCTCACTTTCTGAAGAAAAAATTTTGCGGATAGAGAAAAGAGACAGTTAAAAGAGCCAAAGCAACAGAGAAAGGAAACAGAGAGAGAGATCCAATTGAGTCCGCGACCGAGTCAGGGTCACGTCAATGTACTGAGTTAACACTGTTTGTTAGAGTCGATCCTGACCGTTAGATCGTGCCGATATCAATCGTCCGGTTCTTCTTCGTTTCCTCCTCTCTCGCTCTCTCTCTCTCCCCCCCCCGTTCGTATTGGAAATAATTTGAAGCGGATAATCCAAAGGAGCGGTCGGGCCTGGTCTGGTCGGGTTTTGCGGTTATTCTTGTGTTGTGGTTTCGGGATTTTCTGGTAATTATATTGTTTGGTTGTGAAGAGATGGTAGTTTTACTGTTTGGCTGCTGAGAAAATGAAGGAAAAGTCAAAAAGACTTTTTTTTTGGGTTTTGGAATTTTATTAATTTTTTTTAGTATTACTGTTGAAAAGTGAAAAGAAAATTGAGTTAGATAAAAACAGTTATATATTTGATTGGGTTTGTTAGGCTTTTAGTTTTTAAGTAAGCAAAAGAAAAAAAAAAGTAAAAAAGGAAGGATATTTTTTTGGTAAGTAGTTGGTAGCCAAACACATAGGATAGTGATCTTTTATGTTTAGTAAAATTTTTAGTTTTTTTAGCTGGTAACCTAGAAAGTTTTTTTTTTTTTCTGGGAATTAATTATGGGGTCTAATTGTTTTGTTCTAATTTATTTCAGATTTGAGCTCTGTGAAAGCTTGATTACAGTATAATGGAGCTTTATTGAAGCGGGATTAGTGTTTTGAAGGTTGAGATAATGGAGGACATTTGGGCAAGAAAAATGAGCCAGGGTTATTTTTTTTTGTACTAGATTTTGATAATTTGTTGATCTCTTTGGATTGGGTTTATTTTGGTTCTCCCTCATAGAGTTACAAGTTTATTGAGGGACAAGAAGAGGATTGAACTGTGTAAAACCCTAACTGTGCCTAGAGAAATGGAACAAAGTTTGTAGCCTAGAGATTGGAATAGAAAATTGCTGGAGAGAAAATCAATGGAAGATTTTTCCAAGTATGCCCATAGCCCTGCTCATTTGGCAGTTGCATGCCGAGATTATGCTACTCTTAAGGGAATTATCTCAACTCTCCCACGGCTTGCCAAGGCTGGTGAAGTTAGTACCGAAGAAGAGTCTCTTGCTGCTGAGCAACAGGCTGATGCTGTCTCGGCTGTCATTGACCGCAGGGATGTTCCTGGCAGAGAGACTCCTTTGCATCTGGCTGTCAGGTTGCGGGATCCAATGGCAGCCGAGATTTTAATGGCGGCTGGTGCTGATTGGAGTCTGCAGAATGAGAATGGCTGGAGTGCACTTCAAGAAGCGGTTTGCACGAGAGAGGAGTCAATTGCCATTGTAATTGCTCGGCACTACCAACCTCTTGCTTGGGCAAAATGGTGTCGGAGGCTTCCGCGAATTGTTGCTTCAGCAGCTCGTATTCGTGATTTTTACATGGAGATCACGTTTCATTTTGAGAGTTCTGTCATCCCATTTATTGGACGCATTGCCCCATCAGATACTTACCGCATTTGGAAGCGTGGTTCTAACCTCCGCGCTGATATGACTCTCGCTGGCTTTGATGGTTTTCGCATTCAGAGGTCAGATCAAACATTTCTTTTTCTTGGGGAGGGATACTCCTCAGAGGATGGCAACATATCTTTGGCACCAGGTTCTTTGGTTGTTCTTGCTCATAAAGAAAAAGAGGTGACAAATGCTTTGGAGGGGGCTGGCGCCCAACCAACTGAAGCAGAAGTTGCACATGAAGTGGCTTTGATGTCTAAAACTAATATGTATAGGCCAGGCATTGACGTCACTCAGGCAGAGCTTATTCCAAACTTGAATTGGAGACGGCAAGAGAGGACTGAAATGGTTGGAAATTGGAAGGCCAAAGTCTATGACATGCTTCATGTGATGGTCAGTGTAAAGTCAAGACGGGTTCCTGGTGCTATGACTGATGAGGAGCTTTTTGCAGTGGATGAGGAAGAGAGATTAGGAAATGCTGCTGAAAATGATGAGTTTGATGACGTGTTGACTGCTGAGGAGAGGAAACAGTTAGAATCTGCACTTCGTATGGGGAACTCTGATGGTCTTGGTGATGATGAGGAACCTGGTGTTGTTGATAGCCAAGAAAATGGCTCAGGAGGTGTATATGAAAATGGTGAATCTAATGGCGCTGTTAAGGAGAAGAAGAGTTGGTTTGGTTGGAAGAATAAAGGTTCTAAGAACACTAATGATGATCCTGAAGATTCGAAGATCTTGAAAAAATTTTCAAATTTGGCCCCAGAAGGTGGCGCCCAGAAATCTGACGATCACCAAAAATCATCAGAATCTGCCAGGGAGGATACGGGGGATGCCAGGAAAGGAAAAGATAAAAGCAGCAAGAAGAAAAAGAAGAAAGGGCCCAGTAGTGAATCTAAGCATGAGAGTGAGTACAAGAAGGGTTTGAGACCTGTCTTGTGGCTCACACCAGATTTTCCTTTGAAAACCGAGGAGCTCCTGCCTTTACTTGACATATTAGCCAATAAAGTCAAGGCTATTAGGAGACTCAGAGAGCTTTTGACAACAAAGCTTCCTCTTGGAACATTTCCTGTCAAGGTAAACCAGATCCTCAGATCTCTTGCATTATTTAATTGCCTGCACTGCCTGCACTGTTTTTTATATCTTAGTTTGGTCAATTTACAGTTTCTCCTCCAGTATTTGCTTATGTTATTTTCTGCTTTTGTCGTGATACTAAGCAATCAGCTCTTGTTTTAGACAGTAAGAGGTTTTCTTTTATCTTTGGTGCTTTCTTTCTTCAACAACCCCCCCCCCCCCTTTTTTTCCTGGGAAGGAGGAGATAATTAGTTAAAATTTTTGAGCTATAGGTTTTTAAGGTTCTTGGATGCCTTCTGTTCTGGGGTTTAACAGGAATATCACCAAAGCATTGTTCATTGACTCAATTGTTGGAACTTTTAATTGGGCTTGGCATTCTTTTGTGGAAATCTTAGTGGATAGTCGCATTTGACTCACAGAAAAATCTCCAATGGTTTTCCTTCAAGCATCTTGGACTATTCTCCATGTTTTAACCTCTCCTTAGTGGCACACGTGGTTTACTTTTTCACTGAGCTCAATCATGTTTGTTCATAGGGCCAGAGTGATTAAACAATATGGGCTACAGGCATCTTTCAGGGAAGCCACTGCATGTGTTTTTTGTTTTTTGAACTGGAAAAAGTGGCTCGAGGTTGAGATAGTACTAATGAGTTATCATTATCACGAAGATTTTTTTAATACACTGGAGATAATATGACTTTTAGGTAGTACAGGGGAAGTTAGAACTAGCTGACCACTGTGAGAGATCAAACCTTGAATTGATGAATGAATTAATTCAGATTATGAAATCAGAAAAAGAGAATGGTTTTGTTATTGAAGTAATCCAATAATCATTTTGCATTGTTTGGCCTTTATATGACTGTCTTTTTCATCACTTTTCTTATCTCCTTCATTCATGAATGCATCTAGTGGTCTTACCTAGTTGGGGTTTGCCTTTCAATGATACCTCTACTGCATCATGCATTTTGTCGGAAGTTTATGTTAATTGTCAAGTATTATATTGTTTCCATTGATTTCTCATTAAAATGAGTGAGAAATTCTACCAGTTAGACTTGTCATGCCTCCATTTTTTAGTGCATCTTAGTTTCTACTTGTTGTTGGTATGGCCATTAGAATTAATAATGATCAACAATTATGTTATTCTCATTGTATGCGTATTGCATGTCTTTTTAGTGTGTTATAAAATTTCCTCTTAGGTGCTTTCATTCAGAAAGTTTCCAAACAGTATGAAAGTGAAGAACTTTGGTCAAAGATGGTTATCATGCTGCCTTTGACATTTCAGAAATCACTTTATGCATTTCTATTTCTGATTTGGCCATTCAAGTTGCCTCATTTATCATTCGTGCTGCACATAGCATTGATCAAAGTGTCTGTTTTTCTCATGATTTTTTACTGTCATCCAAAAACCACAAGCCATGTGTAGAAGGATGAAGTTCGGACTTAAGCTTGTGGTAGTATAATGGTGCCTTCCATATGTTAGCTGATATTCACTGTACTTTGATACCGCTACAGGTCGCCATCCCTATTGTCCCAACTGTCCGGGTGCTTATTACTTTTACAAAATTTGAGGAGCTACAGCCTTCAGAAGAATTCTCAACACCTCTCTCCAGCCCAGCGCATTTCCAAGATGCAAAGTCCAAGGAATCTGAGGGGGCTTCATCATGGATTTCATGGATGAGAGGGAGTCGAGGTGGGCAATCAAGTGATAGTGATAGTCACCGGTACAAGGATGAAATTGACCCTTTCCTCATACCATCAGACTATACTTGGGTTGATGCCAATGCGAAGAAACGCCGCCTGAAAGCCAAGAAAGCCAGGAACAAGAAACATAGGAGAGGTTATCCTGCATCACAGGCTGCAGCCAGAGGTGAGGATGGGCGGGCGCATCATTTGAGTGAAGATGTGGAAGAATAATTGAAACAAGTAGTCCGAGGTACTTGGCCACTTCAAAATCCTTTGCATAATAGGAAAGGGAGGTAAGGCTCTGCTGGCACATACACTTGTGACTTGTGATGGATCTTCGTGGAATGAAGCTGTGGATGATTTACAGGATGTCTGTTAGGCGATTACTTCATTAGGAAGACTGCTGCTTCTTCTGTCTTTTTTTGTGTGATGTCAAAATGGGGAGGCACAAAATCTTCTTTCCCTCCTTTAATAGCTCACTTTCTTTCCCTTCCCCCCCAGACATCAATCCTTGTATCTAAGCTATCGCTTATCAAGTTTACATTTTTGTGATTGTCATTCTTTCCCTCCTGGTTAAATTGACAGTTTCTTAAAGCTATAATGATTTTGACTTTTATAAAATGTTTGTGACTTGCATTGCTTGTGAGAATAACTAGCGGTTGCATATGATTTGAACTTTGATCATCAACTGAACTGCTCTGTATCCAGAATTTTGAAGCAAACTTTTACAGTTAGTTGATTCACAAACCTTTAAAGGCTTGAAGTGTCAAAGCAAATTATTTGTATCTAGCATGTGGTTATGAACTGACTCGGTGGAGATTTTTTAGTCAGGAATAGTTTAAAGCAACTTGGGGTTTCTAGACAGCGCATCTTCTTATTTACAGGTCGGACTTTGGAGGGAGCTAAAGAAGAAAAGAAACAAGTATGTAAGCCGTTGCTGCCATTATATCTTTCTATAACCTGTCTTCCTTTTTTCTGTTGAATATACTGTATAGTTCAAGAGCTCATTTTTATCTTGTTTGTTGCGGAACAATGAAAAAAAAATAAAAATAAAGCAAGAAAGAAATAAGTTTTTTTTTAAAAAGCTAGGAATTAAAAGCAAAAGCCAGAAAGGAAATTTTTTAGTTTAATTATAAAAAACTGACTCACAAACTGAAAGAGAATCATTTAAATAACATAATCTTTAAATATTTAATTATTAAACTCAATTTATCAATTAAAAGTGTCTAACATAAATAACTCAAATAAATAAAATAAAACAACGAATAGACTCAAATAACCTCTGTCTCCTAACCAAATAGTGACAACCAAATAGTGACAGGCTGAGCCATTCTATGTCGTTTCCGTCTATATACTCGTGTAATCTGCGGTGTGGTTCTAGTACCCCCACCAACTTTCCCGGGGTTGGATAAACTCGACCCTGTCGAGTGTAGCTTTGGGCGACTCTGATAGTACTCTCAAAGATTTGGATTAGTTTGTTGCAAAGCATCTCTAGTGATCCAAGTGCAATCTGAATCAGGTTGGGTCACGCAACGAACTAGAAACTATTGAACCTCACCATTCCTAGTAAAAACAATTTGTTCATCCAGAATAGTATCAATATTATTCTTTTGTGTTGAGATCGAGGTGAAAGGAGTAGAGGTTTTAATAGGATTATTAGGAGAGGAGTTAATTGGCATCTCAAAAGGATCATTCATAATATGATGTGGTTTCTAGTATGCAACTAGATCCTTAATGTTAAATGTAGAGCTAATGCCCAAATCAAGAACATAAGCATTTGGACCAACCCGTTGTAGCATTTTGAATGGCCCCGCACTACGTGCATGCAATTTTCAATTAGTTCCCAAAGGAAATCGTTGGGGTCTAATCCGTATCATAACATATTCCATATTAAATTCATTATGTCACCCATGTAAATCAACTCAAAGTTTATATTGCGCATTATTTGCCTGAATCTGTTTAGTGATCTCAACATGCAAATTCTAAATTCTACGTGCAAAAGACTCGGCTGACTCAGACACCCTAACATGAAAAGACGTAGAAATAAGGTTTAAAGGTTTCCTAGGCTTGTAACCATGTACAACTTCAAAGGTTCTCATGCCTATTGACCTATTGATATAACTATTATAGGCAAACTGAGTTGTAAGAAGAACCAAATCCAATTCCTATTATGATCACTAACTAGACACCTCAAAGATCGCCTAAACTCCTATTAACCACCTTAATTTGACCATCAGTTTGATGGTGGTAGACATTAAAAAACTTCAAATTAGTTCCCATCATATGACAAAAGGGTTTTCAAGAAATAACTCATAAATATAACATCTTTATCTGAGACTATGGTTTGTGGAAGATCATACAATTTGACAATCTCGTCAAAATACAGTTTCACAACTCAATAAGAATCTGTGGTCTTAGTACAGGAATAAAATAGGCCATCTTAAAGAAACGGTCGACAACCACAAAAATAGGATCATGCTTCTTTGTAGAATGTGGAAGTCCAAACACAAACTCTATACTTAGATCTTGACAAGGGCAAGTGGGAACATGCAACGGGGTGTAAAGACCAGTATTCTGTTTTCTATCCTTAGTTAGTTGACATGTTCAACATTGATCTACCAACTGATCTACATATCTTTTCAAACTATACTAAAATACAGATATTCCACCTCTTCAATGGTTTTATTTCTTCCAAGATGTCCTGAAAGACCTCCAACATGAATCTCTCATATCAAAAATGCACGCACTGATGTCTTTAGGATACAAAGCTTATTATCCCAAAACAAATATCCTTTTTGGATGTGATAACCATCTACAATACAATTATTCTTATTTCTCAAAGTCATGTATATTTCTCAAAATTCTAGGCAAGATTCATACTCCTCTTTGAGTCTCTCAAATCCAGTAACTTCAACACTCATTATGGATAACAACGTTATCCGGTAACTCAACGTATCTGTCGCCTTATTCTTTATTCTAGATTTATGTTTCAAAACAAATGAATATGGTGATACAAACTTGAATAAGATGATCTAAATACTCTTTCTTTGTTTTGCTATAAATAAGGATATCATCAAAATACAACACCAAGAATTTTCCCACAAATGACCTAAGCACCTGTGTCATTAATCTCATAAAAGTGCTTGGTGCATTGAAAAGGCTAAAAGGCATGACTAGCCACTTATATAATCCATCCTTAGTCTTAAATGCAATTTTTCATTTATCTCCTGGATGGATCTTTATCTGATGATACCTACTCTTCAGGTCAATCTTAGAGAAGATTTGAGCTATTGCCATCATATCTAGCATGTCATCCAATTGAGGAATGAGAAAATGATACTTGATTGTAATCTTATTGATAGCTCGACTATCTACCCACATTCTTTATGATTCATTTTTCTTAGGTGTTAATAGGACATGTATTGTACAGGGGCTCAAACTCACTCATATAAACCATATTTGTAACAATTCATATATTTGCCTTTGCAATTTAGCATGTTCACTAGGATTCATCTTATAATGAGGCAAGTTTGGTAATGTGGCGTCAAGAACAAAATATATGGCATGTTGAATGTCAAGCATATGGGGTAAAACATCAGGTACTTTAGAGGGAAAAACATCTAAAAATTCCTTCAACACTTTCCTTACCTTTCCAGGTGGCTCTTTTAAGGAATTTAATATAACCTTCTTGGCCACTAAGGTAAACATAACAAACTCCTTGCAAACTTCCTTGTCAAATTCTTTAGAACTTATTATGTTAATCCCTATTTCTTTCACTTTTTCCTTGTTCTTACTATTATCATTAAATCTTGGTGGTAATCCAAAAAGTTGAAATTTTTTTACCAAGAAAAGTGAATGGACAAGAATTTGACCGCCCAAAGATTGTAACATCCAAATCATATATCCAAGGTCTATCCAAAGTGACATGTCCTATGTCCATGGAAATAACATCACATCAAATTTTATCATGATAATCCAAGATCTTTATGGAAAAAAGACGTCTCTTTGATCAATATGAATGTATCATTAACCGATGACACACTATATAACTTAAGGTGTGGAACAAGCTTTAATCCTAAATGAGAAATGCTACCCAAAAAAACTACATTGATATAACTACCACTATCTATAATGATCTTGCAACCTTTATCTTCACATTTAATGTAAGTGTAAAAGATAACAGTTCTCCTCCAATCCTCAGTTTCTTTGGGTTGTGTTAAGGCACATCTAACTACATTTAACATGATTATCTCCCATCCTACATAGTCCTGCTCGATTTGAGTGGATATAGACCTAACATATTCTAGCAGGTTGGACTCACCTTCCTCATCATTTAGGTCCTGAAAATCATCAGGATTGAGTTCATATAACTTATCATTACAATTGTCGTCCTCACCCATATCCTCTTGATCCTTAATGAACAAAGCCTTATTGGAACAATTAGAGGAAATATGACCAAAACCTTGACTCACAAACTTAAAGAAAAACATATAAATAGTAGAACCCTAAAACATCAAACTATTGGGCTCAACCCATCAATTAAAACTGTTTAACATAAATAACTCAAATAAATAAAATAAAACAATGAAATAAATCCAAATGAGCTCAGTTTTCGAACCAAAAAGTGACAAGTTGGCCCATCCTATATCATTTCTGTCCATATACCCGTGTAATTTGCGGTGTGAGTCTAATATCCCCTTCCACTTCTGCATTACAGATCGTAGCTTGGTGACAAGCTTAGATTCCTGCAAGGATATTTAAATTTCTCGTTAGTCTCAGTAACAAATCGAGACATCCATAAACAATTTATCCAAATTCATGCTTTCATAAATTTTCATGGGGTGAAGGCATTTTGGATATGATACTTACTGAATATATGATCAGTCCAATCAACCTATGCAAAAGATACTACTTTCGGACATGAATTATCGGTCTACAGCTTGATAATGCGAAAAAATTCCAGTCGTCGTCGTCGTCGTCATCATCATCATTTCAGGGCCAATGGAGAGAGGACGGTGTGAAAAAAGGCAGTTTTGAGCTGAGCTTTCTGCATCTCCAGAGTCACTTCCATGCCTCAAAGTCAGCACCTTTCGCTACCGTTGTGGATTCCATTGCCATTGCTGCCAGACAACAGTTGTAACATGCATGTCCCAGGAAGGCAGCAGCCTGGAGGAATTTGATTTTGCTCAAGTAATCCATGCAGGATTCTGGGTTTTAACTTCGAAGTGACTTGTTAATGCCCTAAATGACTCGTAATTCAGAGTCATTAAGTGTTTGTCTCACTTAGAAACTTGAATTACTTGTCGCTCAACAATTGTTTAAGATAGAATTGTCTCTTTCCCATCGTTCTTTAAGTCAATGTTTGTGCTTGAGTTGATTGGAATGCAGAGATTTAAATCCTAAACAAATATATCATTTCACTTCGTTATATTATTATATTATAGAAAACATTTTTTTTTTAATTCAAGGGCAATTGAATCAAATTTATTACTATTTATACAGAGAATGCACAAGTGGAACATTATGGTGCAAAAATTAAAACTAATTTACAGATGAGAAATCCCTGACCATCACTCTATTGTTTACTTACAAATCTTCTTCTTAGGGCATATATTATCCTACCAGAACCGATCTTTGTTAACGCTCAGGTAACCAGCCATTACTTTCCCTCCAGTGTTCCTCATACCATCTATGAGATAGCACCATGTCGAACCCAATGCTCCGACGAAAAAGTCGGCCTCTGTTGCCATCAAGAAATTAACAAGGGGATAGTTTGTACTGGTTTGCCTGCCTAGACTTGCCTCATATGTGGCCATTGTCATGTTCCCAACTTGGCGTGTTACATTCGTGTAGTGGAAATCCCATTTCGTGTATTGCTTTGACTTGTCGACAACTTCCTGAAAATGTATCATTAGATCGTCGACAGTGACGAGAGGAGAGATGG
>Ga0307515_10013475_pt1 | contig 15273 bp, 11 predicted proteins | sample 17_EM_MG_FD_194513 | JGI IMG/M metagenome (GOLD analysis project Ga0307515, IMG submission 194513) | Populus trichocarpa ectomycorrhiza microbial communities from riparian zone in the Pacific Northwest, United States - 17_EM | ecosystem: Host-associated > Plants > Roots > Unclassified | place... | reverse complement strand
ATTGAGTTTTAACCTATTTTTTATTAAAATTAAATATTTTTTGATATTTTTAAATTTTTTTGATGTATTAATATTAAAAATAAATTTAAAAAAATAAAAAAATATTATTTTAATACATTTCTAAAAAATTATATTTTAAAAAATAACTACACACAGTCTCAAATAAACATTCAAACCCAACTCTCCGGCAGCTACACCTTATAGCCAAGGTCAAGATAGAAAAGTCTTGTGTCCCCTTCAAACATTTTTTTTTCTTTTGTTTCGGATAATTTGATATTTTGCTCAGCGGCACAAAGGCAGCTCTTAAAATTCATGACGCAGACTTCAACCGAACCACGAGTCCTCTGATACTTTTCATATTCAACTTTTCTCTTTTTTCTTTTCAGTGAATTATCAGGATTGTCTGCAAATAGAATTGTCATGGAAATGATGTGGATGTAAGCTTAGAGCATCAAGAAATATTCTAGCATTTCGAGGAAATTAAGTACTTAATCACACCACACAAAGATAATTAAACGGATGTTGTTGTATTTTTCTCTGATTCCCACACCCACTTTTAAGGAATATATATTTTGCTTCTTTCTTTAATTTCAGGTTTTATCATTTATTCCATGTGAAGGAAAATGACTTGAACGTACCCTTCAAGAAATTATGACTCCCATTCTAAACCAAGGCAAGCTAGTTGATATTAGAGATAATATAAAATTAAACCATCAATTCCTGATTAATTAAGCTTTACATAACAATTTTAATTTTAATTAAGTTGACATGCATGGTTTTTTAACAGTTAATATACCCACCATTATAATTAAACCATATTAATTAATAAAAATTTCTAACACCTCGAACTAGAGATTGCATATATTCTTTTTTAATTGAAGACCCATGTTTTCCCAACTATTATGCCGGTTGATAGCTACTACTACATTAAATGCCATACAATTCGATCAACCACTTATAAATTTTGTTCTTTCTTCATGTGATGCCTACATATCCTATCGAACTCCTAAAATATGTTGGGACTTTCGTAAGCAGCAGGTGTGGTGGAATTTATTAAGACCCAAGGGCTACATATTAATCTAATCGGCCGATCGATGGTGAGAACCAGGACCACTCACTCTACATTTCTGACTTGTTTCTCTAATGGAGTGTTTTTGGGAGATATATTATGGAGGCTTGCCGCTCTTGTGTTATTCCAAGAGCAATTGATCTGGTATGTTAATGTCATGAGCCAACTCATTTTTTGTCCAACGTAAGGATTACACAAGGGACCATCCGGCCTCATTAATTAGCCAGCCAACTTTGAAATTACGTATTACCTGCTCCTGTGTGGTCCAAGTTTTTGAGCCGAGTTGCTAAAATATTCTTCAACAATCAATTAATTAACCCCTCGTTTTCTATCCAATTCCTGACAGTTTTTTAGTGCTCTGGTTGGTTCGTGATTTTTCACCAAGGAAAAAAAGTTGGCCCATGGTAAAGCTTATTATATAATAGTTAGCATGCATTGTAGTTAGTTCTTTAAGAAAATATGATGAATTATATATGTTTCTTTTCTCTTCTTTTTTCAAAATCATATTCATGATAGATTACGAAGTTCGAAGAAAGTTCCGCTACAGAATTCTTGGTCTAGAAGTGGGTAGTAAATGGAAGAAAATCTTGCGAAAGACGTGATGGTGGGGGTTTACTTTCATGCTGCTTTCCTTTTGTCATAAAGTCTTTGAGATCAGTATCTCACACTATTACGAGTTAGATTGTGAATTATGATTGATAGGTTGCTAACCCTACTCCAATAGAAGTCCGAAGAACATAAGTTTATGTACTTTAATGCTTATGATTAAGAGAAGGGTTTCAGAAAATGCTGGATGATTATCCATTTGGGTAGGTACCACATGAAATTATTGAAGATTTGAATTAGTTAAAACCCAACAAACAACAGTCTCGTTTCAGATGATATGTTTGCCATTAGACAGGCCGGCCAAGTCAAAGCATATAGTGTTCAAACTGCTGTCTTGATGGAAGCCACTGAGTTTTGTTCTAAGAGGAGACACAAGATCCACTAACAGAACCTTTTCATTTCCCTTTGAAATTTCTGAAATGGGTTATTTGTTGATATATATGTTCTGGTTAGGTAGGATACAACCTTGTCGAATCACTGTACATGTAATAAAATGAAAACTTTCACTTATTGCTAATTAATTTTATTTGATACCAGTAAATATTTCATAATGAAAAAAAGAGAGGTGTTTTTATATAAGATATACATGCCAACTCATTAATCTAGACTTATGAGTTGGAGGTAATACTCATCTTTTATGTGTAATCCCTCATGAGTGCAAATCCAATACAAACACCGAGGCCTAGCTTCCTAATAAATTGATACTAGACTCGAAGGTGTGGCTCGAGACGAGAGATATTTGTGGTTAGGCTCCAATAACTTTGACGGTTTCCTCTTGATTAATCAAAAGAGCTAAGCTTCAAATTTTGAATACCGCACTCGAAATATTAAATACTTCGGTTAGAACGAGAGTTGTGTTTAAATAGACTAGACTTCCATGTGAGGGGAAGGTTTGTAAGGTATACATGTGAGTAGTAATTATACCACCTAGAAAACGAATGTAAGAAGAAAAATGCTTATACATAAGATAAAACCATAACCCCTTAGTCTAGGCTTTTAGGTTGGAGGTGGTGTTCATCCTCATCATACGTACGTAAGCTCTCTTATGTGTGCAAGCTCAATGCAGATGCTAAGGCCTATACATCTTCTTGAACTCAAACAACTCCCTCATAAACTGGTATTTGAGTCGAAGATTCGGCTCGGGATTAGTGACGATTATGGTTATGATCTCATGGCTTTGTTTGCTTCCTCGTATTTAAGAAAAATTAAAGAACTGAGCTCCAAGTCCTGGATGTAGCAGTTGATCAATTGTTAAATACTTTCACTAGAGGGAGATTTGCTTCTCGATACATAAACCCTTAAGAAATTTAATGATGTTTAAAGAATGAAAATAAAGGAAGAAAACAATATAGAAGTTGAACATCCTCCCAGGGAAAGATCTATAGTCCCTCCCATGAAATCTATCATATAGAGCCCTCAAGAACAGTGAAATAAGTTGAACCTTGGTTCATGCTCAAGTTAGTATAATAAGTTGGTGCAACAAATCATTCAGCTAGCCCTTTTTTATATCATATTTAAAAAGATTATAATCTAAGTCAAAACTTGTTTTAAATTTTGATGAAAATATAAAAATGCCTTCGTATATTAATAACTTAGGTTCCTTTTTTCTATCATCAAATTCCTAATTCTTAATCTCTACAAATCCCTAACTTCCACTTCCTTGTCTCCTGAACCACCACTCTTCTTGAATCTTGATGGTTTAAAGAAAATCACCACAAGCTACCCACAATTGATGTTGATAGATTAAAAATTATTTTATTTTTAAAGAAAATCATAACAAACTACCCGCAACAACTCCAAGACTGAACCAGACCTAAACACCCGAGCTATACAATCAGACCATCACCAGCCAAGCTACCAGAACCAACAAATTAGCCCCTGCGTACCATGCACCGACGGAGCCAAGTCTTGAGCCAGACTAGCACATCTAGCAAAAACCCACCCACACTTAAACCTTACACGCCTGAATCTTGTGAGGTTAATTAGTGGAGACAGAGGGGAGGGAGAGGAGAAAAAAAAGAAGATATATAAATTACAAGGGCACTTTGAATATTAAATTAATTATAATTATATATAGCAAATTTGTAATATTTTAAAGTTTTTTTTTGTGATGGAGTTCATGTGTTTCTGACTTAGTATATATAATAATGGTGTCAACTGTATATATTAACCATAGTGTATAAAATATAAGTTCTTAAACATGAAAGAAAACGTGTAATCTGGAATAAATGTAAACAAATTTAATTTAATTTTCCACGGTCCAATCTAATGCATGTGGGAACATGCAAGTCACGTGATCCCAGATTTATAACCCTTTATTATGTTAACATTTTACCTCATCAAAAACTTTCTATAGAAGGAAGGAATAGGAATCCAAATGGATAACAAAATAAAGGCTGGAATCATTTTTTAAGGCAATTTTTATCAATAAATTTAGCAGAACAGGCCTGAGCCCACGTGTACAAGCCATCGAAAAATAGCCGCAGACTCTAGCTACTAAGATTGCCGTATTTATCTACTTCAGGCTAGTCGGACCAATATATAAAAATAAAACGCAAACTAGCCCACACCTGGCCTTTCTGTATAAGATAGCAAATATTAAAAAAGGAAAGCCCAGCCCATAAAACGGAACATTGGGAAACACACAAAAATTATACCGAAAGCGCACAAGGGCAGGAACAGAAAGCCCTTTTTCTTACTTTCGCAGCGACGGTGGCCCAGATTTAGAGGCTTCCACCACCACCACCACCACTATCAACCGCTTTTTTCTTCTTCCTCCTCTTCGCTCCTAAAAAATTCTCTTCCTCTCTCCGCATCAAAACTCTGTTTTGCTCTCCTGTGCAGAAACTAATACTATAAGCAGCAAGAATAAAAGGCTAAGGTCAGTTCTCTAAACTAAAAATATCTCAGTTTCATTTTTGTACATATTCGTTTTTTATTATCCTTTCCTCCAGAAAACTGTAAAAGAGAAACTAAATCCGCCGAGAAAAGTTGAGGGTTGTGGTTTTTGATGCTTTTGTTTTGTTTGAGCTTAAAAGGAATGCAACGTAGAAATGTCGCCCGAGTGAAGTTCCTTAATCGATTTGCATTCTTTTTTGAGCTGTTTGGATGCCAAGAAACTGCAAGAAAACAAAAAAAGAAAAGAGAAGAAAGAAACAACTGGAGTTTTAGATTGATATTATTTTTTAAAATTTTAGCTTTGCAATCTAATGCTCAAGCTAGCTATATATAGATTAGTTTCTGCTAAGTAAAAATGTGCATAAAAAGAGAGAGAGAGCAGAGGAATTAGTGAGCAGAGGAATATGTTTTCAAGGTCCTATTAGCTTAGTGATAAATAATTGCAAGGGAATGAGGGTAGAGGTTTTCGACCACAGAGGCAAATATTTATTATATTCAAGAATTTATCATTTATTCCTGATAATTGACGCTAGCTAGGTTTGCAGAATTTTAATAACTGGTAAAAAGATGTGTGTTGATGCCAATTGTTGCAAGTGTGCAATTAAGGTTGTGTCTCTAAACTGACTCGTCGTTTACATGGAGATGCATATGTTTTGTAGTGTTTAACTTGTTTAATAGCATTGTATTAGTGAACAGTGAACAGTGAACAATAAACGTAACCGACTGAATGATAATAGTCTTTGTCTTCTTATGGAGATTTGGTTGAATTTCCTTGTGCAAAGACAAGGTAACATTTTAAATAACTATTATGCCTTGATCGTCTAGTCATTATATAAATCACTGCCTTACCTTGTCCATGCTCTGCTTATTTGGGCTGCTTTGTTGAGATAGGATTACTATCTCTCTCCAAGAAATTTCCTGATGTTTGATGTTTGCTGCAAGTGTATGGAGTATAGATAGTAGAACAACATCCATGCTATTTGTAGTGACTCGGATTTTTTCTTGTCACAGTAGTTTTGTGGGAAGACCCTTCTAATACAAGGTTCAATTTTGAATTCTAGAGAGCTGATATATTTTACTCATAGCATATGTCTGAGGCTGAGAACATGGGTGTTTCTCCATCACAAGTTAGTTCTCAAACTAAAAGTTACTCATGCCCTTCACAAACTAAACTGGAAAATACTCATGGATTTACTGCTGAATACAACTGTGGTGGATATTCGGAAGAGAAACATAAGCTTGAGTCTGAAATCATACAAACTGAAGCCGGAGATAGCGGTACTGCAGTTCTCCAATCTGGTGCTGGGGAAACTGTGGAACCATCTACTGAAGATGTAACAAACAATTCTTTTACTGATTTGGATCCACCTCCCGAAGATGCCAGGGGTGCTACTTTTGATGAAAGTTCAAGACCTATACTAACTGCTATAGATCAGAAACTCGAGCCAGGTGCTAGAAGTGTGAATACTGCGTGTACGCATGGTGAATCATCAAAAGCAACTGACTCTGGTATTCTACAGGATGAACCTGGAAATACCAATGCTGCATCATCAAGCTGCATTGCTAATGAAACCTCACAAGCATCACTTGAAAATCTAGCCAATAATTCTTGTACTGAAGATGTGGGTCCGCCGTATGGAGATGCAAGCAAGGGTAACCAGATTGATAAAAGTTCATACCCTCAACAAACTATATCTGGACATACACTTGAGTTACTTTCTGACAGAGCTTGTTGTGAACGATCAGAAGAAAGACAGAAGCCTGGATCTGAACTTTCAGAAAATGAATCAACGGGAATTGACACTGAATTATATAGTGGCATTGCTATCGAGAATTCAGAGCCGCTTACTCAACTAGTGACCAAGAGTTCTCCTATCAAACATGTAGGCTTGCTTCCTGGTGACAGCATCATCATTCCTGCAAATGAACAAACAAGACCAACTCATGATGATGAGGACAAAGGCCCAGATCATGAACATTTGGAAACACCATCTAGAGTTGCGATTGGTATTACTAGACGCGGTAGACCTAGAGGTAAGAGTGCTTCAAGATTGTCAAGGAAGATATATATGTTAAGATCTTTGAGAAGTAGTGATAGAGTTCTCCGGTCAAGATCACAAGAGAAACCTAAAGCTCCTGAATCAAGTAATAATTCAGGTAATGTTAATTCCACTGGTGATAAAAAAGGGAAAAGAAGGAAAAAGAGAAGAGGAAAGAATATTGTGGCTGATGAATATTCCAAAATCAGGGCACATCTTAGGTACTTATTGAATCGGATGAGCTATGAGCAAAGCTTGATCACTGCTTATTCTGGGGAAGGCTGGAAAGGACTTAGGTGTGTACTATTCTACCACAAAGTTTTTCTGTAGCCTTTTCTTGTGTTTTTTTTTTAATGACCTTTTAAATTTTGTTCTCTTAATGTTTTTGTTTTGATTTTAGCACAATTTTTTTTTTAGTATGGAAAGTTGCATCCAAATTTATGCTCTGACTATCCACCAAGGACTCATTGCATTTGGAAGAGGCCAACATCAGAGAAAAAAAATATAGAACAAGAATCTTTTTAGCCACACTTGCAAAGAATTAAAAGTTATTTACATTGGATAAACTTTTGATGCTTGTCTTTGAACCAGATGATCATTAGTGTCAATTGTGTCCATTATGAGAAGTGCTATACAAATGAGCAGTGGGATCAATAAAGGATGCTGGTTTAATTTTTTTGAAACAAGGAATTTAAGATGATGTTAGTTCAGCTTTCAGTGTTATTGCCAAGTAATAACCCTCTTCTCCGGTGCATCTCTCTCCCTCCTTGTGTGCATAGATCTGAGCCCATCCTTTTCCTTTAAAAACTTCAATTGCTTATAATATCGTGTATGTGGCAAAATATCTCAATATCTTTGTCAAGGAGGCTAATTTGATGAACTAGAGAATTGTTTTTGCTTGGTATGATTATGAGAAATAGAAGGAAACCCTTTTGTTTTAAAATGAAATCCAGTTTGACCTGCCCTTTAAAATGATTTGATCTCAAGCTCTTTTTTACACACTGTGTAGCGATCTTTTCTCCACTGGAGAGTTTATCTTTTTTTCTTTGACACGTGTAATTTTCCAGCCTAGAAAAGTTAAAGCCCGAGAAGGAGTTGCAGCGAGCCACATCTGAAATTACCAGACGCAAAGTGAAAATAAGGGATTTATTTCAACATATTGATTCTCTGTGCAGCGAAGGAAGGTTCCCATCATCTTTATTTGATTCTGAAGGACAGATTGACAGTGAGGATGTAGGATTTTTTTTTTTTTAATTTGTCATATTCTCTTGTTAACAAGCTTCTTATTTCCATGATTGTTGCTGTTTAGGACGGTTCTTATAACAGTGAATATCTCTTGGAGTGTAATTGCTTAGACAATTCATTTGTGGCAGATATTCTGTGCAAAATGTGGGTCCAAAGATTTGAATGCTGATAATGATATTATACTATGTGATGGTGCTTGTGACAGAGGATTTCATCAGTTCTGTTTGATACCACCATTGTTAAGAGAAGACAGTAATGCTCTATCCACTTGTTTGATGGCACTGAGTTGAATAATTGTTCCTGAGTTACTTCTCTGGTCATTTATACTTTCCTGATTGCATGTTTTCATTTCTCCTTTAGTTCCTCCTGATGATGAGGGCTGGTTATGCCCTGGATGTGATTGCAAAGTTGACTGCATTGGTTTGCTTAACGATTCTCAAGGAACAAATATATCTATCAGTGATAGCTGGGAGGTAATCATGCAGTCCCCAGCCTTAATATTTGTTAATTACAAACTTGTGTTCATTCCTTATTGTACTCCTATCCGATGTGCAGAAAGTTTTCCCTGAGGCTGCCGCCACAGCGTCTGGACAAAAACTGGATCACAACTTTGGACCATCTTCTGATGATTCTGATGATAATGATTATGAACCTGATGGTCCAGATATTGATAAGAAGAGTCAGGAGGAGGAATCGAGCTCTGACGAATCTGACTTCACTTCTGCATCTGATGAATTCAAGGCTCCCCCGGATGGCAAAGAGTACTTGGGGCTCTCTTCTGATGATTCAGAGGATGATGACTATGATCCTGATGCTCCAGTTCTTGAGGAGAAGCTGAAGCAGGAAAGTTCAAGTTCTGATTTTACATCAGACTCTGAGGATCTTGCTGCAACTATTAATGGTGATGGGTTGTCTTTAGAAGATGAATGCCACATGCCTATTGAACCTCGTGGAGTTTCTAATGGGAGGAAATCTAAATTTGATGGAAAGAAGATGCAGTCTTTAAACAGCGAGCTTTTATCCATGCTAGAACCAGATCTGTGCCAAGATGAGTCAGCAACTGTTTCTGGAAAAAGAAATGTTGACAGATTGGACTACAAGAAGCTCTATGATGTGAGTGCCTCTGATCTTACAATATTTGAAACAGCTTTTCTATCATATAGTCTTGGCACTTTTTTGGTGGCTGTTTAACACACTTATATTCCAAGCATGATCCTGTAATTAGAGTCATGTCCTGATCTTTTGTTTCAAATGGGTGTTTTGCCTGCTTTTTGTTGAGAAGTGAAGGAATTGTGATTCTTTCCATAAAAATTAAATTATTTTAACCTGACTACTATTTGTTCCACTCTTTTACAGAGAAGTGCACCAATTATAGAGAACAAGGAATTATTGATAGATGTCATGTACTATACACATTCTCATGGAATTAGAATATATATCAAAGCATAACTTTCGACTCTTTTCAACACGCTAATGCCAAGTACTTATGATTGTTGGAAGCAAATATAATAGTAATGCTTCCATATGAATGTGGTGCCCTTACATATGTATAGAAAATAGTTGTGCTACATATTAGATAACACTATATCCATTACATTCCTCTGCAAATATTTTTCCTAAAGCAATAAAGATAAAGCCTCTCAAGCAAAAATATTTTCAGAATTATTTCACATTAAATTTTGTCCACCTTCCGTCTTCATAGAGGTTTAAACTTAGTTTCAAATATGCAGATTGTATTCTTGATATGGTCTAACTTTTTAATCATATGATGTTTTCTTTCAATAGTTTAATTTCGTGTTTCTGCGCTCTGTGAAGGAAACGTATGGAAACATTTCTACTTCAAGTGATGATGATTACACTGATACTGTTGGGCCAAGGAAGAGGAGGAAAAATACTGGAGATGTTGCTACAGTGACAGCAAACGGAGATGCCTCTGTTACCGAGAATGGAATGAATAGCAAGAATATGAACCAGGAATTAAAGGAGAACAAACGTAATCCTGAGAGAGGAACTTGCCAAAACTCGAGCTTTCAAGAAACAAATGTTTCCCCGGCTAAATCATATGTTGGTGCATCTCTATCTGGTTCTAGTGGTAAAAGCGTTAGGCCCTCTGCTTATAAAAAACTTGGAGAAGCTGTAACTCAGGTATGTTTTTGTGAGTTATTTGTTTCATATGTTCAACAGTACTAATAACCCATCAATTCTTAATTGAGTTGAGGATACCATGTCATCATTCTATATTATATCCTTTTTCATTAAGGTGCAGGGTCTTATTGAAAATATACAATATGGTTTTTTTGCCCTTTTTTAGAATGAGAACAAAATAAATAATCTTTTTTTTTCCCTTTAGTCCTCAGCGTTTCATATTATTCTTTAACCTTTCAGTCACTTTTCAAACGTCTCACTGAATGAATGCTGGTCTGTGTTTAGTTGGCATTTTTCTTAGGCCTCAAAGTTTGCTTTGACAAATTTACACCTGTGCATGCTAGCTTCAGCCATGATCCACTTACATTAGAAACTTTTGTAGTACTTCTCAAAGAGTGCTTGTGCAAAATCATCCTTGTCTTGCTTTCGACCTACAAAAGCTGCTTATTTAGTTTTTGAAGAAAGAGAAATATCAGAGATTGATATGGAGAGAACCATTATCTATTTTGCAATTCGCAAGATGTTTTTGGGAATCATGGTGTTGCACCATTATCATTGTTCTATAATATATTTTTTGTTCCCCCCCCTCCTCTCTCTGATACACGCACACAAAGAATTGTAGAGGAGGTAAAGGTGTTGATCATTTTTGTATGCAGAGACTGTACAGTTACTTCAAGGAAAATCAGTATCCAGACCGAGCTGCAAAAGCAAGCTTGGCAGAAGAGCTAGGAATTACTTTTGAGCAGGTCATACAAATGGGAAACTGTTTCATTCATTCTAAAATTTACTCTTACGGGTTAAAGAAAAGAGAGCATAGTTTCACGCTTTTCTTACCTAGAAGTTGTCTTATGCAGGTTAACAAGTGGTTTGTGAATGCCCGTTGGAGCTTCAACCATTCATCATCTACAGGTACAAGTAAAGCTGAAAGTGCTTCTGGAAAAGGTAGCTGTGATGGCCAAGTGAGGGATAGTGAATCGAAGAACCGAAAGAGCAATAAACAAAAAACTAACACCCCGAAATCTAGGAGATAATGTGAAGTAGATTATTGAACATCTTTTATGGAAACAAGAATGGAGAAAGCAGTTCATTTACCCGAAGCTCTTTAGATTCAGGTTTGTTCGACAAGAAGGAAAGATTTTGGTTGGGAAATCAATTTTATTCTATGCTCCTTGTAGACGAACTGACCGTTTACCTTCTGCAAGATCAAGATGTTAGGAGATGATATGCTGGTTTTATTGTGAAGGATTAACTCTGCCATGAAGGTGACCAATGACGCCACTGCTGTACTGTAATTGGTGATGTGCTCACTGCTCCAGCTTTCTTTTTCAAGTAATATGCCTTTTTTTAAAAACATTCAACTCCATTCACAAGGATTCTTACACAAAAAAAAAAAAAAGTTGAGCGAGTCCAGCTCGTCATCAATTCCTTTATTTTTAAATTTGTAATGAGCATTAAAATTTGTTCGCTACGTTAAATCTGTAAGCCACGAATTTATGAACAATTGCTTTACTTGTAGTATGCTTTTTGCGTGCTTGAGCATGCAATTTGGTATGCAAAATGACGGACAGCCTAAAACATAGAGAAACAACATTCTGGAAAAGGCGTGTTTGGCCATTAACAGAAAATCAGTGGACTTTCATTTCATCAACTGGGGAAACGAAGGTATTTTGACTGTTGTCTTTGATCCAGTTGAAGAATGCTCTGCAGTCATGCCATAACTTGCAAAACGTGAAGCTTGACCTGTCTGCTGTGTTCGCCCATATAATAATAATAATAATAATAATAGAGTGGGAGTAAGATTGCAAGCCATCCAATCAGATGATCACTATGAGAGTTATTAGTGGGTTTCACTAATCAAATGATTTATAGTTTTCCTTATAAAATAACATTATTCTTTTGGGTATAAATATTCTGGCTCGACGCAAAGCTACAAGTCTACCCAACTGATGTTTCTTTATTTGTTCTTGAGATTTTTATTCTGAATTTTGTTATGCACATCACCCGCTCCGCCGACATTTCTGAGCCTTTTGATTCTTATAAATAAAAGTCTGGCGGGGAAGCATGTTTTATTAATAGCTCATGTGTAATAAAAATCTTTGATTCCTGGGTGAAGATAATTTAGACGGTGGAGTGGCATCGTTGTTTCAACCCGATTGACCTAATTAATAATTGTTTTATGACTTCAAATCAAACCTCTATTGGCAAGCCCCAAAATTACGTACAATGGAAAAATAGCCCATATAGAAATTAGGTTTGTTCTCGGATCCAAATGAAAGCTATAAGAAATCAATTTTATCCAACTGTTTTTTTCCCTTTTCTATCTTTATCTTGAACTTTCTATAAATAAACCCATCCCGTGCTACCGTCAGCCCAAAACTAAGAAGGTAGGCTTCTCACAAGGAGGCCCATATTCCTTTCACGAAAACGACACCGCTTGCTCTTCGATTGAAGAAGAAAATCTCCCGCCCAAAGAAAACACACACAAAAAAAAATAAATCTGTTTAAGTTAACTTAACGCGCTTCTAATAGAACAAGCTCACCATTCTCCAATAATAAAAGTACATAAAACTAACTGCCTTTATCTTCTCTTCTCCTTCTCCGTCTCTGTCTCTAACATTAAAGAGATAAAAGAGACTTTCACAGTAGACATGAGCGAGAACGAGAATCACGTGCAATCCACGCGCTCATCATCATCATCATCCAGGAAACGGGCCCCAAAGGCTCACCACCCTCTGCCACCCTCCAAGAAGAAGCGAGTCCCATTGGGTGAACTCACAAACTCTCTCCATATCACCACCAACAACTCGGATTGCAATATCAGCGAGTCTAAGTATGCAGCCAAAGCGGATGACTTGCCACCACCAAGTACTGAGTCAAGTCGAGACTCGGATTTCGAGACCACCCCGAAGATTGAATGTGAAGTGAAGGAGGGGAATCATAACGATTTAGAAAAGTTTCCGAGCGCTGAGTCCATTAAAAAATCAGGGTTAAGGAGGTGTTCTTACACTTCCTCTATCTATCGATATCTTCACTCCTTGGAGGTATTAGTAATTAATTAATTAATTAATTAATTAATTAATTAATAGCATGCTGTTCTTTTCTTAATTGATTTCTGGGTTTTGAATTTGGTGGTGTCGTTTTCCTTCATTTTAATGAGAAACCAATGAAACAAGAACTTTGGATTTCACCAGTAAGAGAAATAAGGGTTTTGCCTTTGATCAGGAATTTTTTTGTTGTTGTCACACCCCCCCTCTCCGTACAACATAAGTACTCCTGCTTGTTTGTGTTCATTTTGGTTTTGGGTTCGATGATTTTTACTGTTTTGACGGGTAAGATGATTGAAAACAAGAGAAAAAAAGAAATTTTGGTCTCTTGCCTCTGGATTTGGAGGATGCGTTTCCTATTTTGCTGACATGTAAATTTGGTATGTGTCAAGTTGGAGTACTTTTTTCATAGATTTAGTAAATCAATTCTACCATAGGGGATCACTGCTTTTTTACATAGGCTGGGTCCATGTGACAATTTTTTCATATGTTGGGTTTATGTAGTTTCTAATTTCGGTGATTTAGTTTGGATTTGTTCATTAGGTATCTGGGCTCTTTTTTGTTTTCTCACTAAATGAATTGAGTATCTTACTTTTATAACACAGTTGGAAACTACAAAATTGAAAAATAATGATTGGTTATTCAGATGGAGGGCAATAGAAGGTGCTTGTCAAATTACATGCGGGAGGTGCAGAATGATGTATCAGGCAATATGCGGGAAATTCTAGTGGATTGGTTAGTGGAAGTTGCAGAAGAATACAGACTTGTCTCAGACACCCTTTATCTCACTGTATCGTATATCGATAGGTTTCTATCTTCACAGGCTTTGAGTAGGAACAATCTACAGCTTCTTGGTGTTTCTTGCATGCTTATTGCCTCGTAAAAAGACGACTCTCTATATTGTTGTTCTGTTTTCTGTTAGTTATTCATTGGTGTTCCACTTTTGTAATGCTAATTACTAATGCTTTGATGACGCAGGAAGTATGAAGAGATTAGTCCTCCACATGTCGAGAGCTTTTGCCACATAACAGACAACACTTACACCAAGGATCAGGTGTGTCTCTCTATAACATTAAGGGAAATAAATTAAACTGAAATTGAACTTGTTAAGTAACTGAACTATCAAATTTTTCATGTTTTAAGAATTGCTTGATGCGAACTTCAATTATTTTATTTTTCATCAATTTCTGGCAGCTAAACTCAGCACTTTGGCTTCATGTTTTTGGTTGAGTATTTAATTTGGGTAAATGTGCAGGTACTTGATATGGAGAAACAAGTACTTAAATCCTTGAACTATGAAATGGGTGCTCCTACAACAATAAATTTTCTCAGGCAAGTTTTTTTTAAAAAAACTGGCAGTAGGTTATTGCATTTAATGAATTCTTTTTCCTTGTCCCATGTATGATTCCTACCTGATAGCCAGTCCTACTAACAACACATCATTTTGGATATGCAGAATCTTGCAGAAAGCTGCTCAAGAGAATTGCGAAGTAGGCTAATCTATTTATGCTGTATTCAGAATGTTTTTTGCTTGTTCTCCTTTTTCTTTCCCCTTCAACTAATTCTTACTCTGTCAAAAATGTTCTTTTCAGTCTTCTGATTTGCAATTCGAGCTCTTGAGTTGTTATCTGGCGGAGCTAAGTTTGTTAGAATATGGGTGCATGCGCTTCTTACCATCAATGATTGCTGCATCAGCTGTTTTCCTTTCAAGTTTCACGATCCAGCCACAGATGCATCCTTGGGTAAAAAATATAAAGCTTGTTTAACTATGATTTGCACCCCTGGAATAAGAAAGGATATATATTTCATTATGCCTGAGAATTTTAATTGTAGACTTGAGTGAGCGTTGCAATTCTCAGCTTTGGAGAGACATTGATATTTGGAAATATCCTTAATAGTGTAAAGAACACGGGCAGCCAATCATAAATTCGTTGGTTTGTGATTTTGTAATAGCATCTACAAACTCAGTATGAGAAAAGATTATGAATGTTTAGAACTGGAAGTGGCTCAGGCTGATTGCAACAGGCAGAAGTGAATAATTTCCTGTATGTTGAGAGATAGATGATAAAATCAGGAAATCTTGAATTTTAGTCCTACTTTAAGATTGCTGCATCATTTGCAAATGTTTTCTTTCTAATTATTTTTTTATGTCTCTTCAGAGTATGGCATTGCAGCGTCATTCAGGTTACAGACCATCTGACCTAAAGGAATGTGTTCTTGCTATTCA
>Ga0307515_10013474_pt1 | contig 15276 bp, 7 predicted proteins | sample 17_EM_MG_FD_194513 | JGI IMG/M metagenome (GOLD analysis project Ga0307515, IMG submission 194513) | Populus trichocarpa ectomycorrhiza microbial communities from riparian zone in the Pacific Northwest, United States - 17_EM | ecosystem: Host-associated > Plants > Roots > Unclassified | place... | reverse complement strand
GTACTAAATCCTACTCCCCCCCCCCCCCCCCAAAAAAAAAAAAAAAAAAGCCACCATAGATTTTTCTGTAGCTTAAGAGACTGAGGTGTTTCTCAACAGTTTACCCAAATGCATAACGATGACAGAAAATGAGGTCAAGATGGATTCATATTTCATATATAATCAAATAATTTAGAGCTTTAAGAAGAAGTGGAGGCTCTCCTCCGGTTCAGATATCTCCAACACCTAGTGCCTTGGAACACCAGGTGCCTTGGATGTTAGGTAGCCTTTATTCTTCTGACCTGGTGACCAACGCCATTTTTAAAAATTCAGATCCGCTTGCTTTGGAGCCTAAATTGGTTTTGATCATAGTTATTAAACCTGGCACGGGTTGACCCGGCCAAGGGGCCGGGTCCCGGGTTTCATGGGTCAACCCGAAAAAATTTAAAAAAAAAATTAAAGTTTAAATATTTCATATGAAAAAATCCATGTAAATATAGGTTATATATATTGTAAACAATGAAGTTTAAAAGAATATTTTAAAAAGTTTTTTATCCCATATTAAAAAGATATTATGTTAAGTTTTTAAGTTGAAGTATTTAAACAAAAAACGTTTTTTATCCCACATTGAAAAAACTTAACTTTTTTCTTGGGAGTATAGAGTATATATACTAATAGGTTTCAAATCTCACATTAAAAAAACATAACTTCTTTCATAGGAACATAGAGTATATATGTGAAAGGGCTTCAAATCCCACATTGAAAAGATATTATATTATCCTTTTAAGTTGAAGTATTTAAACCAAAAGGTTTTTTATTCCACATTGAAAAAACATAATTTTTTTCTTGGGAACATAGAGTATATATACTAATGGGTTTCAAATCCCACATTGAAAAAACATAATTTTTTTCATGGGAACATAGAGTATATATACGAAAGGGCTTCAAATCCCACATTGAAAAAATATTATGTTATCTTTTTAAGTTGAAGTATTTAAACCAAAAGGTTTTTTATTCCACATTGAAAAAACATGACTTTTTTCTTGGGAACATAGAGTATATATACTAATGGGTTTCAAATACCACATTTGAAAAAAAAAAACAAAAACAAAACCGGGTCTCGTCCGGATTCACCTGGGTCATGGGTCGACCCGCCGAGTCGCCTAGGTTTGGCCGGGCTGTTGACTCAACCGGTCTTTTATTAAACTCGGACTGGTCCAGCCACCGAGTCAACTCGCCGGGCCGAACTGGGTTTAATAACACTGGTTTTGATTGAAAAATAAATAAAAATAAAAAACTCAACTTGTTAATTTAAAAAAAAAAATTGTCAAAACATCATCATTTTAATTCTTTTTTCTTTTTAATTTTATTTTGAGGTCGACCCTCTTACCCCTAACTTGTCCGTTGCCTCTGGTGAACGCTGACATAGTTTAAAAATTATGACTAACACAACAAGTTTCAAGAAAAGGTGGTGGCCCAGTGGTAAGAGTTTGGGACCAAGAGGTTTACTCTCTCTGTGGTCTCAGGTTCGAGCCATGTGATTGCTCATATGATGGCCACCGGAGGCTTACATAGTCATTAACTTCAGGGCCCGTGGGATTTGTCGAGGTGCACACAAGCTGACCCGGACACCCACGTTAAACTAAAAAAAAAAAAAATCCAAATGATGGTGGTGTGTGTGCATATGCATATATATATATATATAACTGTCTCGAAATCATAAATATCATTAGTAAATTCATTTCTCCCCCCCTAGTTCATTTCTTCTTTCTCCTCTCCTCTTTCATTTTTCATTGCAACAAACATCATAACACTCTAATTTTATTACAAATCAACCTTCCACTATAAATCTAACCACTCCAACACGTCAACATCAATGTTCTAATTTTATTGAGAATTTCCACTTCAAATAAACAAAACTACCTATTTTTTTAACTTAATTTTTTAATGTTAATTTTTATAATATATATATATATATATATATATATAGAGAGAGAGAGAGAGAGGATGTTGACTTATTTTATAGTTTTTTCGTATAAAAATTTATTGTATGAATATATAATTTTATACATATAAAGGTTTATTTGAGAATTTAAAAAATTATATTTGTACCTTTAAAAAGGAGATTCTTCAAAAAATAATTTAGCTTTAAGGATTTTTATTATGATACCTATATAAACTCTTTTGATCATGGGACATGCAGGGTATGAGTTGGTTCTTATCATGTATTTTTACTTCATCAGATATGTTAATGGAACCTTTTTGTGAGTTTCCAGTTCACAAAATGCTGCGAGTCCAACTCCAACAACTAACATTTGGAGAACTTACAGAGAAGAAGAAAACAGATGAAATCTTGAAATTGATGATGAACTCTATATTGGTGAAGAAAACAAATGAACTCTCCAAATCAACAAATCTATGTTGCTCTTTGCTGTTGGCTATAACGCAATATTCCATAAACATCCACGATGTCGGGAGGGAAAACTGGATCGGTTGCTGCCCTTGCTGCAACTTTCACCACGGCAGTAACATTGACAGGGGGAGTGAACAAGGGTCCAACTAGGGGAAGTTGTTTAAGTGGTTTTGCATGTTGGAGAACCTGCAGTGGGATTGCCATTAATAAATTACAATAAACCTCCAAATTACAGGATTACAATATGATATGAGTGAATCCTCCTCGTCGCATTTCAAGCATTTCTCCCATGTAAATGATGACACGGCAACAGAACACTCCTCAAAACTAGATTTCTGGTGAGCAGAATCATAGCATGCTCCTAAAAGACAAGTTGTGATCTCCACTTATCCCCTTAGAGAGTTAAACTAGACTGCTCAAGCGCTGAAGAGCTAAAACTATTAATGAATTGCAAGGTGCATAGATGAGGACCACAAATATTGAGAAATTGAGAACTATTAATGAATTGCAAGGTGCATAGATGAGGACCACAAATATTGAGAAATTGAGAAGTCATCACAGGAGGGGATTGCAGAGGCAATGGTTTTGATTGGCTAACCTAAATCTGACAAAAGCTTCAGGTTTGGATGTACGTCATTCAAGTGTTGTTTAGGATAACCTAGTAATCTAGATAAATAAACAAGGAAGCACAAGAACTTACCATCTCCAGCGGAGAACCGATTACACCAAGAGGTAGCTTCACACTTCCAACATTGCGAGTTCCATAAATAAACCCAGGCCGGAGAACCACTCCTAATAAACAAGGAAACAAAACATATTTCATCAGATTTACGGTTACTATAATCCATAATATAAGATAGCAATACGCTGTCAGCTACAAAAAAAACACATTTATCCACGATACTAACCAATACATACACTAGCATTCTAAACTGCAAGATTTTGACGATTAAATGCAATGAAAAGAGTACTAAGATATAAAGGATGAAACCAATATATCATAATAGCATTTTACATGAAGGAAATTTTACAGTTTTCCAAATTCAAAAGTTTTAGAACAGCTTTCTCAGATTTCAGTTGCTAAGAAGAGTAAAATGAATGACAGATATATAAAAGGTACAAATTACAATAATAGAAAGAAAAAAATTACCTCCATATACAAACTTGGTCAACAACTCTGTTTCAGCAGCCTTCTACTTCAAACAAACCACAAGTAAAAAATTAACATGAGGTACTTCAAACAAACCACAAGTAAAAAATTAACATGAGGTAAGAATGATAAGAAAAGGGAAAATTAAATATCAAGGCACACTTGTGTTGATTCTTCTTGTGATATAACTATTTCATATCAAACAATGTATTATAAAAATCAAATTGTATCTACGTATAATACAAACTGGATTTTATAAAGATTTAGAAAACAGTCCTTGTTTCCAAAAAAACGAAGATGAAGATGTGCCATGCCAGCCATCAGCATTAACGTGACATGATTCTAGATACAACACTTGAAATAAGCAGTAATGAAAATTAGTACCTTTCCCTCATAATAACCTTGCAGCAAGTAATTGACCAAGCCAAAGTCAGCAGCAGAGATATAAACAAATCTTTTTACACCTGCAACAAATGAGCAGCCAACTATCAAATCCAATCCATTAAAATAAGTTTAACCCCCCAACCAAAAAGGGGAAAAAAAACATAGAACTGGAACCACCTACTCTCTAACAGGCAACTTATTTTGCGGGAAAATACATTTAAAAGGATATAAAAGGTCACAAAATTTTAAAAAGTTCGCTTGTGTAATCAGTATAACACAGCCTGCTGTAAGATTGCAGACATGCTATGAAACCAAGAATAGAAGTAAAGTGAATGTAGCAGCAAAAACCAAAAACATGCTAAAACGAAATGCCTTCTAGAATTTGCTTCCTTAGAGGATGATTGAAGAAATAGGTAGCAAGGAGAAAAGAATTAAGAAAGAAACACGGAGCCTAAAAGTCTCTCCTTCTCTTACAAAAATCCACACATCTACAGCTTAGCATGACAACTACGACCAGTCAAATACTTAATTCACTCATAACTCCAAAATATGTAATCATCTTTTTCGCATGAGACGATCCATCATTAAAGATACATTATCAGAGAAAATTCTAACAATGGATGGAGCAACTTCAAGTAAACTAGGATTCCCTCTTACAACCATGAACCAGACTTGTGCTTCCGAGGGCTTTTATTTGGAACAGCTTTCCAACACTTATGCACAACTCATCAGTTATCCATCACCACAAGGCCACAAAAACTAACTAAATAAATAAACAGTGAAAAAAAACTTGGCTTCCTCTACATATACCTTTTTCTGAAGCAGCTCTAATTGCATTTATATTTGCAGTTCCATTAATCTTATACATATAAGATTGCGAGCCAAAACCACCGACACAAGAAATCTAGAAAGCATGCACAAATTAGCAGAAAGACCAATCTCTCGTTTCAAAAAGAAGAGAAGCATAATCACATCCTGTGTAGCAAAACAACCATTGCACAAACACACGCACGCAAAAACAAAATGTTATTTAGGTGAATAGAGAGGAGATCACATACAATAGAGGTGACCCCATTTAAGGCTTCCATCCACGAATCAGATGATAGGAGGTTTCCTACACAAGAAGATCGTTAGAAACAAAAGTTTAGAGACATCATGACATCAAAAGCACAGTCAAAAAGAAAGCACCACAGCACAATGTAAACCTTGATGCCAAATCACGTTGTTAACCCATGATTCCTGTATCGATGGCCTACCAGACCTGAAAGGACAAGCCAATAATTTTAACAGAAACAAGAAAGAATCTATATATAATGAGAGGCCAAAAACTGCACAAAAACACAAGAAATCACTCCATAAACCAGCAATGCACATGATCCAGAATTTCAAAGGTTGGGACACTCCTAAAAAGTGAGAAAAATCCTTCTAACAGACACTGATAGCATTATTACAGAATAGAGAAAGAAAAGGGAAAAGAAAATTTGGTCAGTGTAAAAAGAGAATAAAGCCTCCGCAAAGCAAAAGCTACCGAGAACAACAAACACCACTAATATAAAATGCAATACAATCACATTTTTGAAGAAAAAAAATACACGAGTCAGGTAAGACACCATATTCCCTATATAAACCCCGGAGACTATGATTGCTATATGTTTTGATTAACCAACAATCATTCAAAAACTCTTTAGCATCAAAGGGTACATGAATAAGCAGACATCAAACGAGAATCACCAACTATCAAAGACCACATTTACAACTTTGAGGGGTCACCATACCTGCTGAGGCTAGCAACTGTTAAGCCACGGTCTACAGCTTCTTTGCAGATGTGAGAGCCAACAAATCCATTTCCACCCAATACAAGCAACTGCGTCGACTAGTATATCAATCAAAATGTACAAAAAAAAACCTCAAGATATCTAAATCACCAATTACGGTTCACTGTCCAGCATACCTTCTCTGTTGGTGGTGGAGGTACATTCAATGTCTCAGCCTCCTCAACTTTAAAGGGTTCATCAACCTTATTCGAATCAGTAGATAAATATCTCCCATTACTTGATACAGCCATTGTACTATCTCAAAAATTAAACAAGCTCATCAGAAAATGCAACATCCTTCACATTTGGTAACACCATAGAATCATACATTAAGTTGTCATTGCTGTTCTATTCACAAAACATCTGCAAGCAACTAAAAACAAGAAACCCCACCAATCTCTATCGTCACAAAAGCAAGGATCATTGCCAATTCCCAAAAAAAATCTTCTCTTTAACCTTTTTTTGGCTTTTTTCCAGTAAATAAAGAAAAGCCCTTAAACACTCACATCAAGAAACAAGAAAAGAACACAATGTGATCTAACAAGAAATCAATGCCACACAATATTAAACAAAAAAATCCCATTTTTTCCCAATTTAAAAAAAAAATTCTTATCAAAATTATTTCACCTTCTTATCAATATAAATGACTCTATAAAGAATGCCACTACAATTCTTGAAAAAGCAAGCAAAAAACTCGAAAAAAAAAAAAAGGTAAAGGAACGTACTATAATTTGGAGAGTGAAGTTCTTGAATGGATCAAACGTGAGGTAAGAGAAGTCATTTTGGTGATTTGATCTTAAAGGGTTTTGGGTTCTTGAATGGTCGGCTTCAGTTTTTCTTGTTCTTTCTTCACTGCTAGAAAAGTCTGGTTAAAGAAGAAAGAGAACACGTGGCGGGTTATGGAGGTGACAAGTGCATATGTGGCTTGCTGTCAACCTAGAAAAACTGTGAAGAGGAAATTTATGGTGTTGCAGTTGCTACGGTATAAATGCTTGGGCATTTCTGTATTTTTCTAACAATAAAAATATTGTGTCTGAAGCAGAATTATTAAATCCGGGCAGGCCACTTATAAGGTCCAACTTCCAAGACTTCAAGATTTCCTTAAAAAAGATTAAAATATATTATTTTAAAAATAAATAGATAAATGGAAAAAAAAACTGAATTTTAATTGTATCGACAGAATAATACAGAATTAACTTTCACTGTGATTTCAAACACAACTTTAATTAAATTCAATAACATTGGCTTAAAAAACGAGCAAGGACAAGCCTCTCGAACATTAGAAGTGTTCTTTTTAATTAAATTAATATGGTGTGGATATTAAATCTACCTCCATATTATTAAATATTAATTTTATATTTAAATTATTTTGATACATTTTTTAAATAGAAAGAGTATGGTGTAGAGAGTAGACTTGAGTAGTGTGTGCTAACTTAGTTGTTATGACTATATAATGGGCCAAAGTCCATACATAAAATCAAAGGCCCAAAAACACTTGAGGATCTTTTTTACTACAATTGGCCCTTTCTAATTTCTCTTTTTCCTGGCAACTTATACCTCCCTCTTACCCCCTTTTTATATCAATTGGGCGAGGGGAGGGGGAGAAATGTTTCTATGGTTTTTATAAAAAAATAATAATAATAATAAATAAATAAATTAGATTTTTTAAAAAAAACAAAAATCGGTTCAAACCGACCGGTTTTGGTTTGACTCAATTTTTTTTGTTTTTCGGTTTGGCTCGGTTGTTTCCGGTTTGGCTCGGTTTTTTTCGGCTTGAGTTCGGTTTGGTTTTTTAAAAATTCTAATCGGTTTGATCAATTTTTTTTCACAATTCAATTTTTTCAGTTATTTTTTTTTATTTTCTTGATTTTTTGATTTTTTTACTATCTCTAAGGAGAAACCCTCTAAATTTGTTTTTGTTATTTTGTATTTATTTTTTATATCTAACTAAACACCGAATTGAAACATAACGTGGAGAATTTTATTCAAATTGAAACATCAATATAGTCTTTCCAAGTACTGTTTGAATTTTAAAAAAGACGAGTGAATTTTTATTTTTTTTGTAATGTATCTATTTAATTAGATCTAGATAATTAGTTTAAGATTGAATGAGAGAGCTATTTAAATTTAAAGATATCCTTGGATTATAAGACTTTACAAGTAGCTAAATAAAATTCATTTCAAGTGAGAATAAAAATCCCAAGAATTTACCTTAACTATCCCAAGACTTTATTATTCATCTATATGAGTTATAAAACTAGAGGGAGAGACAGGGATTGATCAACAATTCTGTCGTGTTAGGGTGTGTTTGGGATTGTGATAACGGTAACAGTTCAAAGTGTTTTTCACTTAGAAATACATTAAAATAAAAAAAAATTATTTTTGACATCAGTACATTAAAACGATCTGAAAACATAAAAGAAATTATTTTAAACAAAAAAAAATTTAAAATTTAAAAAAACATAGTTTACACCGTATTTACAAACATAACTTTAATATCATTACTCATTACCAAGGGAATTCTACCCAAAAAAATAAAAAACTTATTGCCCATCTAAAAGATTTTGCCTGTGTGTGTGTAGATGGGCAGTGCCCTTATCTATAGAGAAAAAAGGAGAGAAAAAAATTAAAAAAAAAAAAAAAAGAAAAGAAAAGGAGAGAGCTCTAAACACGTCATCCACTATTAAGAGCTTAATTCAATATAGTTTAATATTATATGATATGAACAACAATTCCTATATATCATGATGGGAAATGATATTATTCTCTCCTTTAGTGACTTCATTGATCATAATAATTGTTGCGATATAATTAAACAAATGGAATTAGAGTTAATTAACTTATAATCATGGAGGGCCCGACATGAAAAAATGTCACCTTACCTCCACTTCTGGCAAGCACATCCAATATGTGCTTAGTGAATGATTATTAGGCTAAACAAATAAGGGGAAATATCTTAATCAACTAGTAGCCTAAGACATAGATCATGATTAAGAGAAGAATAAGTACTTGTGGAATCTGATCACCTCTACAGATTGTACTTTTAGCAGATCCAGAAAAGTGATATAAACACTGTTTTAATTGAAGAATAAAAGCTTGGATCACATCAATTTCAACTCAAGGCAGTGGAAGAGAAAGAATATCATTAAACATAAAATATAAACCACATCACACTACGAAAATAAATAAAACCTAGGCAATTACGTACAATATGAACTTAACTATACGAAGTTGCCACGATAAATATATTTCAAAATAATGAGATTTTTTTATTAAAAAAATACCAATAAGCCAGAATGTTGAGGGCTTTGTGCGAGTGTATGAAGTTCTCTTTCTTTCTTCAATCAGAGCGAATATATGTTAGTTGATAGAGTCTGTTGTATGTAAAAGAATTAAAAGAATCAATTAATAGCATATCAAGAACACGAAATCAAGATAAAGTGGATGGAAAATAAAGTGTGTGTGTGCGAGAGAGTTGACAAATGAACACAATGGATATTCCCAAGTTGTTGTCCACGACATGTATGAAAAGCATGCATTATATTATTATTAGCTACAAGTAATTAGCTAGATTCTGTAATCTAATCTCAAATTAATTAGAACTTCATATATAGAAGCATATGATATGGAGATGGAAAAAAAACCTTTAATAGGTTGGTTCAGGTGATATGAAGAAGAGTATTCATCTATATATTATCTATGTATTAAATCTTGTATCAATTTTTTCTAATTTATAATATAAAAATTGAAAGATTAAAAACATATTGTATCAAATTCTTCTAATTTATAAAAGCTTGGCCTCTCAAATAATAATTTTCCCATTGGCTACCTGGCTAGGCCCTTAAAACATTATCTATATATTCACTCTCTAAATGCGGAAAAACTACCGAGAGTTTCTCGATCCCCTTTGTGCACTAGGCTTTTAAAAATATTATAGGATTTTAGCAATTATGCATTTGCCATGAAGCTACTTTAGTCCTTGCAAGTGTACGTTTAGGATGGTGGGAAGTGATGAAACATGGGACACCCACGAACAAAAATCCATTAAATACTTAGCACAATGAGAGATCGATGTGGGAGCTATACCTTGTGGAAAATGGATAATACTTTGATCATTCAAGCCCCCACCACATAGTAGTAGTAAGTGCTTGCCCCTTCACTCTTTGTACGATCCTTGCATGATTTGTTACTTCGACATAAAAAAATTCTCAAAGCACAGAGAGAGGCCAAGGAGCAAGAGCCAAATTAGGAGAACCGAGGCAATGGCCATGGCCCATAAGGAAGGGTGGCGAGCATAGTATAAAGTAATGGTGCTTGAGAAGACAAGCTTGATATCCCAGCAATTTCCCAAAGTCTTTGGGTCCCAAGATCACTCATCCACCCACCTGATTTGTTTCCTGCTTGCCTTGCTCTTTTCTAGACTCGGGTGTTTTTCTTCTTAAATTAAATACAGATTGCTCTTCTGTAATTCACAACAGCCCACAAAGATTGCTTCAAACAAGTGCAGGATCTAGATCATAAAGATTGTAAGACTATAATTAGGACCAACAATGGATTAAACCCTATGTACTTCAGCTAAAAGTCTAAAGATTGTGTGCGTATTCCCACTCTTGATTATTTCCTTTTCCTTCTTGAAAAAAACCCGTCCAGCAATTGGGGTGTGCATAGATTTTCGTGAGAGTATCCTGCTTCTTTCGATCCAATTTCAACGAAGTTAGAATCTGATTCCATTCAGAATGAACAAGAAACGTATATACGGGTGTCTGTACTGGTACCTCCATAGCTGGAGATACGCCAAAACTCCAGCCAGCCTAAGGACTTTTTACACAAAATTCATCAACTTTGTCCAGCCTTTTAAACTGTTTCACATGTTCACAAACAACAGTGAACCTTGTTGGACTTTCTCTGTGTGTAAACACCCCAAGATTAAAAGCAACAGGCAGGGACAGAGCCTACCACATGATCAGATATGTGTGTGACTTTCGATGCCTGTCATCAATCAGTATCTCATGGCTATCTATCTCTTTCTAATTTGGGGACCATGAAAGACTATATATAAAGAAGGACCCGTGCTGCATATAACTATAGCTTGCTGATGTAATTGTGTTGTTGCAATATTTCACTTGGAGATTCTGGAGTCCTTTCTTGTTTCCCTCTTGTTAATTTGTGAGATTTAAACTATATATTGCATTGCGCATCATAACAACTATACAAAGCTAGCATAGGATAGATTTCCTCTCAATCACTTCATAAAAAAGGTCCAAGACAAAACCAAACCCTAGCCAATCAAGGGTTTATCTTCCTTACAAATCAACAGTTAAAAAAAGGAAGTACAATCAGTGCATCTTTTCTATGTGCGAATGGAGGATCGATGGGGCATGCAGATTTCTTAGAACATGGCCAAATGGATCAAATCATTCACAAAGCAAATAATAAAACGAAAGAAAGGGACAATGGATTGTTGCTACTTTACACACAAAGCTATTCCATTTTATCTCTACTTAATCATTATGGTCTCCCTCTTGATCCACACATCTTATCACACCAACAAAAAGAACAAAAGTTCAGTGCGTTTTACTGTGCCCTAAAGATATATATGGACCCCGAGCAGCTTAATTAATTTTCAGTTTTAAAATCATATTAAAATTTTCCCAAAAATATATTTATTTTATGTCATAATCTTGCGATTATTTTATCTTGTTTTTCGAGGGAAACATTCTATGAACAAATCATAGGTTAAAAACCGAAATAATTATCAATAAGGATTATGTCAATACACAGATGTTACTACACGCATTAGAAGAATATTTTGAGCATAATACAAAACGATTCAATGCATGAGAATATTATTTCATCCTGAAGAGAATTGTTGCCTTTGTAAGTGGAACAGGAAATGTGTGAAATCCACGATGGAATGATGTCAAATCAATTAATTTCGTTAGTGAAAACCTATATATGGAATGACAATGCTGGATTCTCTGTTTGATCCTATAGATGTCAATGGTAGTTGGATTTTGATTTGAAGTTACATTCGTTGTCATTTTATAAAAGTCGAACAAATAATTTTATTTTTTATTTAAAAAAACAAATTATAATTTTCTTGTCATTTTCGGTAACCACCACTTATTTTATAATCCAAAGTATCATGTTATGTAACTCAAAATCTAATAAACTCTTTAATAATCATTTTTATATATTAAGTTTAATTTAGTCTGCTCAAGTATCAATAGAGGCAAAAACTATTTTTTTTTAATTTATTTTTTCTTCAAAGTGATGTTGTTTTATTTTAAAAAAATCAATTTAATTTATTTAACTTGTGACTCACACCTTGCATTAAGTCAACCTTAAAGTAAGATTAAATAACAATGTCAATAGTTAAAAAAAATTAACTCCATTAAACCATTATATTTGCGATTTAAAGTTCTAATATTTAAGTATTGAATTCAAATCAAGCTTTGCTTGTATTGATCTCAATGCACCTTTTAAATTAAATCTCTAACGAAGAAAAAGTAATAAGATGTGCCTAAACCTTGAGGATTCGAGTACAATGTTTATCTTATATGATGACTAGACATGGGTTTTAGAACCAACCATTTTACTAGAAAGAAAGGAACCTAATTAAGTAATAAATCACTACATTTCTAATCAAATCAAAGATGATCATGTAGGCAGCAGCCCTGCCCTCTCCTGTCATTTCCAGTTGGATCTGTAGGGTCCACTCTAAAATACACAGGGCCCCACCAAAGCACCCATCAGAAACAACCACCATCCTGCTATACAGGATCATGTTTCAAGGGACTCTCTTCATACATAACATGCATCACATACACACATGAAAAAGTGTCGCCATAGCGTGCCAAATCCGTGACACCCAAATAAAAAAGCATAAGAGCCACCAAACATATTTTAGGCCCTGTAAATGTAGAAATGTTCTATCTTAGTCTTTTGATTAAAGCTTTTACTGTAACAAGAAAATTACTCTGATCATTCTATAATTTAATTGTTTTTATATTTATTTTTCGTGTTTTCAAAACCACAGTGCATATCTTTAATCAGTATAAAATAAGCTAAATTATAAAATGGTTTTAGAATGTAAATTATTATGCAAGCAGTAAAGTTTATAAAATAAATTATAATTTTTAAAAATACGGATGGTAAGTATGAAAATGACTAAAGGTAATTTTTCCTATTATTAATTAGCTTCCTAGCTGTTAAATATCCAACAAAACCTGGTAGAATTTCCATTTTCTTTAATTTCTTAATGTTTTTCTTTTAAATTCATGTGTGAGAAAATATTGATAATATCCCACAAAATTTCTATAAAATTCAAAAAATGGGTTTTCACCATTAATTTTCAGTAACTATCTAATTTTCAAGGAACCATATTAAAACTCTTTTTTTTTTAATTCAATAGGAGATTCGGGAGACTTTGAATTATATAATATATGGGTAGTGCTATCCCATTAAATTTTTCCGTTAATTTTCATTTACTGTATAATTTTAGGAACTGTATTAAAATCAGTAAGAAATTTGAGAGACTCTCAATTTTATAGTAGAGAGTAGTCCTCTTCCATTAAATAATTGTAGTTTTCTTCTATATTAAAACTTATTCAATAAATACAAGATTAGTATCAAAAGAAATTAAATTATATAAACCAAAATGAAATGTTTGTATATATATAGGGATTAAAATGTAGTTTACCCAAAGCACAACCCCCTAACGCCCCCCTTATAAATTCCACCGCCCTACTTCTCCGTTTCTCAAACCTCACACACTTTCTTCTCAACCTTCTTACCAAAACCTCTGAAAGGTTATAAAAACATCAAAAAAAATAATATGAGACCCATAAGCCACCTGGACACCACCATGAGCACATCAAAGGCAGCAGCCACTCCACCAGCAATAGCCCAACCTCGCTCACCATGGCACTCTCCTGTGCCTTACCTCTTTGGAGGTCTAGCAGCTATGCTGGGCTTGATTGCTTTTGCTTTATTAATCTTGGCTTGCTCTTATTGGAGATTGTCTAGTCGTTTAGACAGTGAAAATGAAGGTAACGATCAAAGAGATCTTGAAAGTGGAAATGAAAAGGAAGGAAGTAACCCTGGGAAGGCAGAGAAAAGGGTTTATGAAGAGAAGTTCTTGGTTATTATGGCTGGGAATCAGAAGCCAACATTTTTAGCCACTCCTGTTTGTAGTAAAGTTTCTTCCTCTGGAGCCCAGATTGATAACCAAGAAGAAGAGAAGACAGAGAGCACCGGTGATCATTACAAGCTGAAAAATGAAGAAATGATAGGGGACAGCCATGATCAAGCAAGAACAACAGCTGAAGAAAACATAGAGACACAAGAGAATCAACAAGAAGTCCAAGAAGAACAAAATTAAGCTGCAATGAGCAGGAAATAAATCAATTTTGGAGATGAAAGGAGAGTGTTTAATTTTTTTTCTTTTTTTCTGGTACTTTTCCTGGTTTTTTGGTGTTTTGGGTGCTGTTCTTGTAGTACTTCGGGAGGTGTAAAAAATTTGCAGAGATGAGGCAATTCTTGAAGTAGAAGAAAAGGTTTTCTTCTTTACAGCAAATTACAGCCAAATTTTGCTTAGTAATTAATCATATTTTTCTTCATAATTACTTTTCCCAATATCTTTGATCCGTTTTTACAGCCAGCAATCACCAGCCTTCATTGATGACAACAAATTACAGCCAAATTTATTAACCCAACCCAGGCAATGACTTGAGTTATTAATCTAGTTCAGTCAAAACAAAAAAAGTTATTTCAATTTCATATAAAAAAATCAAAATAATATTATTTTAATTTATTTTAAAAAAATTATATTGAATTTTAACTAAGTGATTTTACTGATTAAACGAGTTAAATTAAATCAATCTCGAGTTAATTTTTTTAAAATCCAACATATATTGGATATTGTTTACTATTAATTGAGCTTGAAATTAAAGAATTTTTAATGGTTTGAAGTGGGTTTTGGTGCTTTAAAATTTTTAAAAGGTAATGAATATATATATATATAATGAATATGATACTTCAAGAATCATCTTTTGTAGAAGGGATTGTTAATTCAGTTGTAAAAGATCGAAGAAAAGAAAAATTAATGGAGAATAAAGGTGAAAAAAATGGAGTCGAAGGGTCATATACTCTTTAAATGTATTTTCTCTTAATTTGGCTGCCGGAAGATTCCAAGGAACAAATTACTTGTTAATTCAGTTGTAAAAAAAGAAAAGAAAAACTAATGGAGAATAAAGTGAAAAAAATGGAGTTGAAGGGTCATATACTCTTTAAATGTATCTTCTCTTAATTTGGCTGCCGGAAAATTCCAAGGAACAAATTACCCGTAAAGCACAGTGACAAGAACTCTAGTAGTCCAACGTAGTAAATCCGTCGACTGTGCATGAAATTTGTGCTGCCTGAATGTCAGTGCAAGAGGAGATGGGTGATAAATAAGTAATTATGATAAATAATCTCTGTATTTTTTATGATTTAGTTGATATTTTTTACGTGAAGAAATTAATTTTATAATTTAG
>Ga0307515_10013473_pt1 | contig 15276 bp, 3 predicted proteins | sample 17_EM_MG_FD_194513 | JGI IMG/M metagenome (GOLD analysis project Ga0307515, IMG submission 194513) | Populus trichocarpa ectomycorrhiza microbial communities from riparian zone in the Pacific Northwest, United States - 17_EM | ecosystem: Host-associated > Plants > Roots > Unclassified | place... | reverse complement strand
GGATGTGGTATTTTTTTAGGTCTAAGCTATCTAGCAAGGGCCTTGCAAGACGGTGGTTTGTGTTACCGCAGTTGTACTATATAATAGATAGGTGGCGGACCCCCGGCGGGGGTCCTTCGCCTCTCCTTCGTTCCTCGCTTCCTCTATTTCCACTTTCTCTAGGACATTTAGAGCTTCTATCTCTTATATCTATATCCTGGTTACTACTTATTTTATATAGAGCTTTCTATTCCCGTGTCTTATATTCCTAGTAGCGCTTCTATATCTAAATCTGTTATTATCTCCGGTTCCTCCCCTATTCTTACTAGTTGGCTATATACCCTTTAAGAGTCGGCTATAAATGTTATATTTGCCGCGTTAAGTCTAATTCTTAATTATCCTGGTCTTAAGCTTGCTATAGCTGTCCATAATAGTCTTCCTATAGGGCGTCCTCTTCCTTATATCCCCTGTAATCCTTATATCCCTATACAGTCTGGTAATATCGCACGGCGACGCTTCTGGCCCGTTAAGGCTTGGGATAGCTGGCCTAGCCCCCCGGTATTAAAGGTAGGAAATGCTAAAAAGGCACCTACGCCCCCCTGGCTTATCGCCTATTATTTCTATTTATATAACCTAGCGTACAGTTATTCCTGTAGCTGTTAAGCCCTTACCTTTTATCTCCTATATTTGATGCAGTCTTCTCTCTCCTACGCCTTATATATGCTTCGGTGGCAGTTTACATATTTTATTTGGTCTTAATTTAAGCAGTTTCTTATATTATGGGGGCCTGTATAGTGGCCGTAGCACACCTATGCTGCGCATATGGATTAAGTGTGTCCCCATTATGCGCAGTGGTAGCATTATTTTAGGCGGAGTTTATAGTTATAGAGCCTTACGTTGTATATAAGACCATTTATAATAATATCTTTTTAGATAAGGAGTTTTTGCATTCCTAGTATATATATGCTAATAATAAGGGAGCTATACGTTTAACCGGCGTCTCCCTAGCGAGTCTTTAGCGACCCTTATATTTTTTTATTATTCTCGTCGCATGCTTAGTTTATATTTTCCTGTTAAAGCTATTAAATTTAGGTAATCTCGAGTCCTAGTATAAGGCGTTCTGTTTGTTTTACTATCTTATATATAGTTGCTGTATTATCCGCCTAGCGTCCCTTTTCTACCCTAAGGCTTAGGGGAACCGCTAGGACTTTAACTGGGTAATCTTTATAGAGCACTTTTATGCCAATACGTTCTCCTAGCCTATCCCCTACCCTTATAGCTTATTCCTTTGCCTATTGGTCCCTTAGGGTGACTTTAATATCTCCGCTCCTAAGGTATCGGACTATAACGGCATTATAGACCTCTTTACAAATTTCTATAAGGACTTCTGTTTCTAATTATCCCCTAAGCCCCTCTGCTTTTTTTATATTTGGTTATATTATAATTATATACCCGGATGTTGTCTTTAGGGGGGTAGGCTCCTTATACTATAGAGGCGCAGCTACGGCGGCCTAGGTACGGTTCGCCGATAAGGCAGGGTTTTATTTATTTTTAATTTTGCTTAGCCGTTAGAGGATTTAGTTAAGGGTTTACTAGAGGGGCGCCTAAGGTACACTAGATTAGCAGAGCCATTCTACTAGCTATATTAGTTCGTTATAGCTAACGGTTGCTCCCCTATAACTATGGATACTAGACGCGTTTAATAGGCTTTATATTTTGTTAGATGCCTTCTTAATAAAGGTCTTTCCGCTTTATGGTGTGGTATTCGCCCGTTCTTGTTGTGGAGGGCTATTACTAGGCGTGGTTCTGGTGGGCGCGCGCGAGTGCGAACCACTGTCGTTTGACGTATGCCTCCCCTACGATGCATGCATCTCAGGGGGATTCTCTGGGTGTTTTTCAGGGTTCTTTTGGTTGTTTTTGGTCTTTTTGGGCCGGGTGTAGCAAGAGCTCCTAAATTAAGACGTCTATAATATGGATCTCTGTTAGGCCTATATTAACCTAGCTACAAAAGCACCTTAAGAAGGTCTACTTAAAAAACCACCTTATTTAAAGGTTATAGATTTTAATAAGAATGCAACCTTATATATATAGCTCTCGTCAAATTAATAGAAAGCGTATAAAAACAGTAAACGATACTATAACTAGGATATAAAGTACTTCCTAAAATAGGAAGAGTATCTATAATAGATACGCACCCAGATCACAACTACAATATCAATTTAGAAGAAGCTACTACTTAACCCTTCCTTAATAGTTAAAGAATAGCTATCCCAATTAAAGGAGAACATAGAACTTACCTTATTATTTATTAGGAAAAAGGTATAATACTAATATATAGAAGCCCTTAAGGGGTTTAAACACTTATTAAAATTAAATTAGTGGTTAAATTAATGGGAATACGTAATAGTACTAGGAGAGAAGTATAAGATCCCTTATATGTCTGATAAAATCTAGCTTTAAGATTTAGCAGAAGTTATTTAACCTTTTAGTGACGCCTATTATATAAAGTACACTACCAAGTTAAATAACCCGTAGAAGTTAAGATCTTCCAAATACTATAGAGTAGTAAAGGAGCTATAAGAAGGACTTAGAACACCCTTAAAAAAAGCTAATACTATTATAAGAGGAAGTACCTTTAATATAGACTTCGCAGAGTAAGCTATTAAGAATTACTCTAATACTACTAAAGGTTTACGAAGAGGAAGAGCCTTAGTATATAATAGACGCTTAAAGAGAACTAGGACACTAGTAAATAAGGAGACGTCCTATAAGAAGCTAACGCCTAAGTGCTTAGCGTGCGGAATATAAGGACACTCCCTACGGGACTATTAGTGTTTATTTAAAGATAAGAGACCTATAGGAGTTATAATAGGAGATACGCGCATTAATAGGGCACTAAAAAAGGTAGAAAAGAATAAGAATCTTACTAACTAAGTTATAAAGATTAGACTTAAAGAATAGGAAGATAAGGCTTAATAACAACAGGACGAGAGCTAGGAGATAATTAAGATTAAGGGAGAAGCAAATGCAATATTCCTAAAATTATATTACACCGGTCAACTCTATCCGCTAAAGCTATTAACTATTCTTAACTTAGGAACCACTCTTTACATCTTTAATAACCTCTTTTATTTTTATAACTTTAGAAAAGCTCTAAAATATAAATACGTCATTACTGGCAGCTTAAAAGTGCCTATACTAGGCTATAGTAATATTACTATCTAAGTTACAAAACCAGACAAAAGTAAGGGAATCCTACGTCTTAATAACGTTGCCTTTTATACGGACTTTAATATAAACCTTACGTCGTTCCGTTTACTTTAAAAATAAAAATACTACTAGAATAATAAAGGAGATAACAATCTTCTAGTTTGGAAGGATAATACAATCCTATATTAAATGGAAGAACGTTACGGATAATAGACTATTAAATACGCCTAATTAGGAAGTCTATTAGCGTTTAATATAAGCTAACTACTATACTAACGGAAGCGTAGAGCATTATTAAGAGATGCTTATCTAGATTTAAAAGGAGATATATATCTATAGTATTTATATCTAGGTTATCCAGGACCTATAAGCCTTTATTATTTAGGTCTTAACGCCTTAGAAGTTAAGCTTTAAGGCCTAAAGATAACGGAATATTAATATTACAGTCTTACTAAAATTAAGCATTAGGTTTTAAGAAGGTTCTTAAAATAAAACATTAATAAACCTTATTTTAACCTCTATATTGACTAGACTAACCTTAAGAAAGCGTATGCTAGATTTATATAAGTTATATTTATCCATAATACCTTCTTAAAAAGAACCTTCCCGTATTTTATAACAACGTATAGTAAAGAAAAGAAGACACTATAAGTGCTTAAAGATTTCACCTAATAAATTCGTCTAAGGTATAACCTTAAGGTTAACACTATTAGATTAAATAATGAGCTAGGGAGAAGAAGAACCCTTAAATAGCTACAGACTTAAAGAATTATATTTAAGCCTTTAGCGCTATATACCTAAGCTTAAAACAGTACCGCTAAGCGCTTAGGGGGTGTAATTATTAAGAGATTATAAGCAATAAGAATTGCTACTAATCTACTATATAACCTATAGAACGAGATAGTTAACTATATAGTATACCTTTAAGATTAAACGCCACTAAAAAGCAATAGTTGGAAATTACTATATAAGAAGTTCTATACCTTCCTAGCTAATAGGTTAAGAAAGCCGCAACTAGCGCACCTAAAAGCCTACGGCTATAGGGCGTACGCAATAACGTCGGACGCCTAGCTAAAGAAAAAAAGGCTAAGTAAGCTAGATCCGCGAGCCCATATCGGCTACCTTATTAGCTATAACTCTACTAATATCTATAGGATCTAGATCCTATATAAAGGTATTATTATCTCTACTAGGGACGTTATTTTTAATAAGAAGATATTTTTTAATAGTAAGTAAATAGATATCTTAAAGGACCTACACGCTAAGTTAGATACGCTAATTAAGAAGATTTAACTCCTTAATACCTTAACTAAGAATAAGGTCCTTCTGGAAGACAATAAAGAAATATTTAAACCGTTAATTTAAGAGGAAGATAACGACGACGTTAATAAGCTAGTGTAAACCTTTAATAAGTTAGCAGATCTTAAACTTATAAGAGCTCTCAAAGATATATACTATATACTACCTCTAATAGAAGAAGATAAAGAATCTCTATATACCTTTTACATTAAGTATCCTACAAAGTTAGATATATAAGGTACTAATTAAGACGTCGCTTATTAAGTAGGAGATGCGTTTAACACTTAGGGGGTATTTAATAACTTAGTTAAAGACTCGTTTAAGGAAGCCAGCAATAATAGGTTTAAAGACTTTATTACTAAAAGGATTACATTAGCCTATCACGGCGCCTTCTTAACAGGAAGGAAGTTTAACCTTAATAGTTAACTTAATGACAGTAAGCTGAAATTAGGTAGAATACGCGATATTAGATTATATAGGAAGAACCTACCTCTACTACCCTAGTTAATCTAGGACCTTAATATATATCCTTTTTAAGATTAGTTTTAAGAGGCTTAATAAGCCTATCTCTAATCTTATTATTAAATAAGGTCGTTTTAAGAAACAGTTAAGAAGTATATAAAGGGATAGCAGGTCCTTAGCTTAATATAGGTATTCGTCTACAAGACGGATAAGTATAGATTTCTCTAGAAATATAAGGCACGCTTAATAGTCTATAGAAATTAATAGGCTCTAGAAGACCTACCTACGAGAGCTACTATATTAGCTAGTACGACCTTCCAAACCCTTATAGCAATTACTATAAAATTTAACCTAGAGATAATATAGATAAATACAGTTAATGCGTTTATCTATTATAATCTTAACAAGGTTATCTATATAAAGCTACCGCTAGGGTTTAATAAAGGAAAGATAGACAAAGTACTACGCTTAAGAAAAGCCCTATACGGACTATAACGATTACTACTATTATAGCAGAAGAATCTCACAAGCTTATTAAACGAATTAGGTTTTAAAGAAGCACCCTAGAAGCCATATATTATGCTAAAAAGGTAAAATAATCGTCTTCTTCTACGTTAATAATATTGTCTTCTACTACCGAAAGATAGATAAGAAGAAAGCTTAAGAAGCAATTAAGGAGCTAAGCAAGGAATACCAGATAAGTACCCTTAGCGAGCTAAAATAGTTCCTAGGAATTTACGTACTACGTAATTATAGCTAAAGGCTCCTATAGCTATCCTAGGAAGCCTATATTAAGAAGATAGCTAACTAGTATAAGATAGATCTTAGAGGGCGTCTTCTAAACACTCCTATAGTAGAATTAGAACTCCTCCCTACTAATTACCGTATAATCTATCTAACGCGTCTATCCCCCAATACAGACCTATTAGTCCATCCTATATCCCTACTAGCTTCTACAATACTATATTAGAGAAAACTGGGTTTAGTATTCTATATAGCCACTATAACGCGTCTAGATATTGCCTTTATAGTATTATAGCTAGTAAGGTTTAATTAGGACCTAAGCTAAAAGCACTATTAAGCGGTAGATAGAGTTATCTAGTACCTATATAGCACAAGGAGTAGAGCAATCTACTATAGAGGAGATAAGGAAGAAATAAACGGTAAAGGGAGAGATAAAGGAATACGCGACTAAGGACAAGACGATAGAGACGGTAGAAGTAAAGCGTAATTATTTATCTATACTAGCAACGCATTATTCGCGGATAACTCCATTAATAAAAAGAGCTTATAAAGATATATTATAAAGCTATTTAGGGGGCCAATTGCCTGGAGAGCAAACAAGCAGGGTATAGTTATAACATCGAGCATAAAAGCCAAGCTGTTAGCCCTATTATAGACAGCAAAGGGAAGCTATTCTTATTAGTAAGCTGCTTAAAGCAATAACGTTAAGGCTAAACAAGCCCTTAATTATTAACTATAATAACACCTAAACACTTTAACTAATTATAAAAGATACGGTAAAGCTAATTACGAAGCTCTGATACGTTAATATCTATTAATACTAGTTACGTTAAGAATACGCAATAAGACGAGTGCTATTTCAATAGAAAGCGATAAAGGAGATAATTACTAATGGACTTATGAAGGCCCTACCTAAGCAGAGGTTCAAAAGCTTTATTAATATAATTAAAATAATAGATATTAAGGAGCGGCTAAATAAGGAGAAGTAATTGGAGGACCTAAGGGAGAATATTAAAGCGAGACGGAAGGATTTAGATAAGATTACAGTTTAATTAACGCACTAACGGACACAAGAAGGTAGTTAGCTTTATCCTCGACTAGGTTAAAGCTAAGGGGGTATCTTAGATAATCTATATTCTCTATGGCGTAGGACGTGCACGAGTTACGTGTACGGGTCACGTGTATTATAAATATCTTTATCTAAGCCCAGGGGCCCTAGGCCAATCAACGAAAAAGATAAGATTAAAATCATCAATCAATCAACCCATTTTATTAATGAATAGCTCTATATAAACTATCTAACAACTTTTTATTAGTACGGTTAATTCTAGTAAGTTTGCCACCTAAATATAAGGCTTTACGAGCTCTAACGTTTTATATTACTAGGTAGAGTTAAGGTTTAACAAACTCGATAATACCTACTACTACCGCATCTAGCGCCCACTAAACGCGAAAAGTCTTTGGCAACCAAGCTATAAAGGAACTCTTAATCCCGCAGTTTATTAATATATATAACCACTTTATAGGCGGCGTTAACGAGGCCGATTAATTAAGGCCTTATTTTAATATATAGAGGACGTATATAAAATCCTAAAAACCTCTCTACCACTTCCTCCTTAATATAACTATTAGTAATTGCTATAAGCTCTTTACTAAGTCAATTCCTAGCTACTAGCCAAAGCGTAGCGCCTATAAAGCTTTCTATAAGGAACTTATTAAGGCCTTATTTAATAATAGTAAACGTCTTACTAAACCTACTAGCTATACTATTATAATAGAAGATAAGGATATATATAAGGAGTATAGGTAGGGATCTATACGGATATTCTTAAAGCAGTAAAGCTATACTATATGCGTTAGAGCTAGTAAGAAGGCGTTAATAGAGTTAAAAGCTAGGAAGCCTCTTATAGAACTTTCTAAAAGTACTACATAGAAACCGTATAGTAGTAAGGATTAGGTAAGACGGTAGCGTCCTCTAAAAACCTAATTTAGTTACTCTCTATATAAAATACAACTTTATAAAATAGGGCCTTACTAGCAAGAACACCTTAATTAAATTGGCTAGCAGTAGATACTAAAATATATTATTTTTAAACTTTATTATCACGATTTAAAACAGTAATTATAACTCTAAATCCTTAGCTTTATATTATCGAAATTAAGGGCTTTTAATTAGTTCGCTAGTGCGAGAGCCTTTATCGACCGCGTATAGGATAGGAGGTAAGTAAAGAGAAATAGTTAAGTGTAATAGATAGAGCTATTAAGCTTCTATATCTATATAGTAGATAGCTTAGTTAAATTAAGGTATTAAGATAGGTAATATATAGAAAGAGGGACTTATTCTATAAGGTGAGGATATAGATAGAGAGTCTAATAATAGAATAATAGGATGTATTATATAGATAGACAAATCCTTAAGGGAAAAGGAGGAGTCTATATATAAGGTAGAAAGGGTTTTCCCTAGGTATATATAGCGCACATATCTTATAGGCGAGTTACCCCTAGGTTGCCCTAGGGTCGCCTATACCTTATAGCTATATAATTATCTACTTAGGTTTTACTTAATAATACCCCACCCTTTAAAAGAATTATTACCAATCCTTTAAACACTTAAGCCTTAATAAAACCCTATAAAAAACCTTAATAAGAAAAAAATTTAGAGGGGGAAGAGCGTTTTAATTTTGTATATAGAGAGATAGGTAGTATATATACGCGGCGCGAAGATATTAAGGAACTTTAACCGGCGGTTAAAGTTGTCTAATTAGTTAGATTTGCCTTACTAAGACTCCTCCGCATTTAACTAAGCTAATAGTAATTTTCTATCCCTAGGATAGAAAATCCTAATTAGTCTATTTAGGGCTTGCCTAAATTTAGTAGACTATTAAAATATTCTAAAGGCTCGCTTATATAGGTAGGTCGCTAGTATCTTGTAGGTAGGTTATGGGTTATTTATATTCGGCCGGATTTATAGACAATAAGGCTATATAAAGACCGTATTTAGCGCCAGTGCGTAGCAAAGCCTTAATATCCTTTGGAAAGGATTTCTGGGCAGTAGTAACGCGAGTATCAATATTAGCCGTGTCCTTACTAGCGATATAACAGCACTTAGCCCAGTTAATAAGAGTAAGTAGCTTATTTAGGCGGCCGTAGAAGGCCTTAAGGACCTAGTCCTATTAGCTACTAGACCCTAAACTAATAGCTATAGGCTTACTACTTAGCACGCTTTATTTAGTCATTAGCAATAACCGCAATTACAGTTCGCCTACTTGCCGTAGGTAGCCCGCCTAGTGGTGGCTACGCGCTTAGTATAGCGGAGGTAAATCAGTTTAAGTAAGGCTAGGGGAGCACCTTGCAAACGATAAGGGAGTTTAAAAGGCGTCTAGTAAGGTTAGCGCCTACTATAGGTAGGCGTAGAGAATACTTATAGAAGGCCCACTAGCAGGCGAACCGGCGGCGTAACGCTTGCGATTTATAGTTAAGTAGAAATCGTAAAGAAGGCAAGTTATAGGCTAAACGAATTAAAACTAAATGGGAAGGGAAATCTGGTATCCTACCTTAGGGGGGACTTCTTCCTTTATAGGTCTCTATAAAGCCTTAGCGTTTTATTTTCCTATTATTTTATTATCCTATTATTCTATTATCCTATTATCTTATTATCTTATTATTTAATTATTCTATTATCCTATTATCTGATTATATTATATAGGACTATATATTTTTCTTATTTAGTAAAGTTTAATAATAACACTTTTATTGTATAATAGCGTCGGCTAAGAATAGCTACTTAAGAAGGGGGGGTAATTATTAGGCTATAGAGACGCACTTACCGTAACCGGCTTAGCGTAGGTGAGGTGCAGTCAAGGCGCCTATAAAACGTAGTCGCCCTATATTAGAAAATGGTAGAATTTAGTTCTATAGTTCTACTTTATTAAGAACTAGATACTTATTATATTCCGCTACAATCATTACGTTGCTATATACCCTAAGGGCCTTGGCGTCCTAATATAACTTTAATATTAAATGGTTTACACCTCTCCTAAAAATAGTTCTTAATTATAAATTAGATAAAGGTATATAGAGTAATGCTATCGCTACCGTAATAGAGTTTACGTGTTACGGCACTGGCAGAACTACACACCGGCAAGTTGCCACAGATTGCCGCATATTGCGGTCACGTGACGCTAAGATCGTATATAGCTTCGAGCGGCGCTCCCCTTCTTCTCCTTTCCTTTCTTTAGCTTTAGATTCTTGTTTATAGACAATCCAATCGTATAGGCTTGCGCGACCCTTTTGCCGTGCTTATGTTTTAATTAACTGAGTCGCTAACATTATCTAAAGCTCACTCTACTCTTTCTTCCTAAGAAGGAACTTAAATATATCTATAAGAATACAGAATAGGACCCTAAGGACACCACTAGGACCACAAGGACAGGACCTAAAAGAAAAGAACAGAACCCTAAGGAAAGGACCTATAAGATATACACAGACCAGAACCCCTGAAGAAATTACCCGGAATTACCTAATACCCCTACTACTATGCCATGAACTATAGTAGCGGGTAAAGCAGCTGTAGGACCCTTAAATACTTTAGACGAAGAAATAATTAACGTTTTAACCCCCTAGGCAGAGCTTGCGGCTGCTAATACCGAAATTAAATAATTGCGAGAGCTGCTTAAAGCTAGAGATACCCCTATATCTAATAATAAGTTATTATTAAATAACTAAAGACTTACTATAGTCCTTTAGGCCCTATCCTAGCGCCTTAGTGGATCTACTAAGGCTTATATAGCACTGAAGCGGTCAGTAAAGGTTGCGGACCCCCTACTACTTATAGACGGAACCAACCCTATATTTAATAATTGGAAGCTTTAATTATGGGATAAGCTTAAAGTTAATATAGACTACTTTCCTAACGCCTAAGCTAGAATGGCCTACGTCTTCGGCCGTACTGGCGGAGACGCCTAGATGTATTTACGCCTGTAATACACTAAAGACTTAACAGACCCCTTTATCTCTAAAGAAGAAATAATTAAATACTTATCTTCTATTTATAAAGACCCTTTTAAAGTATAAAACGCCTGCCTTAGCTATAAAAGCCTAAATATGAAAATAACGGAGACCTTTTCGGCCTTCTAAACCCGCTTCCTATACCTAGTAGGATAGGCCTAGATCCCCTAGAAAGACCTACTGCTAGACCTTTTTAATAAGCTTACCCTAAACCTATAGCGGGCCGTATTGCTAGCTTATACTACAGTATAGACGTTAAAGGAACTTACGGACTATTGCCTAGCTATTAACTAAGGCCTTTGTTGAATTAAGGCATGCGCTGATTAGCTAAAAACTAGAAACCTTGCAAACTAGGCCGTAAGTACTACAAGTATAGCCTGTAGTGCCCCGGTATAATCGGCAACTCTTATAGCTAACCTAATAGCTAGCCGCGTAGCTACCCCTACTGCGGGCCTGGTGTACACCCGGCCTATATATAGCGACCCCTATATATAGGCCCTTAGCGATTAAGGAGCTTACTTCTTGTGCGGTTAAATAGGCTACCCTATAAGGAACTGCCTAATAAAGGCAAGGATAAATAAGGTCCTGTTAATTTAGGAGGATAGTACGGAGCCGGAAAAAGAGGAACCCTAAAGAAAGACTCCTCTCTAGGGTTAAAAGGGATTAATATGTTATATATTAATCTAGGTTAGCTAGTTAGTGGAAGAAGCTGCACTATCCCTTATACTTTATTTCGTAATAGATATTAAGTTTTAACCTTTGCTTTAGCTGACTTAGAAGTAAATGCCTTTACCTTAATTAATATAAAATGCGCTATAAAACTGGCTGACTTTTTAAATGCACCCCTTAAAGAACTGCCTAAATTAATCCCTATTTGCGGTTATAACGGACAAATAGGGCTACTTATTATAATTATCTTGCGGACCTACCTCCGCGTTAACGGACGAAGGTAGTATAACGTCCCCTTTCTTATTATGGACTTGGGAAGCCACAATATAATCTTAGGAAGAAAATGGCTAGCCTATTTAGGCTTGCAGCTTAAAGTACGGAGTAGACGGCTTATCTAGCCCGAAACTCTACCCTTAACCCCTTCCTTTATAAAAGAAATTAGTATTATAATAGAAAACCTTATACGGCCCTAGATTAATACCATTTACTAGGCTAATGCTATGCGCAGAGACTAGGCCTTTAAGAAGGATATATAGCTTAACCCGCAACGGATCTGTATACTACGCCGCCCTTAGACTACCTATATTACGCTACCTGCACCAAAGACCTAGGAAGTTAGTAGTGATCTAGCTAAGTTCCCTATAGAGAACCCTATAAAGCTATAAAGGAAAGTTAGGGATATTGGACGCTACACTAAACTAATAGATAGGAAGGATAACTTATAGAAAATGGAACGTGAGCTGAGGAAGACCATAAACCCTATATTATAAACCACGGCCTAATGGACGCTAAAGAAACCTATGGACCTCCTACTAGTTAATGTCTGCTGTATTAGCGCTGTAGGATTCTACCAGAACCTGGTCTAGCCTAATACCGTTACCTTTACGACTAGCCTATATAAAATTGACTAAATAATTAAGGAAAAGGAAAGCGAGTTTAGCGGATAGGAAAGCGGGCTTATAGATGAAGAACTAGTGGAGTAAAAACTGCCCAATTAACACCAGAAATTTAAGGATATATTCTTTAAGGTAGTATCTAATATGCTTTTACCCTACTAACCGTATAACTATAAGATTGAGATTAAGCAAGATAAGGGAAGCACCCTTAGCTTTAGCCCTCTCTACCTATAGTTTATTGCCGAATTATAGGCTATAAAGTAGTACCTTATTGATAACCTAAATAAGGGCTTTATTAAGCCTAGCTAAGCCCCTTTTAACTTACCTATTCTCTTTGTTAAAAAGCTAAATAGAGGACTGCGCTTCTGTATTAACTACCGTAAGCTAAATAATATAACCCGCAAGGACTACTACCCGCTGCCCTTACTTAATAAGACTCTTACCCAAATAAGTAGAGCTAAGGTTTTTATAAAGCTTAATATCCGCTAGGCCTTTCACCGAATTAGGATAGACCCTAGGTCTAAGGATCTTATTATATTCTGGACCTGTTACGGGACGTATAAATATAAGGTACTTCCTTTTAAACTAACTAATAGACTAGCTACGTACTAGCAGTATATAAATAATGTACTTTTTAACTACCTTAACAACTTCTATACGGCCTATCTAGATAATATTATAATCTACTTAAAGAACGAACTGGAATACGAGGAGTACGTCTATAAAGTCCTATAATGGCTCCGCGAAGCTGGCCTCCAGGCTAATATTAAGAAGTTAGAATTTAGTGTTAAGCGTATAAAGTACCTAGGTTTTATTATTAGCACGGACGGAATTAAGGCTAACCTAGAGAAAACGACCGCAATTAACTAGTGGACGCCCCTACGGACCGTAAAGGGGGTATAATTATTTTTAGGTTTCTGTAACTTCTACTAACGCTTTATTAAGAACTATAGCAGAATTACCTAGCCTCTTAACCGCCTTACTAGGAAAGACTAGCCCTTTTACTTTAACGCTATATATATGCAGGCCTTTAATAAGCTTAAAAAACGGCTAGTGTCGGCCCCCCTACTTACCTACTTTAACCTAAAATGGCCCTTAATGCTAGAAACTGATGCCTTAGACGGCGTGATAGCTGGTGTTTTTTTCTAGAAGCAACCGGATGGAGAATGGCACCCTATTGCATACTATTTAAAGACTATAATAGATGTTAAACTAAACTACTACATCCATAATAAAGAAATACTGGCTATTATTTCTAGCTTTTAGCACTGGTGTGTATAGCTAGAGGGGACCCCTAAACCTATTAAAGTAGTATTAAATTATAAGGCCCTAGAATACTTTATAATAACTAAGGCCCTTATGGCCCGGTAGGCACGCTAGGCGGATGTCCTATCTTAGTTTAACTTCTTAATTATATATAAACCAGGCGCTATAAACCGTGCGGATGCTCTTACTAGGCGCGAATAAGACCTAGGTAACTATACGGCTGTAAAGATCTTATTACGGATCTAGACGCTACTATAACTAGAGCACCTTAACCCCCGGATATAGGCAGAACTAAGTATAGACCCCTTAGGCGCCGAGATATATCCTATTAACCCTTTAGGACTTGACTTAATTAACGAATTGCTATAAATAAACTATACGGCCCCTTCTCTATAGGAGTACCGTGAAAAGGCAAAGAACGTTACTAGCCTATAGTCCCTCGAAAATGGATTACTTAAGCATTAGGAACAGCTGGTAGTGGTAAAGAAATAGAACTTATAGACTTAGCTTATTGCTAAAGCATATACCTAGGTCTCTACGGCTTACCCTAGAAAGAATAAGACCCGTAGGATTATTAGCGACTGCTACTACTGGCCCGGAATGGTTATAGATATTAACCGTTATATATGGAACTACAATAACTGCTATAGGTCTATAATTCCGCGAGATAAGACCCTAGGACTATTAAAACCCCTCTTAATACCTAACCGCCCCTAGTAATATATCTCTATAGACTTTTATAAGCTACCTTTAGACCGTAACGGATATAATATAGTTATAATCTTGGTTAACTGCTTCGGCAAGCGCCTGTTTTTAATTCCCTATTATAAGAATATTAATGCTAAAGAGGCAGCCCAACTATATATCTACTATATCTACCGAATTTACGGACTACTAGACACTATTATATCCGACCGCGGGCCATAGTTTATATCAGCCTTTTGGAATAAGTTTACCCGGATCCTAGGTATTAAGCTAAAGCTTTTTATAGTATATTACCCCCAGACAGACAGTTAAACGGAGATTATGAATTAATACTTAGACTAGAGACTCCGGCCTTTTATTAACTACTTTTAGGATAACTGGGCTAAACTATTGCCCTTAATAGACTACGCCTAAGTGACCCTACCCTATAACTCTACCGGATTTGCCCCTATTTAACTAGAAATGGGTTACCTACCCTATATAAGCTTTAACTAGGAAAGACCAGAAGGGCCCTAGACCGTACGCGAAAAACTATTTTATAAGGAAGCCTAGCAGTACGCTAAGCGCTTAGAAGAAGCCTAGAAAGTAGCCTATATGAACCTAAAAAAGGCCCAGAAATTAATAAAATAGTAGGTAAATAAGTATAGGCGCGAGCCTAACTTTACTATAGGCGATATAGTCTAGGTTATAATAAAGAACTAGAAGACAGAACGGCCTAGCTATAAGCTAGACTATAAGATAGTAGGACTGTATAAGATTCTTAATAAAGTAGGCAACTTGTATAAGGTTAAGCTCCTAGACTTAATTAAAGTCCACCCTATTTTCTTACCGGATAAGCTACGGAAAGCTATAAATAACCTACTGCCCGGACAAAAGAATAAACCTCCCCTACTAATTTAAGTTAACGACGATAATAAATAGAAAATTAAAGAAATACTAGCCTATAAACTTATAAAGGGAACGTTAAAGTATTGTATTAGTTAGAAAGGATATAACCTAGACCCCACTTGGTACCCTATATAGAACTTTATAGGTAGCC
>Ga0307515_10013472_pt1 | contig 15276 bp, 9 predicted proteins | sample 17_EM_MG_FD_194513 | JGI IMG/M metagenome (GOLD analysis project Ga0307515, IMG submission 194513) | Populus trichocarpa ectomycorrhiza microbial communities from riparian zone in the Pacific Northwest, United States - 17_EM | ecosystem: Host-associated > Plants > Roots > Unclassified | place... | reverse complement strand
CTTACACCCTGCAGATTGCGCCCAGGTGGACCTTAAAAGTATCGACCTGGCTGCGCCCACCTGGTGGAGTCGACCTGGCCAAAAAAAGTTATCGAACGTACCCTTAGTTGGCCAGGAGAATTAAATTGAAGACGTACGCTCCCTCTTATTATGGTCGCCAAAACGCGAATACAACGCTATCTCCGCAATGGCCGACGAAATTTGGCAATATCGTACGGGTGGAAACCTTACGATATTTGACAAAGATCACGACACTGCGGAGGAAGGCCGATCGCGAAGTCTGCCAGAAGTAAAGTTCTTGCAGCCAAGCATGGGCGTTCGCTACAATTTCTAGCGAGCCCGCGTACCGAAGCGAAATAATATTTTTTCAGAGGGGGGGGTGGAAGCTGGTCGTGCACATCACTGTAGCGACGCGACTACCAATTACTACACGATATTGGGTGGTTACACAATTCGATAGATTGGAATAGCATATAGACCTTAAGGCAAAGCTTTTATAAAGTACTAGATACATATAGACAATATACAGAGAAATGGATTTGAAGATTTTGGTGTTATGAGGCCTATTACTTTATTAGGATAAGTCGATTGCAGCAGGGACCCCCCCTTGCTAGCGCTATTACAAACATTATGGGCTGTACCTCCGTACTTCGTTGGCGGGGGTTGCGCAGTAACAAGGGAAGAAATTAGATCTTCTCAATAATATTGAAACCTAAAATTTACGGCTGGTCGGGAATTCTGGGCCACCATTGGTTAACTATTGTAGATTGACGGGGATTGCATGCGCGTCTTAGGCAACGGGCTTGGCCAAAGCTCTGGGACCCTTCGCTGACCTCATAAAGATATTCAAAATTCATCCTTCAAGGCGTTAAAGCTGTGCAGTCGTACGAGACTTGTACTTGACTTATTAATGACTTTGAGATTTGTGTGGAGGATGGACATCTAGAAACGTGCCGGGATTTAGCGACTGCGGCCTGTTGGCAATGGGGGGACTGAAGCGGAATTCCGTGCATGATGAGTCGAGGCGGGGGTTGCGCAGCGAGAAGAGTTGGAGCAGAGCAGTGTGCACCTCGCAAATCGAACTGGAAATCCAAGGCGAGAAAATAATTCTGGGCTATCATTGGCGGTCTACGACACGGGCTGAAACTCCGACTGTTCCGGAGTGGCTCAACCGGTGAGATTTGTAAGTTCGGTCTCGCCACACACCTCAAATCTAAACTTTCTTAACTAATTTGAGTTGTGTTCTGATGGGGCAGGCCTAATTAGGAATTCCTGCCTTGCTGCCCTAACTAAACTCACAAAACTCACCCTGGTGCTTCCACCCGCTTCTTAGGACGCCTGGTTTGCGTCCACGCATATCGATAAGGGTTTGGCCAATCACAGGCTCTCGTTCAACTGAAATCTTGGCTCTGATAATGATAGGCTTGGCGCCAAGCTGTGGACGCCAGCTTGGGAAGGAATACTTCGAATGAGCACCCTGTTTGATATCGAGATAAGAACACTGTCCTAAGTCCTAGAGAACGAGTTAAAGATAAAGTGAGAACATTGCCCTGAAGGGTGCCACCCGTTTCAATCGCTTTCCGCCAAATAACTATGTGGTCAATCTTTCAATCTCTCTTTAAGCCAGCGCCGCCAGCAGTCACAATCATTGGCGCTAGATTTCCGGCAGACGGCTCCGCGCCTTGTTTAGTACCTCTCACAGCTACCTCCGACCACATATACCAGGGACCCGATAGCTGCTTTTCTCGTGTCCCCGATCTGCGTGCGTTCTGGAAGGTACCACGGGGATGGGAGTTTCGGGATGTAGAGCAAATGACATTTGAGGGCCAGCCGAATAAGGCTTGGAATGGAGTCTACTTGAAATGGTTCTCATTCGCATTGGATGATCTCCCAGAAAATAGTTCTGTCCCACTCATTTTCTGTCGAGAGAATCGCTTAGCGGCGGGAGATGTGTTCATTGTGAAGCTTGCCCCACAAGAACATGATGAGCACGGTTGGACCGCCTACGAGGATTTTCTTCCAGAGTTCTTAGAGTATTGCCTTAACCGGGACAGGATGGAGATTGAGTCATATCTCCGCTTTCGAGACGAGTTGGCCGCTCAGAAGGCCATATGGCCGGGAATCTGGGCTCAAGATAATAGAAGTCAGTGGCTTGATATGATTTACAGGGAGCATCGCAGCCGCCTTGCAGCGGCGAAACCGGTACACACCTAGGTGGTAGGTTACGCGGCTTTCCCAGTTAAGATGAAAAATTAAAGAGAGGCTCTAAAGTAGGAAGTCTTACTGTGGCTATCATCAGCGTGGCTCAGCAATCGCTGGCACGTGGAAATATGATACAGTTTTCTACGGAGTTTATACTGAAGTGGCTTCTTATAGCAAATCTTTTAAATAAAAGTTATTTACATTTATATTTACATTTTATAAGGTAACTATATTAATATAAATAAAAATAAAAATTGTCACGACTGCTGTATGTATCCGGCTGTTAGATCGTCCTCTCGATGAAACAATATACCTTTTGGCCCGTTGGCGCCGTGAAAGAAAGCTAGAGCTCCACACACTGTCGCAGATATTTAATCGCAAATTTAAGGTCTTGACTGTCAGATTTACGACTCGCCAGAAATACTTGGAAAAGTGTTGTTCACCTATGCTGTTTGCCTAATTATTAGGCCCTTATTTTGGTTTACGTGAGGAGCCTCTAACCAAAGGATAGAGATTATTCTAAATGGAAGACGTTTAAACTTTTTGATGAATTGAGATGGAGTTGTGGATATCTTGGCTGCAAGTATGTAGCGGAATGCGACTTTAAAGATCATGCATATTCTTTATAATCTTAAGGGGTCAATAGATTTATAAGATTGCCGAAATACACGTGTAGCTTTCTAGGCAACTTGAAAAGGCTGAATGCGAGGTGTTAGAGATTCTCTGATATTGGTACAGACCGGAAGACAGCATCTAAAGAAAAGATAAGTTCTGCTGACTATGTGGTACTGATTATTCAGAGTTGAGTAATTATTGAACGAAAAGCTAAGTAACGCGGTGGCCATATCATGCAGTTGGGGTGGCAATAGGCTAGAGGATTGGATGTTAAGAAACGCGGATCTGATAGGACTTTTGGTTTTAGTAACCGTTGCGCTCTGGTTGGCTGTTGGCCTGGCATGCTTGGACTCGGGATTTCAAAGACTGCAGCTCAACACCATCGCCGACATAACTAATTGCTCACCACCCTCACCTTGCACCTACCATCTGCTTCTTAGCATATCGAACGCAAGTCCTGTATGCAATAGCCAACATGTCCTTGCCTCGAACTGCTGGTGGCTTGGCCTCATGTGCAACCACAACATTTCTAAAGTTTGCCGCTCTGCCATCAGCATCCCGAAGATGTCCTCAATGTTTCCGCACCTTTTCTTCCTACAGAGCCTTCCGGCAATCGTCGAAACGACAACTACAGACCGCGAGTGCATACCATCCGTCGACATTAAGTCCAGAACCGCTACCCCCTCGTAATTTGGGCGTCCCGGATACTTCCATAGTTGGTGGCATACCCGAGATGAACGAAAGGCGACCTCCCAGATTGACGGAACAAAGAGGAAGTGGAACAGCGTCAGGATTGGAGAATGGATCAAGTTTTGGCGTTCCGGAGGGCGAAGCGCAGAAGAGCAAGCCTACACTGGCACCCAAGCCTTCCTCTTTCAAACCAAGACGATACAACTTCGCAGCTCGCAAAGCAACAATAAAGCTGTCAAATTCGGCCGTCGCGCATTTAAGAGAGCTGCTTGACCAACCCGAGCCGAAACTTATTCGCATAGGAACAAAAGCAAAGGGCTGTTCTGGATTGGCGTACCATCTTGAATATGTTGATAAACCTGGGATGCTGGATGAACAAGTAGAGCAGGATGGAGTCAAAGTTTTGATAGACAATAAGGCTCTAATAAACATAATTGGAAGTGAGATGGATTGGGTTGAGGATAAGCTCAGTAGACGATTCGTGTTTAGGAACCCGAACATCAGTAAGCTTCCCCGTTATCCTGTAAATTCCCACGCTGATAAGACTGCAGCGGAGCAATGCGGTTGTGGAGAGTCCTTCAGCGTCTCATAATTGGGCCGTTTGTCCATGATCTTGTACAAACTGTTCATGAGCGCATAGCATAGCATAGCATAGCAGGACCTCGGCGTTAGGCATCTATATCAAGGGATTCGATACTGCATTGATTGTATCAAAACCATAGCTATCATTCCCTCCTCTCCATCCTAGAATTTACCAGGCTCGAAATCAACGACTCTTACATTTTGGATTATACCCTCGAGGCTTTTCACAAACGCCAATTGCTCAGGATCTTTCTCAAGATAGTATTTCCGATCCTCCTCATTTTCAAATTCCGATACGAAACCATGGCTGAAGCCACCCTAGAGCGCAGGAAGAGGTTGAAGTCAGCCTCTATCGTTAAGCACAAACAGAAAGAAACGGGGTTGCAACTACTTGATGCCCTTCGGGACTGTTGTCTCTACCACCCACGGATGACTTTACGTAAGGCTTTTGGGTAGTTGGGTGTAGACATTTATCCCGAAGTGCGAGCATGCGTTTGCAGGCCTGTGTTGATATAACATTAGATAGAAATGTAATAGTACTCATTTCCCGACACTCACATCTTCTACTTGCTTATGGCCTACAGTTGGCTTGAATTCAAAGAGCACAATGTGAATTATGCCCATTTTGTATTGCTTATTCTTCTGTTCTGGGTTTGGACGGAATACTCGACAGAATTGAATTCTGGATTGATGCAGTTGAGAGGTTTGGTGATGATATGACGTTTCCAAGGTTGATTTAGGGCTCTAGTTCAGCGGAACCACTTACCTATGACTTCGAGTATACCACTTCTGATGCGGCGTCTGAACAAACTGTTATAGACAGTGCTGCTGTCTTAATATAAAGTCATGAAGTCGGCTTTGTCGTACACTAATTTGCTTATCGATCATCTCGCAGCATCGCGCTCCGCGTTAACCTTGTCCTCAACCCCAAACCTCCGAGCTTTCACTACGCTGCTACATCAACATGGCCAATCCCCTCCCCGAACAAATTCTATACCTAATAATACGCTTCACAGCCTCGATACCGGATCTTCCTCTTAGTATCCCCTCACCTAGAACAACCACCACCCTCTCCCTCAAGCGCCTCATCCGCTCTCACCTCCCACCATCCCATGCATCTAACCGCCTCCGCCTCATATACGCCGGCAAAGTCCTCGCAGATACCGCACCCTTATCCTCCTCTCTCAAACTTCCGCCCCCTCCTCCACCTCGCTCCAATCCTCCCAACGACACGTCACAAAGCAAGAGCAAAGGCAAAGAGCCCATCCGGGACCTTTCCGAGCCTCCCGGCCCCAACCACCCCCGCCTCTACATCCACTGCTCCCTCAGCGACGCACTCTCACCCACTGAGCTCGCCGCCGAAGTCTCCGCAGCCCTAACCTCCGAAGCCGCCCTCACCCGCCAAACCACCACAAAATCCACCCAAGACGTCTCTAGCAGCAGCGGCGGCAGCAGAGCAGCAGCAAGACACGACAGCGCGGCCACGACCGTCGCGCCGCAGGGCTTCGACCGCCTGCTGGGCGCCGGCTTTACGCCGACCGAAATCGCCTCGCTGCGCTCCCAGTTCCTGACCAACCTCTCCTTCACCCACACCCCGGACGACATGCCGTCCGGGGCCGCGCTGCGCGCGCTCGAGGACCGCTGGCTTGACACGTCCGCGCACGAGACCGCGGCTGGGGACCCTGCGGCTACGATGACGACGACGCCGGAGGGGGAGAACGGGTGGGGTGCCGGGTTTGGGGTGGAGGATGGGGGGCTCGATGATATGCTATTTGGGTGGTTGACGGGGTTTTTTTGGCCGCTGGCCGCGCTGGTTTGGGGTGCGAGGGAGGAGGGCGTGTGGACGCGTAGGAGGCAGGTCGCTGTTATGATGGGGGTGGCGCTGAATTGTGTGTTTGGGTTTTTGAGGTGGAGTAGTACTTAAGAGGAAAGGAATTGGTGGTATGAAGAAGTGGTTGATATTTGTGTTCTAGTGGGAAAGGCAAAATTAGGGTTGTAGGGATGCCAGCGGTACGCTGTTGATATTACAGGTTTTGGGGGCAGTCTAAAGCGAAGTACCGCTGGCATTGTCAATAGCTCTAAGATCCCCTCGCATTGTCTAAAACACCAAAGACATCAAAACTACACCTTAAACTACCTGAAAGTGCTATAGCTCCTTAGATTTCTCACTATCACCCTTCCCGGTCTCTAGCGCCACGACCCAAACCCTTTCCGGCTCCATAAGCTCAACCAACTACCCAACTATCACAAAAGCTCTCACTCTATAGTCCTTCCAACCTAGTACCGGCTTCCAGCCCCGCACAGACTTCGCATCCACCCGCTCCCACAGCACCTCGCCGCCGAGGCCCTCCACCGCAGCCCTAATCCCGCTAGTGAATCCATCCTCATGGAACCCATACCCAGCCCAAGCCCCACAATACCAGATGCTGCGAGTTCCCTGAATCTTCTGCAGCTCGTCCTGCGCACGCACAGAGCGTGCCGTGTAGAACGGATGGGGGTAGGGAAAGGCGCCTTGGGTGAGTGCTTGGAACGGTGCATGGAGTGGGTTGAGGGTTACAAGGATCGGGCCAAAAGTGGATCGGGAGAGATTTTGCAGGATGTTCATGTTGTAGGTTAGGAAGACCGTTTACAGGGGTTTGGAGGAGGGGGGACAGGGTAAGGTAGTTCCAGGCGGACCAGACGAGAGGCCGGCGGGGCATTAACTTTAACGTCTCAGTATGTGCTTACTTTGGGCAGATAGGTTGGAAATGGGAATGAGACTTATGGGAAAGACCGGAGCGGAGATAGGCCATATTTGGCGTTGTTTGGAATTCACTCAGGATGGTTTTCTCTTCTTCCGTTGCGGGAGGCGAGATTATGCGAAGTGCTTGACCCCTAGGCATCCAAGGATGACCTGATCGAAGATTTCCTGTCTGCCTAGGCCTTTCCGTCTAGGTTAACAATAAATTTTCCGTCCTTCTAGTTCTGAACTGATACTACTGGCGTGGATAGAATGATTTTTCCTGTGAGCGTCCCTCAGGACTGCATCGATGTATTTCTGCGCACCGCCTTCGATCGCCAACCATGGAGGGCGTGCAGCGAATGTGTTGAGTAGATGATGATTCCACATAAACTGTACGAACATGGCTGGGGATTGTAGCGCGCATTTGCCCGGTCCCGTGCTCTAGACGCATGTAATCATAGGGATGATGTAGTCGCCGCGGAAATTGGCAGAGTAGCCCTCTTTCTCCAGACAGCCTCCTATACTCTGTTCTTTCTGGACTCTAGTAGAACCTTTTCTCTTCTGCTGAAAGAAGATCTAAAGCAAACTGATTGAACCGAACAATATCAAAAATCATACGCTAGAAGGTTGGACGAAAGAGGTTCTCACGCAGCGCAAATAAGGCATAGAGAGATGTTACCGCCCATTCAAAAGTTCTGTAATCGCGGAGACGCCAAAAGTCATCCCAGAGGGTATAATTTTAACATTAAGTTCCTTCAAAAACGCGATGAAGTTGGCTGAAACAGGTATTAGTTCAACTGATTGTATGGAAATGATGGTCTAGCATGCTTAGTAGGCGTACTGACAATAGTAGCTGCGTTAAGCACTATAAATCCTGTACCCACTTGAGTACTGTGCCCATTGTGCTTGGAAGCGACGGTATTGGTATGGCCGCTAAGGCGATCTGCCGCTTCGTACTGGTGGACTTCATGGGGAGAGTTCCGGAGAGCACATAAGGCTCCTAGGCCTGATATCCCATTGCTAACAATGGCAATTCTCCTATTTTCTATGCTAAAAATTGTTTTGAAGTAAGAATGCGAAGACTTGAAGAAGCTAAGAAACTAAAGGGAAGAGAAAAGGTCATGACTTCTTGGAACAGAAATGGGTTTATCTTAGCCGTAGTTTCTCCAAATAGGTCTTAGAGACCCTACTGAAGCAATAAGACGTCCTCAAAAGACAGGTATGCATGATAGTGTTTGTGTGCATTTTCGTGGTTGAGGCGCGGACTGAGACGAGACATCTGCAGCCTTGCATGCACGTGATCTCAGCCCTGACAGCCATTCTCCAAACAAGGATGGCCGGCGCTCGGTGTTTGCGACTCCTAGAATCCAGACCAACGTCAACCTTCTTGACACCTGCAGCAACGGACATCACTCTACTCCCAACATCAACACCAAACAGATACCAATACCCACGTCGATCGAATCTTCATCCCTCCGGACAGACTCTATAGAAGTCACGAAAACAGCCTCGAACCCCTTCGCCTGCCATGTCGGGTTTACTGGACTCAGAAGCCGGCTCCGAACGCTTCAGCAGCTATGAAGCCGAGCTGAAGCTTGTCCAGGCCGACCTCAACCAGAAACTCGACCAGATCCCAGAGCTCTCTGGCGAGCCACGGAAGGCAGCTGTGCGACAAGCAGAGCGGGCATTAGAGGAGGCAAATGAGCTCGTAAGTCCGCTGCCTTGCCGACGACGACACATTGAAATTGAGGGCACACTAGACGCTGCTGAGTAACTCTATCTGGAAGAGCGCATGCTAACCTAGTTGCATCGTATAGCTCGATCAAATGCGCATCGAAAAACCCAATATTCCCGCCCCCGCTAAATCGAAAATAAACCAACGGTTCCGCAACTTTGAATCCGATATCGACGGTCTAAAAAGGAAACTGAAATCCCTCTCCGACGACCGTAAAGCGCTCTTTGGCTCTCGGTACACAGACAGTCCTACTACGGACGACCAGCTGGAACAGCGACAACAACTCTTGTCGGGCACAGATCGTCTCGAACGTAGTAGCGGGCGGCTAAGGGAGAGCCAAAGGATCGCGCTGGAGACAGAAGATATTGGACGGAACACACTTGCGGACTTATCAAGGCAACGGGAAACGATTGAACATACAAGAACCACCCTATTAGAGAGCGAGAGTTATACGGATCGGAGTATCAAGACGTTGAGGGGGATGGCGCGTAGGTATTTATCTCCCTTTGCCCTACTATTTTCACCTGCAAAGCCGGATGAAGTAGTGTTGTATCCTTTTGAAGAATGCTGACAGATATCTCAGGATGGCTACAAATCGGATAATCACAATTGCTATTATCACTGTACTTGTCTTACTTATTGTTGCAGTCATTGTCAGCAAGTTCCGGAGGTGATTGGGTGAAACAACTGGCGTTTATGGCTTGTACGAGAATTTTTGGCGCTGCAGGCTTTCCATAGTAATCCCCATCACTTTCGGAAGTGTTCGTTAAATGAGATTTAATCTTTAGAGTCACTCTCCCCGAGATTTTGATATATTGTTCAGCCAATATCTACGCGAATTGATCGTGGCGATGAAATCTAACGAAGCGTTCTCTAGTGGCAAAACCTTTCTCTCACTACGCCGGCCACTTGCAGCTCGTCGAAGTAGTCAGCCTTATCACTAGCTGAAATTTTAGGGCCAAAGTCAAATGGAGTATGACATTACCCACATTAGCTTCTTTTAAAATGTAACTGAGCCCGCGCTGGGAATATGTTGCCGTGAGGGCAATGATGAGCCACTGGAAAATAAATAAAATATGATTGGTTTGAATAATAGAAGGCTTTAGAGGGCACCAATAACATCACAAGGAGATGACTTAGGTAGAGGCTCAGGTGCGTTTAGCAGCACGGGACGCGGCCGGGGCATGGCTAGAACCCACCAACGCCGCTAGGGACACGCTAATAAACTGTAAGGTGCGGCAACAATTGACTGACACAACTCTAACATAGACGCCACGAAAATCGAAAGAGAGTAATAAATCCATGGCAAATACCGTCAGCCTTGACCGTACTGAGTTCTGGGCCGATCGAGCGGTTTGTAAGCTGAGTTTTGGCGGAACCTTGGCGCAGCTGAGCCGTCCAACGTTGATCTTTTGCAGCACCAACACCGCCTGTTTATCTGATACTGTCCCAAAGTGGTGGTGTACATCAAACAATCACCACATTCCCGGAATCCCCAAGTGAGCCCTATTCACCTCCTATCTGTCGTTACCTCTTAACTGCCAATATGGCGGAAACTTCCTAAAAATACTTGAGTACAGGGCCACCTACAATTGTGAGCGCTTTTCAAGATGCCAAATATGCCAATCAAACACATGGACAGGTATGTCGCCTTCACTGGTATTCTGCAGGATCGCTACGATTTCTGAACCCGAACTCAAGCACGCCATGCGGTTTCCAAGTATCATCAATGCATTGCACCACTCCATCGCGTTGCAGCTCAGACGCCACCTAGGCATCGAAACACTAGAGAAATAGTACAGAGCGTTGTCGTGGCCGGCGCCGCCAGGCACCCTGAGTAAGGATTTGTGCCAGAGTCCTAGATCATCATTAAGATGTTTACTGTCGCGCAAGGCTGGCTGACTTCAGCCTTCAATGCCTCGCCGTGGCTGGGCAACTGCATATGTTAAAGAAAGCTGGGAGATTCATCAGGCTGAAAAAGGAACTACTCCAGGTGGTCTCAAAGTTCGTATACAATTCTCATATTTCCGCTGCCCACCTCAGATCTGTATCACGCTGTACTGCGGCATAATCCTATTCAACAGCACAAGTTATTGTTACTCCCCACCTTATTTCTCATTTCAAGCATGGCTACTGCAAACCCCACCCCGATCGCAGAATATTGCAATCTAAAAGCATGGGATCCAGCGGTTTGGAAGAATGAGGTGATGCGCGAGGTTGTTTTTAAGAATCAAAAGTCGGCCAAAGAGGCCAATGATGTTGTTGATGAGGAGACTTACAACAATTCCTAAAAAGGCCTGACTGCGACATACCAGGAAATCATCAAATCGTAATCTAAATCCGCATTAGAAGCCTCTTAATCGTCCTCTCTATATATAAGTCGGCGGCCTTACTTCCTATAATTAGGACGTTATTAAGTAATATATTTAGCTTTTTAAGCCGCTTTAGCAAGCTATACTTAAGCTTAAAGGAAGAAGTAAGGCTAGGCGCAATAGCGCGATATAGAAAGTTATCCCTTATATAGAGTTTTTAATAAGACACTATAAAGAAGCTAAAGCTTAATTAACTAAGGCGATAACGGAGAATTATCCTAATTAAGATACGATTGAGGATTACTATAAAATTAATGTTAATCGCAGGTGGGTAAAGTTTTAAAAATACTACATATCACAGTACTGCAATGAAGTAGACTAAATAACTACGTTGTGCTATAAAGAAGAGAAGAAGGTAAAAGGGGGTATCGTATACAAATAGTAGGGCCAGCCGCCAAGGCGCTAGTGGTGGGCCAGCCAACAGTAGGAACAGTATGCGTTAGGTTAGTGCCGTGACAGTACTCCCCTCCCTAAAAGGTTTAGTCCCTAAACTAAACAAGTAACTTTAAACAGGCAGTACACGGGACCACCTGTTTTCGCTGCAAAAATATTAAAAATCCTAATTAGTCGGCTTAACAAATAAAGTTAGCACGTGGCGCTCTTAGCGAGAATTCTAACTAATTAAATAACTTTAACCGGCAGTTAAAGTTCCATAACATCTTAACCACCATAAATTTTTAATACGGTAGTTGGCCATAACCTTAGCGTAACTCTTCCTTATCTTATACCCAGTCTAGGGGTCCTAGCTTCTTAGAGTATTACTTATAAAAGCGCTATACAGCTTATTCGCAACCCTTTAGGTCCTCTTCCGGCTGCTAGGTTATATCCTTATAATATTTCTATTTAATCTTATAAGTTAGGCCTTAAGGGTCTTCGTTATATACATTAAGGATTTTCTTAAACTCCTATTTATCTTCTATATTGCCATTATTATCTCTCTCTATTACTCGTCCTTATACATTACGGCGCTCTATAGTATTAATATTTACTTAGCTAGGGATCTCTTCGGCAGCCCAAAGGCGGACCTTAGATATATAGAAGAATTTATTTACTTAGATATAGTCTATGTCACAGTACGTGCGGACTGTCAAGGTACGATATACGAGGTGACTGTATATAATTAACAAACGATGTCGTGTGCAGAACTATGTAGGAGGTGAGGCGGTATATATACACGTCGCTCAGGGGTCAGGTCTGTGCTCATATCATGACAACACCAAGTCATAATAACGCGTCAGGTCAGTGCCGTAATAGTACATCCCCCTTCCAAAGGCGAGCTCCTATAAGCTAAGTAACGGCAGTAAAAACACAGAAGTAAAAAAAATAGATATATATATCCTCGTCCTTCCAGTCCTTAAAGGTTCTCATCCTTCCAGTCCTCTAAAGGTCCTCGTCCTTACAGTCCTCAGACCCTCCTACCTATATCCCTACTACATCGCTCTCCGCTAGTGCTCATCTTAAGCACTAAATAAAGCCAAAGGCAAAGGGGTAAAACGAAGGAGATAAGAAAAAATTTATCCACAGGGTGTATAGCGGATATTAACACTCGAAAGGCTTAAAGTTGCGGAGATTAAGGTTAAGGCGTAGACTTAAAAGGCTTAGGGGTTACGGAGATTGAGGTTAAAACGTAGATTCTTATCGCGGTAAACTTAAAGTATATCATTATTAAAGACGAAGACGGAAACGGAGACGGAGACAAAATCGTAACCTATAGTCTTACACTGTAATTAAGACACGAGGACATAGCCCGCAGGGTGTCTCCCTATAGCCGGCTTTAGAAACTCGGGACGTAAAGCAGAAGCATGGCTAGATACGGAGACTTAGAGACTGAGATTGAGACGAGGAACCATAGCCCGCAGGGTAAACTCCCTACAGCCGGCCTAAGAAACTCAGGTGGAGACTAAGAAGAGGAACCATAGCCCGTAGGGTGTCTCCCTGCAGCCGGCCTAGGAAACTTAGGTAGATAGAGAAATCGGCTTAGGTACTCGAATAGATTTAACAGAGATTTTACTGGGTCGCATTAACGTGGAACAAGGGTAAGAATCCCGCCCGGGGTAAGGTCGTAGCTTTAGAACGTAGCTTTGGAACAGTAGAAACAAAGCCCTACCAGGGGCGTATAAGATGACACGATATACTATTACAGTACGTGCGGACTATCAAGGTACGATGTACAAGGTGACTATATATAATTAACAAACGATGTCGTGTGCAGAACTATATAGGAGGTGAGGCGGTATATATACACGTCGCTCAGGGGTCAGGTCTGTGCTTGTGTCATGACAACACCAAGTCATAACAACGCGTCAGGTCAGTGCCGTGACAGTCTAAGAGGTCTACTATAACTACCCCTTAGTATACTGCAAGTACGGGGTATAGGCCGTCCTATTTATTGTCTTATTTCTTCTTAGGTCTGTTTATCTTTATATTTTTTAAGCTAACTATAACTATATTACCTTTATAGAATAACACACTCTTATCCCTATAGGTATTAGTATTATCTTTATAGCGTTGCTATAAAATCTAGGCTAGGGCCTTAAGCTATATTAATATCCGCTTAAAGCGGTTAGCCATAAAGTCTACGTAAAAGAACTCCTTCTTTACTTATACTAATAGTATTAGTAGGTAGGGGCTAGCAGGCTTAATTTTAAGGCGAGGGTTAAAGCTACAGTTAGTAAAAAACGGGGAGATGCCTATACTCTTATTAACTTAGTTATTTATAGCAAACTTGGTAAGCGGTAAGTAGTTAACCTAATTATCCTATATAAAGCTAATAAAAGCATAGAGGTACTTATTTACGGCAGCGTTAATAATTTTAGTTTAGCCGTCCGTTTTTAGGTACTAGGCTAAGCTTAGTTATAAGGTTGTCTTAAGGCGTTTACTTAGTTATTACTAGAAGTCGCTAACAAATTATATACTATAATTAGAGATAATCGTACTTAGTGCACTGTAGAGCTTATATATATTATTAACAAAGCTATTAACTAGCTCCTCTATTAAGAGTCCTATTACTAAAACAAGGTATTATATTTTAATTAGGCGGTCTATAATAATAAGGATATATTTATATACCTTACTATAGCGTTAGCATACCAGTAGCGTTATAATATAGTTAATCGAAATATTGGTTTATGGGCAAGTAGGTAGTTCTAGTGGCTTTAGGAAACCAGGCGGAGCAAAACGGGGGGTTTTAGTACAAAAGTATAGGGTACAGTCTTTAACGAAGGTAGCCGTAAACTAGGAGATTCCTAGCCACTAGTATATTTAATTTAAGAGGTTAAGAGTCTTAACCCGGCTAAAGTAACTAGCGGGGCCGCTGCTATAAGAGTAATAGATAACTTTTAGGCGGAGGTCTAGAGCATTAAGGACAAAGAGGCATTAGCGGAAGTAAATCTATCTATTAATAATACTATATTCTAACTTATTGCAATAAAGTAATTTCCTAATCTTCTTTAGCTAATAGCAAGCTTTCTAATTACGCAGAGCCGCCACTATATCTCTTACGAGTTTATTCTCCTAGTATCCTAACTAGATTAGCTTATCTAGTAACTTTTTAGCTATTTTAGGGTCTAGAGCGGCTATAAACTTTACGTTATTAAAGTTGCGGGACTTATATAGTAATTCTTCTAAGATTATAGGGTTAACTTTTTAAGGCGGTATAATAACTTGGGCTTAGTAGCGGAGGCGTTTATTATTAGCGTCCTTAGGTTTTATTCCTAGTAGTTAGCTTAAGGCGTTAAGGAGCGTAGCTTTATTACTAGGTTTATATATAATTATAAAGTTAAACTATAAAAGGAACTCTGCCTACTAGACTTAGCATTAGTTTAGCTACTTAGTAGTTATAAACGTCTATAAGTTCTTATAGTTAGTAATAATTTTAAACGGCTCCTTGGTCCCTTATAGCTTAGGACACTATTCCTCTAAAGCCTTAATAATAGCTAAGAGTTCTTTATTATAGATCTTATAGTTATACTTTAGCGTAAAGTACTTTACGGAAAAAAATGCAACCGGTCTTAGTTTACCGTTATTATTATACTAGGAAAGGACTCTACCAGAAGCCTAATTTAATATATCTATCTCTACCACTGTTTTCTTTATATAGTTGTAGTATATTAGTACTAGTGCTAAAGTAAAGGCTCTCTTAAGGGCCTTAAACGACTTAGCTTATTTTAGTCCCTATAGCCATCTAATATCCTTTCTTAGAAGTTTTATTATAGGTATAGTAATAGCAAAATAACTTTAGATAAACCTATAGTAAAAGTTTATAAATCTAAGAAACTGCTATAATTCTTTAACTAAGGTTGGGTTCTCCTATACTTATAAGGCTTAGACCTTTTTAGGGTTTATACTTATTCCTTCTA
>Ga0307515_10013471_pt1 | contig 15278 bp, 11 predicted proteins | sample 17_EM_MG_FD_194513 | JGI IMG/M metagenome (GOLD analysis project Ga0307515, IMG submission 194513) | Populus trichocarpa ectomycorrhiza microbial communities from riparian zone in the Pacific Northwest, United States - 17_EM | ecosystem: Host-associated > Plants > Roots > Unclassified | place... | reverse complement strand
ATCGACGTCATCCCCGAGATCGACGTGCCGGGCCACGCCCGCGCCGCCGTCCAGGCGATGGAGTTCCGGTTCCGCAAGTTCGCACGGTCCAGCCCGGCGAAGGCCCGGCAGTTCCGCCTGCTCGATCCGGACGACACCTCGGCCCACACCAGCGTCCAGGGCTACACCGACAACTTCCTCAATCCCTGCCTCGACAGCACGTACGCGTTCCTGTCGACGGTGGCCCGCGAGATCACGGCGCGCTACCGCGCGGTCCCGGGCGCGCAGCTGACCGCGATCCACGGCGGCGGCGACGAGCTGCCCAGCCTCACCGCCAACGTGTGGTGGCAGGGCTCGCCGGTGTGCCAGACCAGCGCGGCGACCCACGGAATGACCGATCCGCAGCTGTTCGACCGGTTCTTCACGCGCTGGAACCGGATCATCACGGCGACCGGCGCGGCGATGACCGGCTGGGACGACATCATCCACGGCGGCCTGGCGCTGCCCGGGTTCATGCCGATGCCGTGGAGCAACGTGTGGGGCTGGGGCCGCGAGGACGACGCGTACATCTACGCCAACCAGGGTTACCAGGTGGTCCTGGCCCACGCGACCAACCTCTACATGGACCTGGCCTACGCCAAGGATCCGGACGAGCCGGGCTACTACTGGGCCAACTTCGTCGACGAGAAGAAGACGTTCGAGTACAAGCCATTCGACATCTTTGCCAATGGCACGCAGGACCGGATGGGCAATCCGATCGCGGCGTCGACCTGGGACACCAAGGTCCATCTCACCGCGGCGGGCAAGACCAACATCGCCGGCATGGAGGGCCTGCTGTGGGGTGAGAACGTCAAGACGCCGGAGCTGCTCGAGTACCTGGCGTTCCCCAAGGTGCTCGGCGTCGCCGAGCGCGCGTGGAACCCGGAGCCGGCGCTGGCGCAGGACTCGCCCGAGGGCTGGGCGCGGTTCGCCAACAGCCTCGGGCAGGACGTGCTGCCGCGGCTCGGCGCGTTCCGCGCGGTGGACCTGCGCGGCGAGTTGCCGCGCGCGGTCGGCGTCAACTACCGCATCCCGCCGCCGGGCGCGGTGATCACCGGCGGCGTGCTCGATGCCAACGTCCGGTTCCCGGGGCTGGCGATCGAGTACTCGACCGACCAGGGCAAGACCTGGCGCGCGTTCGCTCGGCCGGTCGCGGTGTCCGGACGGATCGCGCTGCGCACGCGGGCGCCCGACGGGCGAACCAGCCGGATCACCTGGACCGAATGAGCGAGCGCCGCCCCGGCCCCGGTCGAGGCAGCCCAGCAAACCGTACGACGGAGGTAACCATGACTGTTCCAGGTGTGAAGATTGCGATGATGATGATCACGAGCTGCGCGGTGCTCTGCGGCGTCGCGGCGAGCGCGGAGGCAGCGGACTGCGCGGCGCCGTGGAGCGCCGGCCAAGTCTACACCGCCACCAACCAGGCGAGCGTGAGCGGTACCAACTACCAGGCGAACTGGTGGACCCAGGGCGAGGATCCCTCGAGCCACAACGGCGGTCCGGGGACCGGACAGTCGTGGACCAGCCTGGGCGCGTGCACCACCAACGGCGGCGGCGGCGGTGGCAACTCGATCGTGCAGGTGTTCCAGCACTGCAGCTTCGGCGGCTGGGCGGCCAGCTTCACCGCCGCGGGCAGCTTCAACACCGCCGACCTGGTGGGCCGGGGCGGGGTGGACAACGACGCGTCGTCGATCAAGGTCGCCCCGGGCTTCAAGGTCACGCTGTTCGACGGCAACCAGCAGAGCGGCGGGTCGATCGTCGTCACCGCCGGGGACACCGCGTGCTTCCCGGCGGCGTTCAACGACGTGCTGTCGTCGCTCCGCATCGAGCCCGACAACGGCGGCGGGGGTGGCGGCGGCAGCGCAAGGTTCGCGCCGTACGCCGACATCAGCCTCGGCGTCGGCTCGCAGGTCGCGGTCCAGGCGCGCACGGCCGGCCTCCGGGGCATCACCCTGGCGTTCCTGGTCGACGGCGGCTGCACCGCGGTCTGGGGCGGCGGGCTCGGCAACGTCTCGAACGCCATGTTCCCGAACGGGACCAGCGTCAAGGCGGCGATCGACGCGCTGGTCGCGGGGGGGACCTCGGTGATCATCTCGTGGGGCGGCGCGGCCGGATCGATCCAGAGCTCGTGCGGCACGGCCAGCCAGGTCCAGGCGATGTACCAGTCGGTGTTCAATGCCTATCCCAACATCTCGGGACAGGACTTCGACGTCGAGGGTGGGATCAACACCACCGTCGTGGCCCAGGCGCTGCGCGGCTTGAAGGCGGCCAACCCCACCAAGTCGGTGTCGTTGACCCTGCCCGTGCTGCCGACCGGGCTGGTGTCCGCCGGGCTCGCCATCGTCAACGCGTGCCATGCGGTCGGCTTCCATCCCGACACGATCAACGTGATGGCGATGGACTACGGCTCGGCCAACGACAACGGCGGCAACATGCTGCTCTCGGCCCAGCAAGCCGCGCAGGCGACGCGCAACCAGACCGGCGACATGATCGGCGTCACCGCGATGATCGGCGTGAACGACACCAACACCGAGGTGTTCACGCTGTCGAACGCCAGCGCGCTCGCGAGCTGGGCCAAGGGCCAGAGCTTCATCAATCGCCTGGCGTTCTGGTCGCTGGCGCGCGACAACGGCGGCTGCGCGGGTCAGGGCTTCGCCTCGCCGACGTGCAGCGGCGTGGCCCAGAGCACGTGGCAGTTCGCGTCGCAGTTCGCGGCGTTCTAGCCCGCGGGCGGCGCGCACGGGTTCCTGCGCCGGTTCCCGAGCGCCGGTCTGTGACGCGGGGCCCCGTGGGCCGGGGGGGCGGCAGTCTGGCGCGGCGGCAGCGGACGGTGTACATCACGCGAGATGCGCACGCTCCTGCTGATCGCCGTCGTCGCTTGTGGCGGAGGCTCGCAGAGCGGACGCCTGCCGGTCGAACCCCCGGCGCGTCCGACGCCCGAACCCCTTGCGAAGGCTCCCGAGGTCCCGATGCCACCGGTTCATCTCTGGCCGACGACGCGCGTCGGCACCGACTCCGACACCCTGCACGGCCAGCAGATCGCCGATCCGTATCGCTGGCTCGAGACCGAGACCTCGCCCGAGGTCCAGGCCTGGATGACGGCGCAGGACGACCACGCGCGCAGCGTGCTCGGCACGTCGCCGCACCTGGGCGAGTGGGTCGCGCGGCTCAAGCAGGTGTTCTACTACGACGCGGTCAGCGCGCCGGCCCACCGCAAGGGCCGGTACTTCTACACCCGCAAGCACACCGACAAGGAGAAGACGATCGTCTACTGGAAGCAGGGCGAGACCGGCGCCGAGAACGTCCTGTTCGATCCCAACCAGTGGAGCACCGACGGCAGCAAGGGCCTCGGCGGCTGGTCGCCGAGCCACGACGGCCGGTACGTCGCGTACGCGGTCAGGGAGCACAACTCCGACGAGTCGGTGATGCACGTGTTCGACGTCACCACCGGCAAGGACCTGCCCGACGTCCTCGAGGGCACCAAGTACTCGGGGGCGTCGTGGACGCCGGACGGCCACGGCTTCTACTACACCTGGGTGCCGCCGGTCGGCGGCAACGTCACGGTCGCGGACCGCCCCGGGTTCGCCGAGGTCCGTTTCCACAAGCTCGGCACTCCGGTCGCCAGCGACGCGATCGTCCATCCCGCGACCGGCAACCCCGGCACGTTCATCGGCGGCCAGGTGTCGCGCGACGGCCACTGGCTGATCGTGGCGATCCAGCACGGCTGGAACTCGACGGAGCTGTACGTCAAGGACACCCGCAAGCACGCGGTGAGCTGGACGCCACTGGTCACGGGCGTCGACGCGATCTTCGAGATCGACGTCTGGCGCGACCGGTTCTACCTCACGACCGACGACGGCGCCCCCCGGAGGCGGGTGTTCAAGGTCGATCCGGCGCACCTGGAGCGCGCGGCGTGGAAGGAGATCGTGGCCCAGAACGATGCCACGCTGGTGGCCACCGCGGTGCTCGGCGAGCACCTGGTGCTGACCTACCTGCGCAACGCGGCGAACGAGCTCCAGATCCACGATTTCACCGGCAAGCTGATCCGCAAGATCGACCTGCCGGCGCTGGGCAGCGCGACGATCTCGGGCAACCCCGACGAGGACACCGGCTACATCAGCTACTCCTCGTTCACCGAGCCGCAGATCATCTACAAGACCTCGGTCGCGACCGGCAAGGCGGCGGAGTGGGCGCGGATCCAGCTGCCGGTCGACACCGCGCAGCTCACCACCGAGCAGGTGTTCTATCCGTCGAAGGACGGCACCAAGATCTCGATGTTCATCCTGTCGAAGAAGGGCGCGCCGCGCGACGGGTCCAACCCGACGATGCTCACCGGCTACGGCGGGTTCAACGTGGCGATGACCCCGGGGTTCGCGAGCTCGCGCGCGGTGTGGCTCGAGCGCGGCGGGGTGATCGCGATCCCGAACCTGCGCGGCGGGGGCGAGTACGGCGAGGACTGGCACCGCGCCGGCAAGCTGCTGGCGAAGCAGAACGTGTTCGACGACTTCATCGCCGCCGCCGAGTACCTGATCGCCGAGCGCTGGACGTCGCGCGACCACCTCGCGATCCAGGGCGGGTCCAACGGCGGCCTCCTCGTCGGCGCCGCCGTGACCCAGCGGCCGGACCTGTTCAAGGCGGTGATCTGCGCGGTCCCGCTGCTCGACATGCTGCGTTACCAGCTGTTCGGCTCGGGCAAGACCTGGGTCCCGGAGTACGGCTCGGCCGAGGATCCCGAGCAGTTCAAGGTGCTCTACCAGTACTCGCCGTACCGCGTCGCGGTCGACGCCGGCCGGCGCGCCTACCCGGTGGTGCTGTTCGACTCCTCCGACCACGACGATCGCGTCGATCCGATGCACGCCCGCAAGCTCGCGGCGGCGCTGCAGGCAGCGCAGACCGGCGACGCGCAGATCCTGCTCCGGATCGAGCGCAACGCCGGCCACGGCGGGGCGGACCTGGTCAAGCAGCAGGTCGAGCGGACCTCCGAGCAGATGGCGTTCCTCGAAACGTTGCTGCGCTGAGTCGACTGCGCTGAGTCGACTGCGCTGAGTCGACTGCGCTGAGTCGACTGCGCTGAGTCGACTGCGCTGAGTCGACTGCGTCGAGCTGCAGGCTGCCACCTGCACTGCAGGCGCGGGCCTGCAGGCAGCCGCTCCCCCCGGCCTGCGAGACCAGGGAGTTGCCGTGAGTCGCGCCGCCTCCGGGGCTGGTCCATCAGGTGCACAAGCGCCGGGCATGGACCTCGGGAACACCCTCACCACTCGTCCCGCGCCGGCGGCGCGGGTGCCCAGTCGACTGCACCAGCTCCGCATCCGCGTCTCGGACGGCCCCGACGCGGGCCGCGAGGCAGTCTCGGACGGCAGCGAGCTGTCGCTCGGCACCGCGCCGGACAACCACCTGGTGCTGACCGATCCGACCGTGTCGCGGCACCACCTGAAGGTGCGCTGCACCGAGCGCGGCTACTGGGTCCGCGATCTGGGCTCGACCAACGGCATCCTGATGGGGCCGCACCTGGTGACCGACGGATGCGATCTGGTCATCGGCACCACCCGGCTGGTGTTCGAGCTGCTCGACGCCGAGATCCGCGCGCCGGCCGCGGCCGAGCCCAAGTGGCGCGCGCTGCTCGCCGACCCGGCCGACGCCGACGCCGAGCCCGCGGGTCCCGAGGCCGGCCAGACCGGCGACGCGGTCGTCACCGACGAGTTCGATCCGACGCTGTCGTTCCGCGACGCCAAGGAGCGCGCGATCGGCCGCTGGGAGCGCTGGTACGTGGGCGAGCTGTTGCGGCACACCCACGGCAACCTGTCGGAGGCCGCGCGCGTCGCGCACAGCGATCGCAGCCACCTGCGCAAGCTGGTTCGCAAGCACCTCCGCCCGGGCGCCAGCGACACGGGGCCGGTCGCGGAATAGCCGCATCGACGCGAGCCGCGCGCTGGGTGCGGCCGGCGGGCTCTGCTATCACACGTGGATGAGACTCGCCGCGATCGCTGCGCTCCTGCTCGCGTGTGGATGCCCGCACGGCGACACTCCCCGGCCGAGCGGGCCCGAGCCGACCGTCGCCGAGGTCGTCGATCGCCTGACCCGGGCCAAGGACGAGCTGCACTCGTTCACCGGCGCGGCGGTGATGGAGTACTGGCTCAACGGCGATCGATTCAAGGGCGACGTGCTCGCGATGGGCGAGGCCGGCGCCAAGGTCCGGATCGCGGCGCTGTCGCCCGCCGGCGGCAGCACGGTCGCCGAGATGGCGTGCGACGGCAGCCAGTTCGTGTCGGTCAACTACCAGAACAACTGCGTGCTGACCGGGCCGTGCACCAAGCAGTCGATCGCCACGTTCTTCGGGATCGAGCTCGACCCCGACGACTTCCTGCACCTCGCGCTCGGCACGCCGCCGGTGATCGCGCAGCCGACCGGCGCGGTGACCTGGGACGCGAGCAACGGCGTCTATCGGGTCGCGCTCGCCGGCGCGGCGGGCAAGCAGACGATCGGCATCGCCGATCGCGGCCAGCGCTGGGAGGTGGTCGACAGCGAGCTGGTGGCGCCCGACGGCACGCCGGCGTGGTCGGTCAAGAACGCGGCGTTCGACAACGCCAAGGACCCCGACGGCAAGGATCACCGCGTTCCGGGCAAGTCGCGGTTCACGGCGCCGAGCAAGCAAAAGGCCGATCTCACCGTCGAGTGGCGCGAGCGCACGGTCAACCTGGCGATCGATCCCAAGAAGTTCACGATCGCCGTACCGCCGGGCCTGCCGACGTGCGGCCAGCGCCCCGCCGCGAAGTGATCACTCGGTCTCGTGATCATGGGCGGCGCGCGCGGCGGCCATCAGCTGCGGCTCGAGCTTGCCCGGATCGAGCCGCAGCTTGCCGTCGTGGACCGCGGCGATCTCGGGGCCGGTCAGCGTGAAGTCCCCGGCGCCCTCGACGTAGATCACCACGTGATCCTTGGCGACCCGGCGGACAGCGCCGATCTCCTCGCCGCCTTCCTCGAGGAAGACCTGATCGCCTACCTGGATGTGAAACGTACGTAGCGGCATCGGTGACCTCCGTCGCAACTCTGCCATGCGGTCGATCGCGTGACGAGGGTGACCGGGGAATTCCGCTGCGCATGTAGTCGTGACACCGCGATTTTGCTCCATCGATCCGCGCCTGACACTGACTCGTAGGTACGCTGTGGGGCAAGTGGCTCGCTCGAACCTCGTCGCAGTGGCGGTCGCCGGCCTGGCGCTCGCGTACGGCCGCGTTCCCGTCGCGGCACAACCCGCGGCCGTCCCATCCGAGCCGGCGCAGGCCGACGTTCCGATCGAGCCCGTCGACGCCGACTCCGAGCTGATCGAGATCAACGACCAGGCGCCGGCCGAGTCGGCATCGTCGGTCCACCTGTCGCGGGACGACCTGAAGGTCCGATCGCGCACCCAGGTGTCCGACATCCTGCGCCAGGTGCCGGGGCTGATGGTGTCGCAGCATGCCGGCGGCGGGAAGTCCGACCAGTACTTCATCCGCGGGTTCGACGCCGACCACGGCACCGACATCGCGATCTACGCCGATGGCATCCCGGTCAACATGCCGAGCCACGGCCACGGCCAGGGCTACGCCGACACCCACTTCCTGATCCCGGAGACGGTGTCGACCGTCGATGTCCACAAGGGGCCGTACTCGGCGCGGTTCGGCGACTTCTACACCGCCGGCGCGATGGAGCTCCAGACCCTCGACAAGATCGACGGGCCGACCCTGTGGATCGCCGGCGGCGCGCCGCTCGCGGGCCCCAGGCGATTCGATCAGTACAACCGGCGGATCGTCGGCATGGCGAGCCCGGAGATCCGGAACAACGACACCGACCGGTCGCTGATCGCGGCGCAGATCGGCGACACCGACGGGCCGTTCGACAACCGGCAGCGGTTTCGCCAGGGCAACGCGCTGGTCAAGTGGCAGGGCCAGGTCGGGCGCGGCGAGCTCAAGCTCGAGACCAGCTGGTACGCCGCGAGCTGGAACGCGTCGGGCCAGGTGCCCGAGTCCGCAGTCGCCAGTGGCCTGATCTCCCGGTTCGGCTCGCTCGATCCGTCCGAGGGCGGCGACACCTCGCGCACCAGCGTGCAGCTCGGTTACCGCGTCCGCGACGATCAGGGCGGACTGTGGCGCGCGTCGCTGTTCGGCCTCGACTACCGGTTCCGGCTGTTCTCCGACTTCACGCTGTTCGCGCGCGACCCGGTGCACGGCGACGAGATCGAGCAGAACGACGCGCGGTTGATGTGGGGCCTCGACGCCGCGTACGAGCGCCACCTGTCGCTCGCCGGCCTCGACAGCTACCTCACGGCGGGCGTGCAGCTCCGCAACGACGGCGTCGAGAACTCGCTGTGGCACGCCGAGAACCGGGTGCGGCTCCCCGGCTGCTTCGATCAGGGCGCCAACCCGTGCAACGACACGATGGACCGGATCCGCGACGTGGCGGGCTACGCCGAGGCGACGATCCACGTGCTGCCCCACGTCCACGTGCTGCCGGGCGTGCGGTTCGAGCGGCTGAGCTGGGATGTCGACGACATGAACCCGGCGACCCGGACCGATCCGATGATGTCGACCGGCGGCAGCGCGGCGCGCGTGATGGTGCTGCCCAAGCTGTCGATCGAGGCCGAGGTCACGCCGAAGCTCGATCTGTTCGCCAACGCCGGCAGCGGATTCCACTCCAACGACGCGCGCTCGAACGTCGCCCGGCGCGGCGATGGCGCGCTCGCCCGCGGCCTGGGCGCCGAGGCGGGGTTTCGCACCACGCTGGTGCCGCACGCACGGATCGCCGCCGACCTCTGGTACCTGCACCTCGACTCCGAGCTGGTGTGGAGTGGCGACGCCGGCGGCACCGAGCCGTCGGGCGCCACGCGGCGCTACGGCGTTGATATCGAGGCCGCGTACAACCCGCTGCCGTGGCTGCGGCTCGACGGCACGCTGAGCATCGCGCGCTCGACCCTGGTGCACAACGCGGGCAACAGCAACGGCCTCGCGCTGGCGCCCCGGTTGATGAGCCAGGGCGGCATCACGCTGGTGAGCGGCTCGCAGTTCGTGTCGCTGCGGACCCGCGGCATCGCCGATCGCCCGGGCAACGACGACGGCTCGCTGACCGCCAAGGGCTACGTGATCTTCGACCTGATGGCCGGCAAGAGCTTCGGCAAGCTCGACCTCAACCTGACGATCAACAACTTGATGAACGCCGACTGGCGCGAGGCCCAGTTCGCCGACGCGTCGGCGGTGATGCCGGGCGGGCCGGTGGTCGAGCAGATGCACTTCACGCCGGGCATCCCGCTGACCGCGACCGCGACCGCGGCGTACCGGTTCTAGGGCCGGTCGGGCGCGACGCCGTCGCGGGCGAGCTCCTCGGCCGTGGCCTCGATCGCCACGCCGGTGCGGGGCTGGTACCAGCCGGGGTCGACGTCGCCGGTGAGCCGGTCGCGGACCTTGAGCAGCGTGAACATGCCGCCCATGTCGATCACGCCGTGCGGGCCAGCGCCGCCGAGCATCGAGATCGAGTGGCTGGGCTTGGCCATCGCCATGCGCGACATCTCGGCCATGCCGTCCTTGCCCATGAGCATGGTGCCGGGGACCGCCTGGCCGAGGCGGGCGTCGAGCCCCTCGGTGTCGGCGCCGATCAGGTTGGCGGCGTCGTGGCCCATCTGGTTCATCGCGTGGTGGGTCATGTGGCAGTGCAGCGGCCAGTCGCCGGGGCTTCCGGCGACGAGCTCGATCGTGCGGGTGGTGCCGACCGGCACGAGCACGGTGGTCTCGGGGAACCGCGCCGACGGCGGGACGGTGCCGCCGTCGGTGCCGACCAGCTGGAAGGTGTGGCCGTGGATGTGGATCGGGTGGTGGTCCATCGGCCCCAGGTTGGCGAGCCGGATGCGCACCAGGTCGCCGGTCTCCGCGACGAGCGGCGCGGTCGCCGGGAACGCCACGCCGTTGAACGTGAGCACGTTGAAGTCGTTCATCGCGAGCGGATCGGCGCGGCGCGTGCCGATCGGCACCTTCCACTCGTGCGCCATGAGCGCGTAGTCGCGGACCCGGCGCGGCTCGGGGCCGCGGGGATGGACGACGATCATCCCCATCATGCCGAGCGCGATCTGGGTCATCTCGTCGGCGTGCGGGTGATACATGAACGTGCCAGGGCGATCGAACGTGAACTCGTAGCGGAACGTCTTGCCGGGCGCGATCGCCTCCTGGGTGAGCCCGGTGACGCCGTCCATGCCGTACGGCACGAGGATGCCGTGCCAGTGGATCGAGGTCGGCTCGGGCAGCCGGTTGGTGACGTAGATCCGGACCCGGTCGCCGGCGATCGCCTCGATCACCGGGCCGGGGCTGGCGCCGTTGTAGCCCCAGGCCTCGAGGTCGAGCCCGGGGGCGATCTGGTGGCGGATCGGCTCGGCGCGCAGGTGGTAGATCTTGGCGCCGGCGCGCACGGTCCACGGTAGCAGCGAGCCGTTCGGGACCGTGACGCGGTGGCCGGGCGTGCCGGTGGCGGCGGCGCGAGGCGGCGGCGCGGCCGGCGCGGCCGGCGCGGGCGGCACTGGGGGTGTCGGGGGAGCGCCGTGCCCAGCGTGCCCGGCGGGCTGCGCGGTGGCGCCGGAGCCGCCGACCAGCGTGGCGCCTGCAGCGAGGCTCGAGCCGAGCAGGGTGCGCCGGGTGACGGTCATGGGTGCTCCTTGCCGGCCTGGGTGCCGGCCTGGGTAGCGGCCCGGGCATCCTCGGCGGGGACTGCGCCGGGCATCGAATCGAGCATGACGCCGCGGGACAGCGCCGTGACCTCGGCCATCGCGTTCCAGTGGCGGCGCAGGGCGTCGAGGTACTGGTGGCTGCCGTCGACGAGGCCGCCGCGCGCGGCGATCAGCGCGAACGGATCGGCGTCCATCGCGTTGTAGTGCTTGAGCGTCTCCTCGACGATCTGCTGGCGCAGCGGCAGGATGACGTCGCGGAGGTGGCGGGCCTCCTGGTAGGTCGCGAGCGCGGCGCGGCGCGCGGCGCGGACTTGGGCGCCGAGCTCGGCCTGCTCGGCCTCGAGCTCGTGGCCGGCGCGGCGGACCAGCGCGCCGGCGCGGGCGCGCTCGCCGCTGCGCCAGTCGAACAGCGGGATACCGATCCGGATCGCGGGCCCGATGCCGGTGCCCTGGCCGTCGTCGGCGACCGCGACGCCGACGCCGAGCTCGGGCAGCACGGCTCGTAGCCGCTCGCCGCCGGCGCGGTGCTCGGCGGCGTCGCGGCGCTCGCGGCCCGCGGCGAGCTCGAGGCTCGCGGCGGCGGCGCTGGCCTCGAGCGCGTCGAGCGCGGGCGGCGCGGCCGGCAGGTCGCGCAGCGCTCCGGAGGCGGTCCACTCGGTCCGGGGTCCGGACAGCCCGAGCAGGGCGCCTGCCGCGTCGTGGCGGGCGGCGGCGGTGGCCCGGGCGCGGTCGAGCTCGAGCCGGGCCTGCTCGCGGGCGTCGCGCTCGCGGGCCAGCGCCAGATCCGACGCGTTGCCCGCGGCGTGCATGCGCTCGCGCAGGGTCGCCGCGGCTTCGGCGGCGTCGAACGCGGCCTGGCGGAGCTCGACGTCGCCCTGCGCGGCGAGCAGGTCGTCGAACGCGATCTCGACCCGGGCGGCGAGCCGCAGCGCGGCGGCGGCGGCGGACGCGCGGGCGGCGGCGAGCTCGGCCCGGGCGGCGGCGCGGCGGCCGGGTGCGGTGATGAGGCCGAGCAGGCCCTGGATCGCGTCGACCTCGACCTCGTCGTGCGCGCCGCCGAACCGGAGCTTGGCGTCGATCTCGACCGGTCCGATGCCGAGCGCCGCGGCGACGTCGGCCGCGGCGAGGTCGAGCTCGTCGAACGCCGCGCGCAGCCGCGGGTTGGTGGCGAGCGCGATCCGGACCGCGGCGGCGGTGTCGACCGGCCTGGCGAGCAGCGCGTCGATCGCCTGCTTCGCCTCGGGCGTGTCGCGCCCACCCGACGCGCCGGGTGCGCCGAGCCGGTCGTCGATCAGCCGATCGACCGGCGCGCGCAGCGCCGCAGGCGACGGCACGCAGCTCGCAAGGCCAAGGCCGAGGCCGAGGCCGAGGGCGAGACGGAGACCGAGACGGAGACGGAGACGGAGACGGAGACCGAGGCCGAGACGGAGACCGACACGGAGACCGAGACCGAGACCGAGACCGAGGGCGAGACCGAGACCGAGACCGAGACGGAGACGGAGACGGAGACCGAGACCGAGACCGAGACCGAGACCGAGACCGAGACCGAGACCGAAACCGAGACCGAGACCGAAACCGAGACCGAAACCGAGACCGAAACCCACGCCGAGACCGACGCCGAGACGGAGGCCGACACCGAGATCGTTCGCGAGGAGGACGGAGGGCCGCATCTGTGGGGGATCCGCGGAAATCGCGGCCGGTCTGGCTCACTCTGTATCCCCCACGAGCACCGCCCTGCCAACCGGCTCCGGGCGGTTTCCGACGCGGGCCGCGTTGGTGGTTCGCGGGCCGCGCTGGTAGGCTGGCGACAATGGTGGTGCCGGCCCCCGAGCCCACGACATTGCCCACCGCCTTGCTCGAGATCCGAGATCTGGTGACGGAGTTTCGCACCGATGACGGCTGGGTCCGCGCGGTCGACGGTGTGTCGTTCGAGGTCGCGCCGCGCACCACGCTCGGCGTGGTCGGCGAGTCGGGCTGCGGCAAGAGCGTCACCGCGCTGTCGATCATGCGGCTGATCGCGTCGCCGCCGGGCCGGATCGCGGCGGGGACGATCCGCTACGCCGGCCGCGACCTCCTCGCGCTGCGCCCGGCCGAGATGCGCCGGATCCGCGGCAACCGGATCGCGATGATCTTCCAGGAGCCGATGACGTCGCTCAACCCGGTGTTCACGGTCGGCGCTCAGGTCGCCGAGGCGGTCCGGCTGCACCAGCGCAAGTCGCGGCGCGACGCCCGCGCGATCGCGATCGAGATGTTCCGGCGGGTCGGGATCCCGTCGCCCGAGGACCGGGTCGACGCGTATCCCCACCAGCTGTCGGGCGGCATGCGCCAGCGCGTGATGATCGCGATGGCGCTGGCGTGCCGGCCGGATCTGCTGATCGCCGACGAGCCGACCACCGCGCTCGACGTCACGATCCAGGCCCAGATCCTCGACCTGTTGCGCTCGCTGCAGCGCGAGCTCGGCATGAGCATCCTCTTGATCACCCACGACCTCGGCGTGGTCGCCGAGACCTGCGACGAGGTGATCGTGATGTACGCCGGCCGGATCGTCGAGCGCGCCGGCACCGAGGCGCTGTTCGCGGCGCCGCGCCACCACTACACGGCGGGCCTGTTGCGCTCGGTGCCGAGCTACGGCGACGGGACCGAGGTCGCCGAGCGCAAGCGGCTGGTCGAGATCAAGGGCATGGTGCCGGCGCTGACCGAGCTGCCGCACGGCTGCAAGTTCGCCGACCGCTGCCCGGCGGTCGCCGAGCGCTGCCGCGCCGAGGAGCCGGCGCTGGTCCAGCTGGGCGCGTCGTGGGTCCGCTGCCACTTTCCGCTCGCGGCGCCGGCCGAGGCTGCGGCCGAGGCTGCGGTCGAGGCCGCGCCATGACCGCAGCGACGCCGGAGCGAACCGAGGACGCCGCCGCGCCGGCGCGAATCGAGGATGCCGCCGCGTCGGTGCGAATCGAGGATGCCCCCGCGTCGGCGCCCGACGCCCTGGTCTCGGTCCGCGGCGTGTCCAAGCACTTCGGGGTCAAGCTGGCGTGGCCGCGGCGCGCCGGGCTGCCGCCGCACGTCCGGCTGTGGCGCGCGGTCAGCCGGATGCCGGCGAGCGTGCAGGCGGTGACCGAGGTCAGCCTCGAGATCCGGCGCGGTGAGACCCTCGGCCTGGTCGGCGAGTCAGGCTGCGGCAAGTCGACCCTGGGCCGCACGATCCTGCGGCTGTACGAGCCGAGCGCCGGGACGATCGCGTTCGACGCGATCGACCTGACCGCCATGTCGCAGCGCGAGCTCCGGCCGCTGCGCCGCCGGATGCAGATGATCTTCCAGGACCCGTACGCGTCGCTCAACCCGCGGATGAGCGTGGGCGCGGCGATCGGCGAGCCGCTGGTGATCCACCGGCTCGCGGCGTCGGCGGCCGAGCGCGCCGAGCGGGTCGCCGAGCTGCTCGCGCGGGTCGGGCTGCGCGCGGACGCGGCGCGGCGCTATCCCCACGAGTTCAGCGGCGGCCAGCGCCAGCGGATCGGCATCGCCCGCGCGCTGGCGTGCAAGCCCGAGTTCGTGGTCTGCGACGAGCCGATCAGCGCGCTCGACGTCTCGATCCAGGCGCAGATCGTCAACCTGCTCGAGGACCTCCAGGACGCCGAGCGGCTGACCTACCTGTTCATCTCGCACGACCTCAAGATCGTGCAGCACATCTGCGACCGGGTCGCGGTGATGTACCTCGGCCGCATCGTCGAGCTGGCGGAGGCCAAGACGCTGTATCGTACGCCGAAGCACCCGTACACACAGGCGTTGCTGTCGGCGGTGCCGCGGATCGATCCGAAGGCGCGGCGCGGCCGCATCCTCTTGCCCGGCGACGTGCCGAGCCCGATCGACCCGCCGGCGGGCTGCGCGTTCCATCCACGGTGTCCGGTGAAGGACAAGCCCGAGGCGTGCTTCCGCGAGATCCCTCGGCTGCGGGTGCTGCAGAACGGCGCACAGGCCGCGTGCCACGTCGCCGAGTGATAAGCTGTCAACCGACATGGCCGCGCGGTCGGGTGAGCTAGCAATTCGACCGCTGCCCGCGGTGCTGCTCGATCTGCACGACGAGCTCGTCACCGGCCGGCTGACGCTCAAGCGCGGCCGGGTATCCAAGACCGTCGACCTGGTCAACGGCAACCCGGTCAGCATGTCGTCGACGCCGCGCGACGAGACCCTCGGCCACTTCCTGGTCTCGGGCGGGGTGATCAGCGAGGACCAGCACCGCGCCGCGGTCGCGCACGCCGCGCGCGCCGGGATCAAGCTGGGCGAGGCGCTGGTCGCGCTGCGCAGCCTGACCGTCGAGCAGCTGATCGATCAGCTCGGCAAGCAGGCCCGCCACAAGCTGGTCCAGGCGCTGCGCTGGCCGCAGGGTGCGTGGCGGTTCGACAGCGACGGCGAGCCGTCCGACGGCATCCAGCTCCGCATGGTCGAGGTCGTGCTCGACGGCCTGCGCGAGACCGCGGTCGAGGACTTCGATCGGCTGGCGCGGCTCGACGCGATGGCGTTCGAGCTCACCGATCGCGGCCGGCGGCTCGACCCCGAGCTCCGCCGCGCGTTCGGCGAGCCGGCGATC
>Ga0307515_10013470_pt1 | contig 15279 bp, 11 predicted proteins | sample 17_EM_MG_FD_194513 | JGI IMG/M metagenome (GOLD analysis project Ga0307515, IMG submission 194513) | Populus trichocarpa ectomycorrhiza microbial communities from riparian zone in the Pacific Northwest, United States - 17_EM | ecosystem: Host-associated > Plants > Roots > Unclassified | place... | reverse complement strand
GTCGCCTCCGGCCTCGACGCCGACGCGGCGATCCCGGTCTCGGTCGACGCCATCCCCCCCGAGTCGATGGCGCTCGATATCGGCCCCGCGACGATCGAGACCTATCGCAAGACGCTGGCCGCCGCGCGGACGATCTTCTGGAACGGCCCGATGGGCGTGTTCGAGAAGCCGCGGTTCGCCGCGGGCACGGTCGCGGTCGCGCGTGCGCTGGCCGACAACAAGCTCGCGCTCAGCGTGGTGGGCGGCGGCGACTCGGCCGCGGCGATCGCGCAGGTGGGGCTGTCCGACAAGGTCTCCCATGTCTCCACCGGCGGCGGGGCGTCGCTGGAATTCGTGCAGGGCCTCGAGCTCCCCGGCATCGCGGCGCTCAAGCCCTGAGCCGGCACGCGCGCCGTGCCGGCCCGCCCTCGGCGCTCGCACTCGCGTTGGAATCTTCTGCGCCGATTGGCTAGGTGGATCTATGGGACTGGCTCGCCCGGTGGAAAGATTTCGCGGGGCCAAGCCGGGCTATGATCCTGCCGTGGCGGACAAGCAGGTGGCGATCATCGATCCGTCGGGTCGGTTGATCGGTGAGCTGCAAGCGCTGGCCGCGGCGGCGCGGATCTCGCTGCGCATGGTGGCGCCCGGCGCGCCGGTGCTGGACTGCGCCGCGGTGCTGGTGGCGCCGGCGATCGCGCCGGACCTCGGGCCGATCGTGGTGGGGCCGCCGCGCTGGATCGTCGGCGATGGCGCCAACGCGGCGCGGCTCGCCGGGGCCGCGTCGCAGGCCGGCGCGGCAGGCGTGATGCTCACGCCGGTCGCGCTCGACGCGCTCCTGGCGATCGTCCACGTCGAGCCCACGCTCGCCGAGTTCGACCTGGCCCGCGCGCGCGGGCTGATCGCGACGTCGCTGGTCGATCTGACGGGCAGCGCGGTCGAGACCTTGCTCGCGGTCGCGGGCGGGTTCAGCGCGTCCGACTGCATCGTGTGGTGGAAGGACGGCAATCAGATGGTGCCGACCACGGCGCGGCCGCCGCCGTCGGAGCGCTACCGCACCGAGATCGCCGGCGCGGCGCGGATCGCGGCCGCCGCGGCGGGCACGGTGATCACCAGCGGCGAGCCACCGCGCTCGGTGATCGCCGACGCGCTGCGGTCGTCGCCGACCGAGGTCGCCGGGCTGGTGGCGATCGTGGCGGACACCGCGCGGCGGTTCTCGGCCGCGGAGCGCAACGACCTGAAGGCGCTCGCGATGCGCCTGACCCGGGAGCTGTCGTGGCTGACCAGCCACCGCCGGCTGGTCGCCGACGGCGAGCGGCTGCTGGCGGCCAGCCTGCACGATCCGCTGACCGGGGCGATCTCGAGGGGCGCGTTCGAGCAGACCATCGCTCACGAGGCCGCGGGGGCGGCGCGGCGCCGCGAGGCGCTGACGCTGACCGTGATCGACGTCGTCGGGCTGCGCCGCATCAACCTGGCGCACGGCCACCGCGCCGGCGACGACGTGCTCGCGCAGGTCGCCAGCCGGGTGCGCGCGACGGTGCGCGGCAACGACCCGATCGGCCGGCTCGGCGGCGACGAGATCGCCGTGCTGCTGGTCGGCGCGACGGCGGACGCCGCCGCGCTCGTGGTCCGCAAGCTGATCGACAAGGTCCAGGCCGAGCCGATCACGATCGATCCGGGCGTCGCGCTCCGGGTCGGGGTCCGCGCGACGGTCAGCCAGCTCGCGGTGGGCGAGCGCAGCGGTGAGGCCGCGCTGGCCCGCTGCTACAGCGCGCTGCGTGGGGTCCCGCCCGGCGAGATCGTGGTCGTCGGATCCGACGTGCGCACGATGGAGAGCGAGCCGGGCTCGGACACCGGCGGGCTGTCGACCGGGACCATCGTCGGCGGCACCTACCGCGTGGTCCACGAGCTGTCGCGCGGCGCGATGGGCGTGGTGTACCGCGGCGAGGACCTGGGGCTTGGCCGCCCGGTCGCGATCAAGGTGCTGCGCTCGGACCTGGCGTCGGATCGCGACCTGGTGTCGCGGTTCCGCGCCGAGGCAGGCCTGCTGGCCTCGCTGCACCACCCCAACCTGGTCCAGGTCTACGCGCTCGGCGAGCACGCCGGCGACGTGTACTTCGTGATGGAGCTGGTGGAGGGCCAGCCGCTGTCGGAGGTGCTGCGCGCCCAGCTCGAGCGCAACGAGTGGTTCCCGACCGACGCGATCGCCCAGGTCGCGCTCGAGATCGGCGACGCGCTCGACGCGATGCACGAGGTCGGCGTGATCCACCGCGACGTCAAGCCGGCCAACATCCTGCTCGACCGCGAGCGCGACCGCGCCGTGCTGGTCGACGTCGGCGTCGCGGTGCGCGCGGGCGATCAGCGCGACGCCGCGGGCACGCCGGGGTTCGCGGCGCCCGAGTCGTTCCTCGAGCACAGCGACGCGCCGACCACCGATGTCTACGGCCTGGCTGCGACGGTGTACTGCATGCTGACCGGCAAGCCGCCGTTCGGCTCGGGCCCGGCGCCCCAGATCGTGCAGCGCCAGATCACCGAGCCGCTGCAGCCGCCGTCGCAGCTGCGCCCGTCGCTGTCCGAGGCGGTCGACGCGGTGCTCGCCAAGGCGCTCGCGCCGGTGGCCAAGAAGCGCTGGGCCTCGGCGTCGACGTTCTCGATCGCGCTGGCCCGCGCGCTCGACCGGCTGTCCGAGGAGTCCGCGATGATCACGCGGCCGCCGCCGGATCCGATCCAGATCGCCGAGGCGCTGCTCGGGCCGACCGAGGGCATCGACCAGGTCATCGTGCCGAACCCGATGAACCCGCGCGCGATCACCGGGCAGGTCCGCGCCGCCCACCTCCGCGTGCTGTCTCGGCTGCTCCAGCACCACGTCGGCGAGTCCGGCATCGCGCGGATCGTCGACCAGATGCCGGCGCTGGCCGTCGCGCTGTCGCCGAGCCTGTCGCCGCTGGCCTGGGTCGACCTCGCCGCGCTGGTCGCCGGGTTCGAGGTCGCGCGCAGCCACGTGCCGAGCCAGCTGGTGCCGCGCAAGGTCGGCCGCGGCACGATGAGCGCCACGTTCGCGCGGCTGTTCGGCGCCGATCCGACGACCCTGCCGGTGGAGACCGTGCTCGCGGCGCTGCCCGCGTTCTGGTCGCGCTACCACGACTGGGGCGAGATCGCCGTCGGTGTCCACGCCGGCGACGCGGATGTCGTGGTCCACGGCTACGCCGGCTCGGCCGACGTCTGCGCGCTGGTCGCTGCCGAGCTCGAGCGCGTGGTCGAGATGACCGGCGCCGACGCGGCGCTGGTGACCCACACCGCCTGCGCATTCACCGGCGCGCGGCGCTGCGAGTACCGGGTCACCTGGGCGTACGGCTCCGAGATCCCGACCGCACCCTGACCCCCGGACTCACTCGCGCTCCGGAGTCAAAGGGCTGGCCGGAGGCGCGGTCGGGCTGGTACTACGCGGGTCATGCGCACCCCGTTCGTGGTCGGCAACTGGAAGCTCAACAAGACGATCGCCGAGTCGCTCGCCCTGGTCACCGAGCTCAAGAACCAGCTCGGCGCGGTCAAGGGCGTCGCGGTCGGCGTGGCCCCGGTGTTCACCGCGATCCACGCCGTCGCCCGGCGGCTCGACGGCTCGGCGATCGCGACCTGCGCGCAGGACTGCCACTGGGAGGCCAGCGGCGCGTGGACCGGCGAGGTCTCGGCGGGCCACGCGGCCGACGCCGGCGCGAGCTGGGTGATCGTCGGCCACAGCGAGCGCCGGCAGTTCTTCGGCGAGACCAGCGAGACCGTCGGCAAGAAGGCGCGCGCGGTGCTCGGCGCCGGGCTCGGCGCGATCGTCTGCGTCGGCGAGTCGCTCGGCGAGCGCGACGCCGGTCGCACGCTCGGGGTGGTCGACGACCAGCTCGCCGCCGCGCTGGCCGGGATCGACGCCGGCAGCGCGGCCCGCCTCGTGATCGCCTACGAGCCGGTATGGGCGATCGGCACCGGGCGCACCGCGACGCCGGCGCAGGCCCAGGAGGTCCACGCCCACATCCGCAAGCGGCTGGCCGAGCGGCTCGGCGCCGCGGCCGCCGATACCATCCGCATCCAGTACGGCGGCTCGGTCAAGCCCGGCAACGCCGAGGCGCTGATGGCCGAGGCCGACATCGACGGCGCGCTCGTCGGCGGCGCATCGCTAGAAGCCGCTGATTTTATTACGATCGTCAAGGCTGCTCGGCCTACCTGAGGGTTGCGCTGACCCGCTGGTTGGGCTAGAAGCAAGGTCCGCATGTCGACGCTGATCACCATCCTGCACATCATCGTGTGCCTGTTCCTGATGCTCACGGTGCTGCTGCAGAGCGGCAAGGGCGGCGGCATGGGCGCGGCGTTCGGCGGCGGCAACGCGGCGACGGTGTTCGGCGGCTCGGGCGCGTCGTCGTTCCTGCGCCGGCTCACCGCGGGCGCCGGCACGATCTTCATGCTGACGTCGATGCTGCTCGCGTTCCTCGCCAGTCACAACTCGGCCGACGCGCTCGAGAAGTTCGGCGAGCAGCAGGAGAAGCTGGCCGCCGACAAGGAAGCGACGAAGAAGAAGGCAGCCGACGCCAAGGGCAGTGGCGCGGCGAGCTCGAGCGCCGGCTCGGCGTCGACGATGGTCCCGCTCACGCCGCTCGATCAGGGCAGCGCAGGCAGCGCGGCTGCGCCGGCGACCGGTGGCTCCGCGGCGCCTGCCGAGAGCCCGGCTCCGGGCGGTGCCGCCCCCGCCGAGGCTCCGCCTGCCGCGGGGAGCGCGAAGCCCGCCGATCCCAAGCCCGCCGACGGCGCGAAGCCCGCCGATGGCAAGGCAGCTGGCTCGGCGGCGACTCCGCCGAAGTGATCGGCCTCCCGGACCGATGAGGTGATCGCCTCGCCGCGCGGGCGTCGCGTCATGCACGCGGCGGATCGATCCATCTGATAGATTCCGCGCCATGCGATTCGCCAAGTACCACGGCCTCGGGAACGACTTCCTCGTGGTCGATCTCCGCGCGGTCGCCGCGGCCGAGGCCGAGGCGGTCCAGGCGCCCCACCACGTGATCGCGCTGTGCGATCGCCAGTTCGGCGTCGGCGGCGATGGCGTGCTGGCGATCTTGCCGTCGGCCACCGCCGACGCGCGGATGCGGGTGCTCAACGCCGACGGCAGCGAGGCCGAGATGTGCGGCAACGGCCTGCGCTGCGTCGTCAAGGAGCTGTACGAGCGCGGCGGCCTGCGCCAGCCCGAGCTCGCGATCGACACCGGCGCCGGCCGGCTGGTCTGCGCGGTCGACGCGCATGACGGCGAGGTCCGCTCGGTGACCGTGGCGATGGGCGCCCCTCGCCTGCTGCGCGGCGAGGTCCCGATGACGGGCCCGGCCGGAGAGCGCTGCGTCGAGCAATCGCTCGCGGTCGCCAGCGGCGCTCGCTCGATCACCTGCGTGTCGATGGGCAACCCGCACGCGATCGCGTTCGTCGGCTCGCGCGACGAGGCGTTCGAGCTCGCCCGGAGCGTCGGACCGACGGTCGAGCACCACGCCTGGTTCCCCAGACGCACCAACGCCGAGTTCGCGCACGTCAAGCACCGCGGCGAGATCGACCTCGTCGTGTGGGAGCGCGGCTGCGGCATCACGCTGGCGTGCGGCACGGGCGCCTGCGCCACCGCGGTCGCGGCGACGATCACCGGCCGCGCCGACGAGGGCGTCCCGATCCGGGTCAACCTGCCGGGCGGCAGCCTGACCATCACCGTGCAGGCCGGGCTCACCGGCGTGGTGATGCAGGGCCCGGCGAACCACGTGTTCGACGGCGAGCTCGATCTCGCCCGCCTCGCGCCTCGCCCGCGTTGATCGAACAGGCCTTCCGGCTGCGCGAGCCCCGGAGGCGTGGCGCTAGAAGTACTTCGGCTCTTCGGGCTGCGGCCGCGCGGGCTGCGGCGGGCGCAGCGTCGGCTGGTACGGCCCCGGCTGCGGCTGCGAGGGCTGATACGGCTGCTGGTACGGCCCTGACTGCGGCTGCGAGGGCTGATACGGCTGCTGGTACGGCCCTGACTGCGGCTGCGAGGGCTGATACGGCTGCTGGTACGGCCCCGGCTGCGGCTGCGAGGGCTGATACGGCTGCTGGTACGGCCCCGGCTGCGAGGGCTGATACGGCTGCTGATACGGCCCTGGCTGCGGCCGGTACGTCTGCCGCTGCCGCGGCGGTGGCGCTTGCACCGGATCGCCGCCATAGCCCTGGCCGCCGTACGGCGACGTCGTCTCGAGGTACGGCCGCGCGCCTTGCGCGTTGGTTTGCCGCCAGCCGTTCCAGTCGCCGATGCGATCGCGCCTCTCGCTCCACCACCGCCCCGAGTACTGGCGGCCCTGGACGTCGAACACCAGGAAGCCCTCGCCGGTCAGCGGCGGATCGTTGGGCTCCTGCCAGTGGAACTGCAGCACGTTGCCCTGCAGGCTACCGGCGAAGTAGCCGATGACCTCCTGGCCTTGGCGCTGGTAGACCCAGATGCCCTGCAGGCTGCCCGCGTCGAGGCCGCCCTTGCTGTTGTCGGGCTCGATCTTGACCGCGCCGAACGTCGAGCGCCACAGCCCAAGCGCGCGCACCGCCTCCATTTGCTGCGGCGCCGGCGGGCTCGCCTGGTTCCCGGGGCCGGACATCGATTGCTTCTGGTTGGAGCTCGACGACGCGGAGCCCACGGCTGCGACGCACGCAGCCAGGACCGCGACGACCCGCGCAACGTTTCCGGCGCTCATCTCCGCAAGTATAGCGCCGCGTCCGTTCACCGCAGCGAGGGATCGTGCGCCAGGTGTTGTCGATTTTTGGCAACCTGATAGTGTGCCGGCTGCGATCCGTGCGGTGGTCCACACCAGCTGGCACCCTCGGCGCGGGCCCATAGCTCAGTCGGTTAGAGCGGCCGGCTCATAACCGGTTGGTCCCTGGTTCGAGCCCAGGTGGGCCCACTGACAAAATGAACTGCGAAGCCAGCACCCGGCACGAGGCGATGCCCGTGCCGATGCAAAGATGGCACGTCGAAAGGCATAGAAGTGCGTGAACAGCTCGTCCTCCTACTTCAGCTCCAGCAGTCGGACATCAAGGTCCGCGAGCTGCAGACCGCAGTGACCCAGCTCCCCGCCAAGCTCGATCCGCTGCGCCGCGACCTCGCCAAGCTCCAGGGCATGCTCGACATCGAGCGCAGCAAGCTCGATGAGACAAACGCCTGGCGCAAGGCGCAGCAGGAGCTGATCGACCGCGAGCGCGAGGCGCTCCGCCAGGCGCAGTCCAAGTTCCAGGCGTCCAAGAACACCAAGGAGTTCAACGCGTCGAGCCGCGAGGTCGAGAACAAGCGCAAGGCGATCGGCGACCGCGAGACCGAGCTCAAGAAGGTCAACGAGGCCGCCGTGCAGACGACCGCGCAGCTCGAGGCGCGCGACAAGGACGTCGAGGCGCTGCGCGCCGAGCTCACCGGCAGCGAGGCCGCGATGTCCGGCCAGCTCAACGACCTCAAGGCTCAGCTCGCCGAGGCCACCGCCGGCCGCGACGCAGCGCGCGCCCAGGTCGAGACCCAGTGGGTCAAGATCTACGACTCGCTCGCAGCCAAGCGCGGCTACGCCGTGGCCCCGGTGGTCAAGGGCGTGTGCCAGGGCTGCCACATGGCCCTGCCGCCGCAGCTCAGCAATGTGCTGGCGCGGATGGAGAGCATCCAGACTTGCCCGCGCTGCGGCCGACTGATCTACCGCAAGGAGCTGCTCGAGCCGCCGCCGCCGGAGGGCAGCGCCGATGGCGCCGGTGGCTCCGCCGCCAAGCCCGCCAAGTCGTAGCCTCAGCGCTCGAGGCGCTCGGCCAGCGCGAACAGCCGATCGCGGCGCGTGTCGATGATGTTGGCCGCGGCGCGCGCGATCGCGGCGATCGGCGGCCTGGGCTGGCTGGCGAGGAACGCCGAGGCGTCGCCGGCCCCGCCCCACCACCGCTTGGCGAGCTCGACGCCCATCATCACCGCGCGGTCGCCGACCGCGGCGTGGAGGAACGCGCCCAGCGGCGACGGGCCGGTGTCGAAGCTCGATTCCGAGGCGCGGCCCTCGGCGAGCAGGCGGTGCAGCGGCGGATCGAGGTCCGCGGCGTCGGGCAACACCGGCAGGAACTGCTCGATCGTCTTCATCTCGGGCCGCTGCGCCGACTTGATCCCGCCCATGAAGTAGTCGACCGGGACGTCGCCGCCGGTGACCTCGGCGATCGCCTCGACCAGCCCGATCGAGTACAGCTTGGCGCGCAGGTAGCGCACCGCGAGCTCGAGGTTGCCCGTGGCGCGCGCGACCCGCCGGGCGTGGACCTCCGGGCGCGGCTCGTCGTCCCAGGTATGGAACACCCGCTCGGCCGGCAGCCAGGCCAGGAAGCCCTCCATCTTGAGCAGCGCGGCCCGGTAATCGCGCACCGTGTAGACCATCGGCGCGTGCAGCGCGGGGTTGCTCTCGGGCAACAGCTTCCAGGTGTTGTCGAGGAACCGCGCCGCGTCGTTGTCGGCGAAGTTCTCGACGTCGCGGTTGCCGACCCGGACCGCCCCGCGGATCGCCGCCTCGAGCGCCGCGCCGGTCAGCCCGAGCTCGGCGAGCCGGCGATGCAGCTCGGGCACCGGATCGATCCGGAACGGGATCGTCTGCTCGATGCACGCCGCGATCACGATGCGCTGCTCGCGCGACAGCGCGTGCTCGAGCTGGATCGACGCGACCAGCGCCGAGGCCAGCTCGTTGAGCCCGGTGGTCGCCGCGACCACCTCGCCGACCCGGCGGCCGAACACGTGGAGCACGTCGCCGGTCACCGACGCGGCCGCCGACGGCAGCACGCGCCAGCCGTCCGCGCCCTGCGCCAGCACGCTCGACAGCTCGTCGCGCATCGACCGCGGCGGCCCCTGATCGACCTGGATGTACACCGCGTCGTGGTACAGCGCCGCGATGATCTCGAGCGGGTCGCTCTCGGTCACCAGGTCGATCACGTGGTCGTGGTTGTGGAACTCCCGCCCCGCCGCCGACAGCGCGGCGTGGATCGAGAACCCCCAGCGCTCGATGTCGCCGGTCGTCGCCGGCGATCCCAGGTCATGCAGCGCGCGCCACAGCGCGTTCACGATCTCGTGCACCGGCGAGCGCTGCTCCATGGCCCCCGTCCACGGTAACACGCGCGCCCACCGCGTTGGCGCGGCAACGCACGCTGGCCGCCGCGTCACGCGGCAGCCAAGGTGCCCGCCCGCCGGAGAGGTCCGTAAGCCGAGTTCTGTGTGTGGCGACCATTCCTCTAGGCCCGGCGTTACCGACGGGCTCGAGCGACCAACCCGGAGTCATCGCGCGGGCACGCGACCCCTGTCTGGTCTTGCTTCGGGTGGGGTTTGCCGTGCCCTCTCCGTCGCCGGAGAGGCGGTGCGCTCTTACCGCACCGTTTCACCCTTACCCACCTTGCGATGGGCGGTTTGTTTTCTGTGGCACTGTCCTGCGAGTCACCTCGACTGGCCGTTAACCAGCACCCTGCCCTGTGAAGCTCGGACTTTCCTCTCGCGGCGGCGCTTGCGCGCCGCCACCAGCGGCCGCCTCGACCTCTCCGTCGGACGAGCGGGACATACGTACAGTGCAGGCGCCGCCCTGTCAAACGATCCGGAGCGGGCGCCCGGGCGCGATCTGCACCCTGGCCTTCCGCCGCCGGCTGCGCTCGCCGGCCTGAGCTACGTTGCACGACATGGAGGAGCAGCCATGCTGAAGATCTGGGGACGCATCACGTCGATCAACGTGCGCAAGGTCGTGCTCGCCGCGCAGGAGCTCGCCATCCCGTTCGAGCGGATCGACGCCGGCGCCGCGTTCGGCATCGTCAGGACGCCGGAGTACCTGGCCAGGAACCCCAACGGCCTGGTGCCGATGATCGAGGACGATCAGGTCCAGCTCTGGGAGTCCAACGTGATCGTGCGCTACCTGTGCGCCCGCCACGCCCCCGATACGCTCTACCCGCTCGCGCTGCCCCGCCGGTTCGACGCCGAGCGCTGGATGGACTGGCAGCAGACCACGCTGTCGCCGGCCGGCCGCACCGCATTCTTGCAGTGGATCCGCACCCCGGCAGACCGCCGCGACGCCCAGGCCATCGCCCAGTCCGTGGCCGCGACCGAGCCGCTGATGGCGCTGGTCGACCAGCACCTGTCGCGCCAGCCATTCATGGCCGGCGACCGGCTCACCATGGCCGACCTCCCGATCGCCTGCGAGGTCCACCGCTGGATCAACCTGCCGCAGCCGCGGACCGAGCGCCCGCACCTCGACCGCTGGTACGCCGCGATCCTCGCGCGGCCGTCGAGCCGCGGCGTCCTCGACCTCGCGCTTGCGTAGCGGCCGCGCGCCGTGGCCGCGCCGCCTTCGCGAGTGGGTCGCCGTGACTCATGACGACGTCTGGCCGCCGGCTCAAGACCGTGGACTTGAGCTTGACGGCGACGTCTCCCGGTTGATCGCAAGTCTGCAGCCGATCGGTTCTGTTCCGGTTTGGGTCGAGTCGAGCGGAGGAGCGCCGAACGCGCTCCTCGAGGACCTTCCACGACTCGCGACGACGTCTCCGACGAGAAGTTCGCGTCGCCCGGCAACGGATCGATTGACGTCGACCTCGACCCACGTTCGGCGATTTCTCGACGAGCATTCGGCAGCCCATGACGCTGGTGCAGCCGACGACGCAGACGCTGCGGCAGGTGACGTCCTTCCTCGTCGTGTCGATCCGCGGTGAGCTCGCCGCGCTGGAACATCGTGAGCGTGCGGAGACTCCCCTGGAGAGCCGCAGTCGTCGGGACTGATTTGCCTCGAGGGACCTGCCGGCAGCAGGCCGCGTTCCACGACGGACCGCCGGCATTCTCGGAGCCGACGTTGCCCAGCGGTATGCCGGTTCGTCGAGATGGCCCGCTCGCAGATCGGCATTCGCAATACGCATGTTGCCGGCGCCGTCCAGTTCATGCTTGAAGGATGGCGCGGCCATCGGGTGGGCGCGCTGCACGACGTATCGACGCGCGTGGTCCGTGACCTCCCTCTCTTCGACGCCGAGACCTTCCTTCGTCTGCCACGTCGCCGTGTTCAGTGTCCGGGGTGCGGCCCGCACCTCGAGCCCGCGTGACGCGGCGGCTCGCCGAGAGCGTCGGCGGCTCTTTCGGCAGCCCTCGAGGAGCGCCTCGGGCCACCCGATCTCGACGGGCTCGAGGTGCTCGCCATGGACGAGTTCGCGATCCAGAAGGGGCATCGCTACGCGACCGTCATCTCGAGCCTCGGCGTAAGCGCGTGCTCTGGGTCGGGCGAGGCGGGCCGCGCGTGCGTCAAGGCGTTCTTCGAGCTGCTCGGGCCGGTGCGCTGTGCCCGATCCGCACCGTCGCGATGGACGTGCACTCGTCGTTCATCCCCGAGGTCCAGGCTCACTGCCCCAACGCCGAGATCGTCTTCGACCTGTTCCACGTCGTGGCCAAGTACAGGCGCGAGGTCATCGACCGGGTTCGCGTCGACGAAGCCAGCCGGCTCAAGCGCGACAAGCCGGCGCGCGAGGTCATCAAGAGCAGCCGCTGGCTCCTGCTCCGCAGCCGCGAGAACCTCACGCGCCGCGAAGACCGCGTCCGCCTCTCCAGTTGCTCCACGCCAACCGCGCGATCGCCAAGGAGTACCAGATGCGCGACGAGCTCAAACACCTTTGGACCTACCGCGCGACCGGCTGGGCTGACCGCGGCTGGGCCGACTGGTATCGCCGTGCCGTTCGCAGCCGCATCGAGCCCTCGCCGCGTTCGCCAAGGGCCTCGCCGGCTACGCGCACGGCATCGTCGCCCAGGCGCGCTGGCCACTCCACACCCCAGCCTGCTCGAAGGCATCAACAACAAGATCAAGGTCATCAAGCGAATGGCCTGCAGGTTACGCGACGACGAGTACTTACATTCACTACTCACCTGTCATGGTGTTGGACCAAAGCACCCCACACCCGGCTGCACGCGTCCGGCCAGCCTCACACGCGAATCGAACGACCGCGGGGCGATGCAGTTGCGCCAGTCGCCGACCGCGACCCCAGATCTGTATTTCGTCGCCGTGCCAGGCGACGGCGAACCGCGCTTGTGGCTCGGTGACGATCACCAGCCAGCCGATACTGGCGAGGCCGCCCGCCCGCGCTGCTCCTTGTCGACATGAGCATTACCAACGGCCGTGATCGCCACGAGCCACGCGATCATGCGGCTGCTCTGCACGGATACCGTGCAACTCCGATCATCGAGAACGACGACATCACCGCGCCCGGTCATTCGGCCAGAATGTCAGAGTCAGATGATATGCAATCGACATGAATGGCGAGCTCGAGCAATTGGGTGAGCGGATCGCAGAGCAAGCAGCACACCTCGACGCCGCGATGCATCGGCTGCTCACCGACCTGCGTGAATTCGACGACCGCGGCGGGTGGCACGCGCAAGGCGCGGCGTCCTGTGCACACTGGCTCGCCTGGCGAGTTGGCTGGGATCTCGTCACCGCGCGCGATCACGTGCGCGTCGCTCGCAAGCTCGCCGAGTTCGCTGCGATCGACGATGCGCTGCGGCGCGGCGAGATCTCGTACTCGAAGGTTCGCGCCCTGACGCGCGTCGCGACGCGCGAGAACGAGAGCCTGCTGCTCGACCATGCACGGCTCATGACGGCATCGCAACTCGAGAAGCTGTGTCGCAAATACGCGGCTGTGCAGCGCCACGGCCAGGATCCACATCCTCTGGGAGACGAGCGGCGTCGCTACGTACGCCGGCGTGACACCGAGGACGGCATGGTCAAGATCGAAGCCGTGCTCCACCCTGAGGAAGCCGAGCTGGTCTGGTCCATGCTCGATCACGCGGCGTCGCAGATCGTTCGTGAGCCCGGCCGGAGAGCGTCGCAGGATTCCGCGGAACCGGACGACACGGCATCGGGTGTCGCGGAACCGGGCGTCGCGGAACCGGGTGTCGCGGAACCGGGTGTCGCGGAACCGGGCGTCGCGGAACCGGGCGTCGCGGAACCGGGCGTCGCGGAACCGGGCGTCGCGGAACCGGGCGTCGTAGCATCGGGCGACGCGAAATCGGGCGACGCGGAACCGGGCGACGCGGAACCGGGCGACGCGGAACCGGGCGACGCGGAACCGGGCGACGCGAAATCGGGCGACGCGAAATCGGGCGACGCGAAATCGGGCGACGCGGAACCGGGCAACACGGAGCCGGGCGTCGCGGAATCGGATGTCGCGGAATCGGGTGAGGCAGCAATCGCCTCGTTGCTCCTGGAGGTTGCGGCGTGGGGAAGCGGCAGTCCTGCGACGTCTGATACTCGCGCGATCCACAATTCCGCGGAATCGCGTCTGGCAGCGCCGGGACGCGAGAGCGCGGCCACCTCGTTGCTCGCAGACACGGCCACCACGATCGACCGCGCTTCCGGGTGCGGTATCGAAGCGAACAGCAACTCCGCGGAGTCGCAGAACCCCGCACCGGCGCGATGCACAGCGGCCACCCGCAGACTTTCAGGCACGGGCCAGATCGACGCGCTGCTCATGGACGACGCGACGAGGAGGTTCCGCCCCTCGTCCGAGTTCGAGCTTGCAGGGAGCGATGATTTCGCGGAATCGCCAGAACCGACTGCTGCGGCCACCACCAACGCCATTCGGTCCACCCGACACATCCATACCGACGGATTCGACGATCCGAGCGAGCAATGGTCGGCGCCCGCCGCAGAAACGTCAGGGGTCAGCGAGCAGACGTCGCCGTGGCAGGAACGTGTCCGCCGATGGCAGTCCGCGGCGGACTCGACGCCGGTGTCGTCGGCGACCACCGAGGCAAGCTCGATCGCGTCGCTGCGGAGCAACGATCCGAGGTGGAGTGGCGATTCCGCGGAATTGCGCCCAATGAATACCCCGGCTGAAGCGGCGGCCGGCAATGGTGAGGCTCCGAGGCGCCCCCTGCTCGATCGGCTCCTGGATGAAGCCGATGCCCTGCGCGTCTTGGAAGCCACAGCGCGGGACGAGATCGAAGCCAGCGGACGCGTCGGGGATATCGATGACGATGCGCTGGCCGAGCGTGACGCCCCCCGCGGCGGCCGGCGAGACGACCGACGCGACGCTGGCGGCCTACGTCAGCGAGCCGATGCCGCGAGGCGCGCCTTCAGTCGCGCCGATGCGCTGGTCTCGCTCGCGCAGGGCTATCTGCGCGGCGACCGGCCGGAGCGCTCGCCGATCGAGGTCACGCTCGCGATCTCGAAGGCCAGCTTGTATGGCGGGACCGCCGATCCGGTCGAGGTCGGCGAGATCGGCGAGTCCTTCTTGTCCATGGCCGCGGCGCGCCGGCTGAGCTGTGATGCCGGTGTGGTCGAGGTGATCGAGGACGAGCATGGCGCGCCGCTGTCGGTGGGGCGCAAGCGTCGCACGATCGCCGGCGCGCTGAAGCGGGCGCTGCGCAAGCGCGATGCGGCGTGCACGTTTCCTGGGTGTACGAATCGCATTTTTCTGGAAGGACACCATATCAAGCACTGGGCGGACGGCGGCGAAACGAGCCTGAGGAACACCGCGCTCGTCTGCAACCTCCACCATCGTCATGTCCATGAGTACGGCTATTCGATCGAGCTCGGCGCCGATCAGCGGCCTCGATTCCGCGATCCGCAGGGTCGGCTGATGGCCGCCGCACCTGCGCCGGTGGCGGTGCCGGTGGCGGACCTGGGCTGGCCGAAGATCCGAGCCGCAAACGCGGCGCTCGCCATCGATGCGACCACGATCGCCGGCCCGTGGGATGGAACGCTGGTCGACTACGGCAGGATCGTCGGGCATCTCGCCGCAGCGGACGGCATCGTATGACCACTCGTCGCCATCCGTGACGCGGACGCCGTGCCCTCGAGCGCGTCGCCGAGATCTGGCTCGAGCCAACGCGGGGCGGCGGCCACGGGCGACCTGCGGCGGCGACCTGCGGCGGCGATCTGCGACGGCGACCTGCGGCGGCAACCAGTGGCGGGGTCGCGCGGCGGCGACGTCCGGCGGCGATGTCCGGCGGCGATGTCCGGCGGCGATGTCCGGCGGCGATGTCCCGCGGCGATGTCCGGCGGCGATGTCCGGCGGCGATGTTCGGCGGCGATGTCCCGCGGCGATCTGCGGCGGCGATCTGCGGCGGCGATCTGCGGCGGCGATGTCCCGCGGCGATGTCCGGCGATGATGTCCCGCGGCGATATCCCGCGGCGATCTGCGGCGGCGATCTGCGGCGGTGATGTCCGGCGGCGATGTCCCGCGGCGATATCCCGCGGCGATGTCCGGCGGCGATGTCCGGCGGCGATGTCCGGCGGCGATGTCCGGCGGCGATGTCCGGCGGCGATGTCC
>Ga0307515_10013469_pt1 | contig 15280 bp, 15 predicted proteins | sample 17_EM_MG_FD_194513 | JGI IMG/M metagenome (GOLD analysis project Ga0307515, IMG submission 194513) | Populus trichocarpa ectomycorrhiza microbial communities from riparian zone in the Pacific Northwest, United States - 17_EM | ecosystem: Host-associated > Plants > Roots > Unclassified | place... | reverse complement strand
CGGGTGCTGCCGGCCCGCTCGACGCGGCTGGACTCGTTCGTGGGGGCGGTGGTCTGTGCCCGTACCGGAGAATTGCTCGTGGCCGGCCGGGACGCCTTGCTGGTGGTCGGCGCGGAGGGTGACGTCACGCCCGGCCCGGCGATCTTGCCCGCCGGCGGTGGGCGGCGGCTCAACGACGGCGGCTGCGATCCGGCCGGCGCTTTCCTGGTCGGCAGCCTCGACCTGACCGGGCGGACCGGGGGAGAGGCGCTGGTCCGGGTCGGCCCGGACCGGCGGATCACCGTGCTGGACGACGATCTGACCCTGTCGAACGGTCTCGCCTTCAGCGCCGACGGGCTGCTTTACAGCGTCGACAGCGTGCCCGGCGTGGTCTGGGTGCGCGACTACGACGCGGCGACCGGCGTCGGCGGCAAGCGGCGTGAGCTGCTGCGATTTGCCGACACCACGCCGGACGGGATGTGCCTCGGCGCCGACGGTTCGCTCTGGATCGCCTGCTGGGGCGGCGGCGAGGTGCGCCGGTTCGCGCTGACCGGCGAGCTGACCGGGGTCGTGTCGGTGCCGACCGCACACGTCTCCAGCGTCGCGTTTGTCGGCCCCGGCCTGGACCAACTCTTGATCACGACGGCCCGGCAGGGCCAGCTCGACGCGGGCGCTGGCCGGCTGTATCTGGCCGACGTCGGCGCGACCGGACTACCCGTCCCAGCTTGGGCGGGCTTCGACAACGAGGAGATTTAATGCAGCTCATGCGGGTCGGCGCGCCCGGCGCCGAACGGCCCGTCGTGCGGGTCGACGACACCGGTTACGTCGACGTGTCCGACCTGGTCACCGACTTCGACGCCGGGTATTTCGCGGGCGGCCACGACCGGCTCCGGGAGGCGGTCGCCGAGCGGATCGCGGCCGGCGACGTCACGCCGTTCGGCGCCGAGCGGATCGGCGCGCCGTTTGCCCGGCCGCATCAGATCCTCTGCATCGGCCTGAACTACCGTGACCACGCCGCCGAGACCGGCCAGGCCGTGCCCGACGAGCCGATCCTGTTCACCAAGTCGCCGAACACGCTGGTCGGCCCGAACGACCCGGTGCGCCGGCCGCGCGGCTCCACCAAGCTGGACTGGGAGGTCGAGCTGGGCATCGTGATCGGCCAGCGCACCAGCTACCTGGACAGCCCGGCCGACGCGGCCGCGGTGATCGCCGGCTTCGTGCTGGTCAACGACGTCAGCGAGCGGGCGTTCCAGAGCGAGCGCGGCGGCCAGTGGTCGAAGGGTAAGTCGGCCGAGACGTTCAACCCGGCCGGGCCGTGGATCGCGACACCCGACGAGATCAAGGACGTGCTGACGCTGGGCATGTGGCTGGATGTCAACGGCGTGCGCCGGCAGACCGGCAACACCGCGACCATGGTGTTCGACCCGTACCAGATCGTGCACTACCTGAGCCAGTTCTTGGTGCTCGAGCCCGGCGACCTGATCAACACGGGTACGCCGCCGGGTGTCGCGCTGGGGATGAAGCCGCCGCAGTGGCTGCAACCCGGTGACGTCATGGAGTTGGGCATCGACGGCCTCGGCACGCAGCGTTGCGTCGTGCTGGCCGCGCGATGACCGACTTCGACGGCCTGGTCGCCGTCGTCACCGGCGGCGCGAGCGGGATCGGCGCCGCGACCGTCGCCCTGCTGGCCGGCCGCGGCGCGACGGTGGTCAGCTTCGACCTCACCGGATCGCCGCCCTGCGACGTGACCGACAGCGGCTCGGTGGATCGGGCCGTCGCCGCGGTGGCCGAGCGGCACGGCCGGCTGGACATCCTGATCAACAACGCCGGGATCGGCGCGGTTGGCGATGTCAGCGCCAACGACGACGCCGAGTGGCATCGCGTGTTCGACGTGAACGTCGTCGGCATGGCCCGGGTCACCCGGGCCGCGCTGCCACACCTGCGCCGGTCCCCGGCCGCCGCGATCGTCAACACGGGCTCGATCGCGGGGCCGGTCGGCCTGCCCCAGCGGGCGCTCTACTCGGCCAGCAAAGGCGCGGTCGCCGCGCTCACCCTGGCGATGGCGGCCGACCACGTGGGCGACGGGATCCGGGTCAACGCGGTCATGCCGGGCACGGCCGACACGCCCTGGGTGGGCCGGCTGCTGGACGCGGCCGACGACCCGGCGGCCGCGGCGGCCGCGCTGCGGGCCCGGCAGCCGATGGGCCGGCTGGTCACCGCCGAAGAGATCGCGCACGCCATCGCGTACCTGGCGAGCCCGCTGTCCTCGTCGACGACGGGAACTCTGCTGGCGGTGGACGGCGGGGTGGTCGGGCTGCGGCTGCCGCCCCGCTAACCTCGGGCTACCTGCGGTTTTTCGCCGCGGGTGAGCTCAGCTCGGCCACGCTCCGGCCGCGGATCGAGGCGTCCAGCACCTGGGCCGTGTGGGCCAGGGCGAGCTGGCCGCCTTGCCGCCGGACGGCCGCGGCCACCTGCATAAGGCAGCCCGGGTTCGCGGTGACCAGCAGCGCGGCCCCGGTGGCCAGGACGTCCCGGGCCTTGCGGTCGCCCAGCTCGGCCGCGGGCCCGGGGTTGAGCACGTTCCAGACGCCGGCCGACCCGCAGCAGATCTCCGGGTCGGCGATTTCCCGCAGCTCCAGGCCCGGGATGCCGCGCAGCAGGGCCCGCGGCTGGCTCCGGACACCCTGGGCGTGCGCGAGGTGGCAGGCGTCGTGATAGGCCACGGTCACCGGCAGCGGATGCCGTTCGGCCACCGGCCCGAGCTCGACCAGCAGTTCGGAAAGGTCGCGGACCTTCCCGGTGAAAACCTTGGCCCTTTGCGCGTACGCCGGGTCGTCGGCCAGCAGGACGTCATACTCCTTGAGCGACGAGCCGCAGCCGGCCGCGTTGACGACGAAGAAGTCCATGCCGGTCCGCTCGAACACGTCGATCAGTTTGCGGGCGAACCCGCGGGCCTGTTCGGCGCGCCCGTTGTGCACGCTCAGCGCGCCGCAGCAGCCCTGCTCCGGCGGGATCAGCACGTCGCAGCCCTCGGCCGCCAGCACCCGGATCGTCGCCGCGTTCACGTCCGGGAAGAACGCGGCCTGCACGCAGCCGGTCAGCATGCCCACCACCGCCCGCCGGGGCCCGCGCGCCGGCACCCGCCGCGGCGCTCGGGGCACGCCGGCCAGCCGCGGCGCCAGCGAATCCAGGGTGGCCAGGGTGGGCGCGAGCCGGTCCAGCAGGCCGGACTTGGCGACCAGGCGTTGCAGGCCGCTGGCCTGGTAGGCCCGCAACGGCCCGCGGAGCAGCCGCAACCTCTTCGGGTACGGGAAGAGGGCGAAGATCGCGCCGCGCAGGGCCCGCTCCCGCAGGCTCCGCGGGTGGCGCCGCTCGACCTGGGCGCGGGTGTCCTCGATCAGCCGGTCGTATTTGACCCCGGACGGGCACGCCGTCACGCAGGACATGCACCCCAGGCAGGCGTCGAAGTGCCGGACCATCGAGGCGGTCAGCGGCTCACCGTCCAGGCCCTGTTTCATCTGGTAGATCCGGCCGCGCGGCGAATCCATCTCCTCGCCCCACAGCACGTACGTCGGGCAGGTGGTCAGGCAGAAGCCGCAGTGCACGCAGTCGGCGACCAGGTCCAGCCGCGGCGGGTGATCGTCGTCGAACGCGGGCTCGCCGGCGACCGGGCCGAGCACGTCCTTCGGGGCCGGCCCGGTGCCCCAGGTGGCGTCGACCATCAGATGCCTCCCACGAATCGTCCCGAAGCCAGCCTGGCCGCCGGGTCGAACTGCTGCTTGACCCGCCACATCAGGGCGAGACCGTCGACCGGGCCCCAGAGGTCGACGCGTTCGCGGACCTCGTCCGGCGCGGTCAGCACGATCGCGTGCCCACCGGCGTCGCGGGCGGCTGTGCGCAGCTCGTCGACGCACCGGGCCACCTCCTCGGGTGGGGTGTCCGCGCTCAGCCCCGCGTAGAGGACGCCCGTGCCGGCCGAGCCGCGCAACTTCACACGCCCGGACAGCAGGCCGGGCACCCGGGACAGCGCGGCGGTGACCTTGATGCCGGTGCCGCCCGGCTCCCACGGGTAGCGGCCCCACCAGTCCGGCCGGCCCGCGTCCCCGCCGAGGATCTTGGCAAGCGTGGCCGCCCGGGCCCGTACGCCCGCCGCGGTGCCCTCGACCAGGACGGCGATCTCACCGCTGGCCGAGTCGACCTCCACGGCGCTGGGCACGACCTGCGCGCCCCGGATCCCGGCCAGGACCGCGGCGAAGTCGGCGACCCGGGAGCGCACGACAGCACCGGATTCCGGCAGCGGGTGCAACCGGAACGCCAACTGGGTGATCAGGCCGAGCGTGCCGTACGAACCGGTGAACAGCTTGCCCAGGTCGTACCCGGCGACGTTCTTGACGACCTTGCCGCCGGACTGCGCGACCTTGCCGTCGGCGCGCACGATCGTCATGCCGATCACCAGGTCGCGGGCCGTGCCGTAGAGCATCCGGCGCGGACCGCTGATGTTCGCCGCGACCGTGCCGCCGACGGTCGCGCCCTCGACGGGCTCGTCCAGCGCGAGCTGCTGCCCCTTCGCCGCCAGCTGTTGCTGCAGCTCGGCCATCGGGGTGCCGGCCCGGACCACGACGATCAGGTCGCCGGCCGCGTGTTCGACGACGCCGGTCAGGGCGCGGGTATCGACGGTGAGGCCGGGCGGTTCGAGCCGGCCACCCCAGTCCTGCTTGGTCCCGGCGCCGCGGATCGCGACCGTGCGATCGGTGACCGCCTGGAACAGCTCGGCCGCTTCCTCGGCGGAAGCCGGAGCTGTGCTGCACCCGACGCCTGGTCCTTCGGACGGCGTGGAGAACCCGCGCTCCGCCGGGGAGGCCATCAGAAGATCTCCGCGAGGCCGGCCTCTTGCGCGGGGTGGGTGCCCCGGTGCCGGCCGGGCACCTCCCCGCACAGTCGCGGCGTCGGGAAGACCTTGCCCGGGTTCGACAGCGCGTGCGGGTCGAACGCGCACCGCACCAACTGCATCGTGTCCAGGTCGTCGTCGGTGAACATCCGCGGCATGTACTTCGCCTTGTCCATGCCCACGCCGTGCTCGCCGGTGATCGAGCCGCCGTACTCGATGCACAGGTCCAGAATCGCCCCGGACACCGCCTCGGCGCGCTCGGCCTCCCCGGCCACACCCGCGTCGAAGAGCACAAGCGGATGCAGGTTGCCGTCGCCGGCGTGGAAGACATTGGCCACCCGGACGCCGTGCGCGCGAGACACCTCGCCGATCCGGTGCAGCACCTCGGGCAGCGCGGTCCGCGGGATGACCCCGTCCTGCACGATGTAATCCGGGCTGATCCGGCCGACCGCCGCGAAGGCCGACTTGCGTCCCTTCCAGAACAGCGCCCGCTCGGCGTCGTCCGCCGCGACCCGGATCTCGAACGCCTCGGCGCACAGGCTCAGCACCTGGGCGAACTGGGCCGCCACCTCGGCCGCCGGCCCGTCCAGCTCGACGATCAGAACCGCGCCGGCACCCTGCGGATAACCGCAGCTCACCGCCGCCTCGGCGGCCTCGATGGCGAGCGCGTCCATCATCTCCACGGCCGCCGGCACCACCCCGGCGGCGATGATCGCCGAGGTCGCGGCCCCGGCCTGGTCGGTCGAGGCAAAAGCCGCCAATAGCGTACGGACGGACTCCGGCAGCCGGACCAGCCGCAGCGTCACCTCGGTGGTGATGCCGAGCGTGCCCTCCGACCCGACGAACGCACCGAGCAGGTCGTAGCCGGGCGCGTCCGGTGCCCGCCCGCCAAGCCGCACCAACTCCCCATCCGGGGCGACGATCTGAGCCCCGACGACATGGTTGGTGGTGAAGCCGTACTTGAGGCAGTGCGCGCCGCCCGAGTTCTCGGCCACGTTCCCGCCGATGGAGCAGATCTGCTGGCTGGACGGGTCGGGCGCGTAGTAGTACCCGTGCGGCGTCGCGGCCTTGGTCACCTGCAGGTTGATCACGCCGGGCTCGACGACGGCCCGCTCGTCCTCGGGCGCGACCTCGACGATCCGGCGCATCTGCGAGGTCACGATCAACACCCCCTCGGCGTGCGGAAGCGCACCACCGGACAGCCCCGTGCCGGAGCCCCGGGCCACGAACGGCACCCGCGCGTCGGCGCAGGCCTGCACGGTCGCGGCCACATCGGCGGCGCTACCGGCGAGCACAACCAGCGCGGGGATCACCTTGTAGTGGGCGAGCCCGTCACACTCGTACGTCCGCAGCTCCTGCCGATCGGTGAGCACCCGATCGGCGCCGACGGCATCCCGCAACCGCCCGGCAAGAGCATCGATCCCGGCCCCCATCGCGAACCTCCCTGCCTCCCCGCCAACCTAATGCAACGCTGCGCTCGTTCGTCAGAAGTGTGCGCTGCACGACGGGTTTCGCAGCTGGCCGTGGTCATCGGCACCGATGCCAGCTACGTACAGGCGTGGTGGACCACGTTCCGGGAGCAATGTGCCAGTCCTGGCCGGGCGCCGGCGGCACAGTCCGGGTTGATCAGCGGACGCCGTAGATCGACCGCCAGACCGGGTCGAACAGGAAGGTGCCGTCGGGGTTCTTCGGAGATGAGGTGCCGGCCTTGGTGGAGCTGTGACCATCGGTGCTGTCCGCCGAGGTGGTCAGCTGGTGCGATGCTCCGAACGGTGGCGTTGCACCGTCAACGCTGGTCGGCGTGCCGAGAAGACCCATGGCCTCGAAGTCTCGAAGGTGGTCGGGCAGTTGCGGGTCGGCGGTGTGACTGAAGCCGAAAAATTGTTCGATCGGGGTCAGTGGCGTCCGCTGGGTCCAGGCGGCTGGCTGGCCGTTGATGTTGTCCGACGGGCCGGACAGCATCACGACGCGCTCGGTCTTACGGATCATGCCGATGAGTCCCGCTGTGCTCGCACCGTGCGAGTGCCGGAGATGGTGATCCGGTCCCACCGGGGCAGGTTCCCGTCCAGGAAGAAGCCCCAGTCGCCTTCCGGCATGTCGGTGACGAGGAACTTGAGCATGTCCGTTACCCGTTCCTCGATGGAATTGCCGCGAGTGATCTCGATGAACGGGCTCAGGTCGGTCCCCTCGAACGCCTCCTGGCGCCCGAGTCTGTCACAGTCCGGGTCGGGATTTTCCGGGCAGATAGTCGGTATGCCGTAGGCGTTGGAGTAGTGCGGTGCCAGCACGTGGAATCCCAACGACGCGAGGTACTCCGTCATTGTCCGATCCGGCGGCGAGTTCGCTCCAGCAAGGAAGACCACCAATCGTCCCTGCATCCGCTCGGCTCGCGTGTCCAAGGCGGCGAACTGGTCCTCGAGGAAGTCGTCGGCCGGGGCTTCAGGCGAGTCGACCTCGTCCGGTCTGATGGCGCGAAAATGCAGCGCAGGGACCGAGGTGTCGATGCGGGGCCCCAGCTCGGTGCTGGCCGGCGCTTCGGATCCGCTGTCCGCCTGGTCGCCGGCGAAGGCGAAGCCGACGGGCAGCGAAGCGACGGCGAGTGCGGCGATTGCGACAAAGAGGACAGTTGATCTCTTCATGCCGGAATTTTATGGTCAGGGTACGAATCGCCACAGAGTAATTTGTCCCGGCGGCTGGCCAAAGCCGCCTGGGAGACAATCGGCGGATGCGTAGCTGAAACCACCCGCCGAAATGTTGGTAGTGTTTGACAAGTTCATACATCACCAACAAGGGGGCGCGCATGGCCATCACTCAAATCGACCTGGACGATGAGGCCCTCGCTGAGGCGATGCGGCTGTCCGGAGCCAAGACTAAAAAGGAAACGGTCAACCTGGCACTGCGTGAGTATGCGGCCCGCCATCGGCGGATCGCGGCGCTCGATCAGCATGCAACGGTCGCCCGGGGATGGGACTACGAAGGCTGGCAGGATCTGCACCGCGCGAGCAAGGCGCCGACTGAGTGATTCAGTATCTGATCGACTCGTCCGCGGTATGGCGGATCCTGCGTGACGATGCGCTGCGAAAGGCTTGGGCTGATGTCATCTCAGGCCATGCCATCGGGTCGTGCCGTCCGCAGCGCACGGAGTTCCGCCGCTCAGCTCGCGGACTGGACGAGTACGAAGAAATGACATCGATGTTCGTCGATTTGTATCCGGACGTCGCGGTGCCCAAGAGCGCCTGGCAATGGGTGGACTCGGCGCAGTACCGCCTGCTTCGCGCCGGTGCGCACAGAGCGCTGTCCTGCGTGGATCTTTTGATCTGCGCCTGCGCCGCCGTCGGTGGCCTGACGATCCTGCATGACGACAACGACTTCATCACCGCCGCCCGACACCTTCCCGACCTGTCCGAACGCCAGGTCCTCAGCCTTCCTTGACGCGGAAACCCGGGTCCCTGATACCCGGACAGTGGCCCTGGGTCGAGCGGCCTGGCGCGAGGCGCCGTCGGCGTTGATCCGCCGGCTCGACCTCGCCAACCACTTGCTCGGCGAGCCTACGACGGCAGGGCATCCCGGAGCTGCCGACGTGAGCTGATCCCCAGCTTGGTGTAGATCTTGCGGAGATGCCATTCGACCGTACGCGCGCTGAGGAACAGCCGGGCGCCGACCTCGCCGCGGAAGGTGCGGCGGTCGCCCTGGTCGCCCGGCGCCGGGACCGCCTGGATCAGGTCGCGGACGACATCGTGAGCATGGGCGGTCACGCCGTCGCGGTGCAGGCCGACATCACCGACCCGGGTCCACCGTGCCCAATTTCGTACCAGTCGGGGCATCAAGCCGCCTCGGACACCTCAACTTTCTTGAGATTGGGCTGCTCAGGGCGATGGGAAGATCCACAGTAAGGTCCCGGAGAAGGCGCCCGAGTCGCTCAACTTCCTCGGCGGTCGGCGGGTGATGGGCGCGCCGGCCGCGATATGTTCCCCGAGTTCGTAAAGCGCCACGTAGAGGTCTTCGGCGGTCGCCCGATCCAGTCGCAACACGACGTCGTGTTCCACGCGGGCGACCTCACTGTCATGCCGCGCGCCGGGCGCAGCCATGTTGACCACATCACTCAACGTATACGTCAGCTGGTTGCCGGCCTCAGGACAATCGGGGTGTTCGCGCCACGTATGACGCCGGCCGGCTGCGCCGTTCGACGAGGGCTTGAGAGACTTACAGAATGACCATTGTCAAGATCAACGCCATCACAGTGCCGGCGGACAGCGGCGACGAGCTGGCGCGCCGGTTCGCCGCACGGGCCGGTGCCGTGGATGACCAAGACGGGTTCGAGGGTTTCGAGTTGCTCCAGCCGACCGACGAACGGACAACGTGGCTCGTGGTCACCCGCTGGCGCGATGAGGAGGCATTCCAGGCATGGGTCACCTCACCGGCGTTCGCGCACGGACACCGCTCCGCCGCCGAACGCGGGGGCGATCCCGCGCCGCCGCCGGTCGGAGTGCACAGCGAGGTCTGGTCCTATGCTCCCGCTGGAGGATCTGGTCTGGCGCAGCCGTAAAGGGAAGAAAGCTTCCCAACGCCGCCGATCGGCGCGGTGCTCGATGCAAGGGCCACGCTCCGTGCGGTATGCATGCCGCGCGGCTTGATGGCCGTTGATGCTTCGTTGCGATGATCGCGAATTGTGGCGTCCGGTAGGGGTGGTCTCAAACTTCGGTGGGAGTGGTATTCCGGCCGTCCACTGCGCAGCAGACCGGGTGCGAGGCCGGCCGTAGACCCTGGAGGCTGCGCCGTTCGACCAAGCGCGGTCGCAGGCGTCACCGGTGAATCGCAGACGACGTTCGTGGGGTGGTGGCTGTGGCAGGTCACGGACGACGTTTGGCGTGACGGACCCGTCCGCCGGTGGAGCCGGGCGTGCCGAGGACCGCAGCGTCCAGCAGGGCCTGTGCGGTCGCCTTGACGGTGGCGGCGGCCTGGTCCCGGGTGTAGCCGGCGATGTCGATGAGCCAGATCAGCGTCTCGATGCCGGTCGCGGAGCGAATCGCGATCGCCACCGTTTGGATGTCGATGTGGGGATGGGTCTCCTGCAGCGGCGTCAGGGCTTCCGCGATCCAGCCGATTGCACGTCCCTGGCGCAGTGCCGGCTGGTCGGCGGCCGGCTCCAGGGACAGCCGGAGCGAGGTACGCAGCTGAGGCTCCCACGTGAAGTTGTAATGAGTGAACGCCGTCATGACGACGTCGAGGCGGGCCTTCGTGTCGGTTGGCGCCTCAGCCGGCAGCAGCGTCTCGGGCGCGATGGTGGGTTGAGCAGCCGCGAGCAGACTGCGCTGGCTGGGGAAGTATCGGTAGGCGGTGGTCCGGGAGATGCCGGCCCGCTCGGCGGCATCCTCAACCTTAGGGGTCAGCCCGGCGGCGAGAAGCTCACGGGTGGCGGCAACGAGCGCCAGGCGTGTCCGTGACTTCTGCGCAGTCCGGCCGCTCGACTCGTAGGGCCTCGACTCGTAGGGCCTCGACTCGTAGGGCATAGTCACGTCGTCATGATACCGTAATCTCATCATGGTACTCGAGTCCCATCTATGTTTCCGGGGAGAGTCTGCGATGAGCCACGACGATCCGACCGTCACCGATCCCACGCTCTACAAGGTCATCTTCGAGAATGAGCGAGTGCGGGTCCTGCAGTACCGCGATGAACCCGGCGACCGCACGCACGTGCACCGACACCCGGACAGTGTGATGGTGACGCTCAGCGCCTTCCACCGGCGGGTCGCCGCCGGCGACCGAAGTGCGGAGGTCGAGTTGCGCGCCGGCGAGGCCCGTTGGGTGGGTGCGCAGGAGCACGCCGGGGAGAACATCGGCGACAGTGTGTCGCACTGCGTCTTCATCGAACTGAAGGAGCCGCCGCTGACGTCTGCGCCGCCCGTCGACGCGCCACTCGGCCCCAGCGTCTCGTAGCGCGTGGGGACCTTCAACTTCGCACTCGGCGTCAGCATTCTCAGCTGAGCGCACCCGCACCACCACTTCTCGCGCCACATCACTGGCAAGGAACGGCAGCATGCGCGTTTTCGTCACTGGCGGAAACCGGAAAACCGTTGGTCGTAGCGGGCAGCATAGGCTCGTCAGGGAGCCTGGGCCGGCCCGTCGTGAGCGTTCCCGCGGACGTCCTGATGGTGCCGGGATACTTCGGGTTCCTCGCGAACATTTGTCACGCAGAGCTACCCGGTGTGAGTGCGCTCTCAAATGGAATCAGCCCTTGTCCGGTGCCATAGCGTGGAGAGCCGTGACAGTCATTCTCGACGCCGCGACACGGAATCTGCTCGACGCTCGAACGTTCGCCACCTTGGCCACTCTCGGTCCGCATGGCGAACCCCACACGTCTGTAATCTGGATCGACCGGGACGGCGACACTGACTGCCGGCCCAGCACCTATCGCCTCGGCGGAGCACATCAACATGGACTCGTACAGCGATGACGCCGCGCCCCAACCTTCGCCTGTCGTGCGACACCCTCGCCGTCGGAGTACGGGGTTTGCAGTACAGCAGCGGAGTGCGCCAGCGCGCAAAACGGGCGACACGGCTGTCATCGACTCAGCACTATCGTTACGCTCGGTCGCTGCGAAGGAATGATCCGCGCGCGACTCGCGCCTGAGCGGATGTCCCGACGGGCGCTTCATACTGCCTTCTCTGCGGTTGTTGTTTGGGTTGTCGTGGGTCGGCACTCCGCGAGCAGACCCGCGAGCCGGGTCTGCTCCACGTCGAGGCGTTCGACCTCGGCCCGGCACATCGTCTCCTGCTCACCCAGCAGCCGCAGCACCTCGTCGACGCCCATCAGGTCTCCCAGCCGATCACCGGACCACACCAGACAGATCAACCGTTACCGCACCAAGCCGCCCTCCCCAGCGGACAAGAAGTCCGTCACCAGCCCAACCCGCAGCTCACTCAAAAACGAACGCACCCTTCTGCAGACCAAGCGGGCCCAAAATGATCGCAACTGAGAAGCCGTCTGTCGGCCTACCAGGCACCAGGCGGCCCGTTTGGCAGCGGCGATAGATCTGGGGCCGTCGGGAGCGGCGGTTGCGCGGCGGGACGGTGGGTGTATTCAGGCGGGCATGGTGTTCCGGCACCGTGTCCCGCAAGAGAATCTTGTCGGCGGATTCTTGCGGCGTCGCAAGCTGGGCGAGCGCTGCCACCGTCGTAAAGAGCATCCCGGTGAGCGCCACCGCCAGCTGGGCACCCCAGGGCGCCACGTCACCTGACCGAGCACCGAGATGAGACCGTGAAACCGGGGCCTCCACGGCCGTTCTGAGATCATTGATCATGAGATGAATCTTGATGCAACGAAGGCGCAATATCCGATTTGCGTATTGCATGGCAGGTGGCAGTCAGCTATCGAGCGAAGCTCCGTCCTTACCGGATTCTCGTTCCCTTTATCGAACGCCACGCCACGTGTTCACCCCAGCGAGTGATACCGTCGGTATTGATCAACGATCTTAGAACGGCCGTGCCAGGGCCTCCGGCCACCCTGCTCTTTATGCCGCCACCCCTCGATCGCCGTCCTGATCGTGGTGTTGGGCGCGTCATATCGGGCACTCCCCGGGATTCCCCGAACACGCAGGGGAAAGTATCCCCAGCGGCTGTGACAAGCCGCTGTGAGCGCTGTCTTTGCGTCGCGAGATCAGCAGCGTTTGCGCAGTTCACGGCGCTTGACACACGTTTCGCGATGGTTTCAAGCAGCGAATAGCTGTCACGGCAGAGCGGAGTGGGCAGAGCGAGGGGTGATGGCGAAGTGGACCGGCCATGTGCCGGGCTTTTGTAGGCACGCTAGGATGGGCTCATACGACGTTGATCCGGCTATCACCGGGGAGTCTCCGGAAGAACAGGCCGCGCGTAGGCGCGTGGCCCCAGTAGAACCGGACGGGGGGTCGCACGTTATAGCGACACGATGAGCGGCGCCCGCAGTTCTGGGCGCAAGCGGGGTGGTACCGCGGAGTGTGGGCCAACTAAGGCCCTGCGCTTCGTCCCCGCGTGGATGGCTGCATTACAGCCGTCCGTGCGAGTGCGACGAAGCCAAGGGAGTTGTGGGAAATGACGCAGTCCGCCGCAGGTGACTCGCCGTTCATGGCGTTGCCACCGAAGCTTGACTTCGCGGAGATGGACCACCGGATCATCGACTGGTGGAAGTCCATTGATGTATTTGCCCGCAGCCTGGCCCGGACCGCGGATGGGCCAAGCTGGGTGTTCTACGAAGGACCGCCGACCGCGAACGGAACACCTGGTACCCACCACGTGGAGGCGCGCGTCTTCAAGGACCTGTTCCCCCGCTACAAGACGATGAAGGGCTACTCGGTGCCCCGCAGGGCGGGCTGGGACTGCCACGGGCTCCCAGTGGAGCTCGCCGTGGAGAAAGAGCTCGGCATCAGCGGCAAGCAGGACATCGAGAAGATCGGCGTCGCCGAGTTCAACGCTCGCTGCCGCGAGTCGGTCCTGCGGCACGTCGATGAGTTCGAGGCGCTCACCGAGCGCATGGGTTACTGGATCGACCTGTCGCACCCGTACGAGACGATGTCGCCGGAGTACGTCGACTCGGTGTGGTGGTCGCTAGCCAAGATCCACGCTGACGGCCGGCTGACCGAGGACTTCCGGGTCGCTCCCTACTGCCCACGCGACGAGACCACGCTCTCCGACCACGAAGTGGCGCAGGGCTACGAGACAATCACCGACCCGTCGGTGTTCGTCCGGTTTCCCCTGGCGGCCCCGCTGCGTGGCCACGACGATGTAGACCTGCTGATCTGGACCACGACACCGTGGACGCTGGTCGCGAACACCGCGGTGGCAGTCAACCCAGAGGTCACGTACGTGGTGGCGCACTCCGAGAAGGGCACCTTCGTGGTGGCCGAGCCGCTCGTGGGTGCGGTGCTCGGGGCTGAGGCCGAAGTCCTGGCGACGGTGCCGGGCGCCGATCTGGCCGGCCTCGGGTACCGGCGCCCATTCGATCTGGTGGACATCCCCGACGCGCACATCATTGTTCTGGCGGACTACGTCACGGTCACCGACGGCACCGGGCTGGTCCACCAGGCGCCCGCGTTCGGTGCCGACGACCTCGCCGTCAGCCGGGCCAACGGGCTGCCGGTCGTCAACCCAGTCGGGCCGAACGGGCACTTCTACGAAGAGGTGCCGCTGGTCGGCGGCATGTTCTTCAAGGACGCCGACCAGGTCCTGAGCAGGGACCTCAAAGACCGTGGCCTGCTGTTCCGGTCTCAGCGGTTCGAGCACTCCTACCCACACTGCTGGCGCTGCCACACGCCGCTGATGTACTACGCGCAGCCGTCCTGGTACATCCGGACGACCAAGGTCCGGGACGCACTCTTGCAGGAGAACGAGGCGACCAACTGGTTCCCTGAGCACATCAAGCACGGCCGCTACGGCGATTGGCTGAACAACAACATCGACTGGGCGGTGTCGCGCTCGCGGTACTGGGGAACGCCAATGCCGCTGTGGCGGTGCGAGAACGCCCACGTGACCGCGATCGGCTCGCGAGCCGAGTTGGGCGGCCTGGTCGGACGGGACCTGTCGGACCTGGATCCGCATCGCCCCTTCATCGACGCGATCACCTTCGCATGCCCCGACTGCGGGCAGACCGCCACGCGGGTACCCGAGGTGATCGACGCATGGTACGACTCCGGCTCGATGCCGTTCGCCGCGCTGGGCTACCCGCATGTGCCGGGCAGCAAGGAGAAGTTCGAGGCCACCTACCCGGCGCAGTACATCTGCGAGGCGATCGACCAGACCCGCGGCTGGTTCTACACGCTGATGGCGATCGGAACGCTCGTGTTCGACAAGTCCTCGTACGAGAATGTCGTCTGCCTCGGCCACATTATGGCCGAGGATGGCCGGAAGATGAGCAAGCACCTGGGCAACATCCTGCTGCCCATCCCGCTGATGGACGCTCATGGCGCGGACGCCCTGCGCTGGTTCATGGCGTGCTCGGGCTCGCCCTGGTCTCAGCGGCGGGTCGGCGACGGGCCGCTGGAGGAGATCGTCCGGAAGGTCTTGATGACCTACTGGAACACCGTGTCGTTCTTCTCCCTCTACGCCAGCCACGCCGCGTGGAGCCCGCAATCGGCCAGCCCGGCCGGGGAGCGCTCGCTGCTCGACCGGTGGATCCTCGCCGAGGTCCACGCCCTGGTCGGGGCCGTGGACGAACTGCTCGAGAACTACGACACGGCCGGTGCCGGCCGGCTGCTGGCCGAGTTCGTCGACGACTTGTCCAACTGGTACGTGCGCCGCAACCGGCAACGGTTCTGGAACGGCGACCAGGACGCGCTCGTCACCCTCTACGAAACGGTAGAGGTCCTCACCCGGCTCCTGGCCCCGATCGTGCCGTTCATCACTGAAGAGGTGTGGCAGCGGGTCGTCCGCCCCGCCAACGCGG
>Ga0307515_10013468_pt1 | contig 15280 bp, 1 predicted proteins | sample 17_EM_MG_FD_194513 | JGI IMG/M metagenome (GOLD analysis project Ga0307515, IMG submission 194513) | Populus trichocarpa ectomycorrhiza microbial communities from riparian zone in the Pacific Northwest, United States - 17_EM | ecosystem: Host-associated > Plants > Roots > Unclassified | place... | reverse complement strand
CACCGCCCGAGGTCACCGGTTCGATACATGCGCGCGCCCCGAGCACCGGCAAACGGATCCACCACGAAGCGCTCGGCCGTGAGCTCACTGCGATTCCAGTAGCCGCGAGCCACGCCCGCGCCGCCGATATAGATCTCTCCCATCACGCCCGCTGGCTGCGGCGCCCGATTCAAATCCAGGACGTAGATCTGTGTGTTGGCGATGGGCCTGCCGATGGACTCGATCGGCGGGCCGGCATGAATGCGTTGCATGACCTGCCTCGCACTCGACCAGATCGTCGTCTCCGTCGGCCCATACAGATTCCAGAGTCGCCCGACGCGAATCGCAAGCTCGCTCGCCAGATCACGGCTCAACGCCTCACCGCCGCACAGTGCCGTCAGCTCGCGCCGGCCCTTCCAGCCCGCGCTCAGCAGCAGGCGCCACGTGGCCGGGGTGGCTTGCAGCACGGTGACATCATGCTGCACGAGCATCTGCGTGAGCTCTCGGGGATCCGTCGCCAGCTCGCGGCTGCCGATCACCAGTCGTGCACCGCTGATCAGCGGCAAGTAGAGCTCCAAGGCTGCAATGTCGAACGACAGGCTGGTGAGCGCGAGGACGCAGTCCTCACGGTTCATTCCTGGGGCACGCTGCATGGCGGTCAAGAAGTTGACCACGTTGCGCTGCTCGACCATTACACCCTTGGGAACACCGGTGGAGCCGGAGGTGTAGATCACATAAGCGAGATGCTCGGGCGTCAGCCCAATGCTGCCCGCATCCAGATTGCTCTCGGGTTGAACCGCCCAAAGGTGCGCGTCGGCATGGAGATCGATCACGGCAAGCTCCGCAGGAATCGCCGGCAGCATTCGCCGGCTGCCGGCATCGGTCAGCAGCACTGTTGGCGCGCAGTCCTCGAGCATGAATCCCAGCCGCTCGGCCGGATAGGTGGGATCGAGCGGCATGTACGCCGCACAGGCCTTCCACACTGCCAGCAATCCAACGAGCATCTCGATGCTGCGTGCGGTACAGATGCCAGTGAGCCCGCCCGGTCCCACTCCTTTGGATCGCAGATGGTGTGCCAACTGGTTGGCGCGCCGATTGAGCTCGCCATAGCTCATGCGCTGCGCGGCGAGCTCCACGGCCACAGCGTCGGGTGTGAGCGCCGCCTGCTGCTCGAACAACTCGTGTACGCAGCAGCGAGGATATTCACGGGCCGTCTCGTTCCATTGCGTCAGCACGCGCTGCCGCTCTGGCCCGCTCAACAAGGGCACGCGATCCACTGTCTGCTGATCGGCGACCACCATGGCCTCGAGCAGCCTTCGCCAATACAGCAGATAGCACTCGATGGTGTCACGATCGAACAGGGCCGTGGCGTACTCCAAGCCACCGACCACCTCATCGCCCTCCTCACCGAGCGACAGCGTCAGATCCGTCCGCGCGGTGACTTGTATGCCCTCGATCTCCGACAGCGTGAGTCCGGGCAACTCCAGCACTCCCCGCGGCGTGTTCTGCCAGAAGAACATCACCTGGAATACCGGTGCATGCGCCAGGCTGCGCGCCGGTTGAACAATCTCTACCACCTGCTCGAACGGCAGATCCTGGTGGCTCTGTGCCGCCAGACTGGCGGCTCTCACGCGCTTCAGCAGCTCAGCCACGGTGGGAGAGCCCGACAAGTCGATGCGCATGGCCAGCGTATTCACGAACAGGCCGATCAATCCTTCGAGCTCGGTCCTGCTGCGATTGGCAGCCGGACTGCCAACCACGATGTCGTGCTGGCCGGACAAGCGTGCCAGTAACGCTGCCCAAGCAGCGAGCAGGGTCACGTACAGCGTTACGGAATGGCGCTGGCTGAGCGCCTTGAGCGCTTGCAGCAGCTCCGCTTCCAGTCGCACCGGAGCCAGCGCACCTGAATAGTCCTGGTATTGCGGCCGCGGCCGATCGGTGGGCAGCTCCAACAAAGTGGGTATACCCGCCAATGCCGCCTGCCAATAGCGGCGCTGCTCTTCACCAAGATGCCCTGCCAACAGCTCGCGCTGCCAGATCGCATAGTCCGCATACTGCACGGCCAGCGGCGGCAGGCTCGGCATCTCACCGCGAAGGAAAGCCGTGTACAGCATACTCAGCTCACGCAACAGCACGGCCAGGGACCAGCCATCGGACACAATGTGATGCATGGTGACGAGCAGCACGTGCTCGTTGGGCTCGAGCCGCAACAACCGCCCGCGAATCAGCGGCCCGTTCACCAGATCGAAGGATTCGGCGTCCTCTTGCTGCACCAGGGCCAGTATCGCAGCGTGCTGCTGCTCGTGACCGCACAGATCCTCTGTGCGCAGTGCAAAGCCCTGCTGCGGCTCTGCAATGCGCTGCACCGGCGCGCCATCATGTAGCGCGAAGCTGGTGCGCAACACTTCGTGCCGCGCGACGATTTCATCCAGCGCTCGGCGCAGCGCCAGGGTGTCGAGTGGGCCGCTCAGCCTGATGCCGCCGGAAATATGATAAGCCGTGCTCGCGCCTTCAAACTGGCACAGGAACCACATGCGCTGCTGCGCAAAGGACAACGGCAAGGTACCGGCGCGCGATGCACGCACGATCGGCGCTGCCGCGCTCGCCGCTGCATCGGCAAGACTGTGAGCAAACTCACTGAGCACCGGCTGAGCAAACAAGTCGGCCAATGCCACTTCCACGTGCAATGCATCGCGCAGCCGCGACACCAGTGTCACTGCCAACAGTGAGTGGCCACCGAGCTGGAAGAAACTGTCGCCACGTCCGACGCGATCGACCTGCAACAGCTCCTGCCAGATCTGCGCCAGTGTCACTTCGATGGCGCTCTGCGGCGCCTCATAGTCACTCACTCCATACGCTTGTGCGTCCGGGCTCGGCAGCGCCTTGCGATCCAGCTTCCCGTTCGCCGTCAGCGGCAAGCGCTCCACCTGCATGATCGCCACCGGCACCATGTACTCGGGCAACACCTGCTTCAGCCGGCCCCGCAACTCCTCGCTGCTCAGGCCCACCGTGCCCGTCACATACCCCACCAGCCGCTTTTCCCCGAGCCTATCCTCACGCGCGATCACCACCGCCTCGCGCACTCCCGCCTGCGCGGTCAACTGCGCTTCGATCTCGCCCAGCTCGATCCGAAAGCCGCGGATCTTCACCTGAAAGTCATTGCGCCCCAGGTACTCGATGTTCCCGTCGCTGCGCCAGCGGCCCAGATCTCCGGTTCGGTACATGCGCGCATCCGCAGCGGTGCCGAACGGATCCTTCACAAAGCGCTCCGCCGTCAGATGCGGCTTGTTCAAATACCCGCGCGCAACCCCGACCCCCGCTATGTAGATCTCTCCGGCCACTCCGATCGGCACAGGCTGTCCCTGGCCATCTAATATGTATATCTGAGTGTTCGAGATCGGACGGCCGATCGGGACTCGATCCGCTTGCGCCTCGACTCGGCATTGCCAGTAAGTCACGTCGACCGCCGCTTCGGTCGGACCATACAAGTTATCCAACTGCACCTGCGGCAGGGTCTGCATGAAGCGATTCTGCAGGCTCACCGGCAGCTCTTCGCCGCTGCACACCACTTGCCGCAGACTCCTGCACTGAGCCGCGCTGCCATACGCCAGAAAGGCCTGGAGCATCGACGGAACAAAGTGCACCCTCGTCACTTGCTGTTCCTGCATCAACTCACTCACGTAGTTCGGGTCCTGATGTCCCTGCGGACGCGCCACAATCAGCCGCGCGCCATAAAGCAACGTCCAGAAGAACTCCCACACCGAGACATCAAAGCCGAAGGGAGTCTTCTGCAAGACCCGATCGTCCTGTGTGAGCTGATAGGCTTGCTGCATCCACTGCAGACGATTGACCACACCACGGTGCTCATTCATCACGCCCTTGGGCTGCCCCGTCGATCCTGAGGTGTAGATCACATAGGCCAGGTGCCGTGAGGTCAGCCCGATCTCATCCATGCGCAGGTTGCTCACCGACTGCGCAGCGATTTCAGCGCACGGTGCATCTAATGCGATCACTCGCTGCGCTCGCAAGGGCAGCGAGTCCGCAAGCGCCGCTTGCGTCAGCAGCACCTGCGGCGCCGCATCCTCCAGCATGTACTGCAGGCGCTCCAGCGGATGGCTTGGCTCCAGCGGCACATACGCTCCACCGGCCTTCATGATCCCCAGCAGTCCCACCACCATCTCAATTCCGCGCTCCACACAGAGCCCGACCCGCTGATCCGGACCCACTCCCTGCGCTCTGAGATAACGTGCCAGCTGATTGGCACGGTGATTCAAGTCCTCATAGCTCAGATGCACGGCCTCACTCACCACCGCCACCGCACCTGGCGTGCGCTGCACCTGCGCTTCAAACAATTCATGAACGCAGCGATCGGCAGAAAAGGGAGCCTGTGTCTGGTTCCACCGCGCCAACACCCGCTCCCGCTCCTCGGGCGGCAATACCCCAAGGCTGCGGACCGGCAGACTGGGTGTACGCTCCAACGCATCGAGCAAGTTCTGGGCCGCCGTGCGCATGAGATCACAGATCCGTCGTGCACCCACTGAGCCAGGCACTTGCGCCGTGAACGCAAATCCTTCTCCCAGATCATCAACCGACAACGCAAGGGGATAGCTGGTGCGGACCTGCGAGCCGAGCACTTCCAATCCCTCCCATGCCATCGGCTCCGCGCGGGCGTGGCTATAGTTCAACAATGCAGAGAACAACGGCTGCGGGGCCGGCACTCCACTGCATTGCTGCGCCAGGGCCAGCGACGCATGCTCATGGCGCAACAGCGCTGACAACTGCGCGTGCACGTGCCGTACGCCTGACTCAGCACCTTCTTCCCGTACGGAGATCCGTATCGGCAGGGTATTGATGAATATGCCCACTGCCCGCTCGGCACCCGCTCCGCCATGCAGTCGCCCAAACAGCACCGTACCGAACACCACGTCTTCCCGGCCGGAGGTGATCGCCAGCACGCGCGCAAAGGCCAGGTGGAACAGGCTCGCCGCACTCACCCCCAATGCCCGGGCCCGTGCTCGCACCCGACGCGATAGCGCCGCATCCAGATCCTCGTGATGCTGATCTATCTCCAGCCCATCTCCCTGCACTTGTACAAGGCCAAACGGGAGCGTCGGCTCCTTGACGTCTCCCAACATCTCACGGAAGAACGCTTCATGTGCCTGCACGCTCGTTCCAAGCCGCGATTGCGCCACGAAACGCCGAAACGGTATCGCCGCTGGCAGCTCAGCACCGCGCCCGGCGTGGTACAGAACCATCTCGTCGACCAATGCATTCAGCGTGCTTTGATCGAACACCACGTGATGACACAGCAGCAACAACAGCCAGCGCCCGGCCGCCGCATCCTGTGCCGCAAAGCTTTGCACCATCGGTGCCCTGCGGACATCTACCCTATAGTGGCCCGGATCAAAGCGCTCGCGCAGTTGGCTGGCCACATCACCCAGAGCCGCATCCAGTGCGACGTCCACTACCCTGACCGCCGCACGTCGCCATACCACCTGTACCGGCTGTGACAACCCTTCCCACAACACCGCGGTGCGCAGAATGTCATGCCGCTCGACCACCGCATTCAACGCCGACGCGAAGGCCTCGAGCCGTTCGCGGTGATCAAACGCCAGCAGCGTCGACGTCACATACGGATCACCCTTCCGCTGCAACATATGATGGAACAGGATCCCTTGCTGCAGCGGTGCCAGGGGATAGATATCCTGCACATTGCCTATTCCGCCCGGCACGCTCGCCACAATCCGGTCGATCTCCGCCTGACTGAGATCCACAAGCGGCAGCATGTCCGGTGTGATCTGCGTGCTGTCCGCGGTGATGAGATTGGGGGGTACCGGCACCCGGCTCTCGGGCTGCAAGGAGGCCGCCAGCGCAGATAACGTCGGCGTGGTAAACAACGCCCGAGTGTCCATCTGCAATCCCTGCTCATGCAGCCGGGAGGTCAACCGGATGGCCAACAGCGAGTGGCCACCGAGCTCGAAGAAATGATCCTGCCGGCCCACTCGCCGCACGCCCAGCAGCTCCTGCCAGATCCGCGCCAGCGTCTGCTCCACTTCTCCGACAGGCTCCTCGTACACTTGGCGCAGCACCGCACTCTCATCCGGCGCCGGCAGAGCCGCTCGATCCAGCTTTCCGTTCGCCGTCAGCGGCAGACTCTGCAGCACCACAAACGCGCTCGGTATCATGTACTCCGGCAGATGCGCCGAGAGCTGCTCTCGCAACTTCCCGATCGACAGCTCCTGCTCTTCGTGGCCCACCACATACGCCACCAGCCGCTTGTCGTGAGCGGCATCCTCGCGGGCCAGCACCACCGCCTCGCGCACTCCGGTGCATGCACGCAACCGCGCCTCGACCTCGCCCGGCTCTATCCGGAATCCGCGCACCTTCACCTGAAAGTCATTGCGGCCCAGGTACTCGATTGTCCCGTCCGCTTTCCAGCGACCCAGATCTCCTGTCTTGTACAGACGGCTTTGGTGCGCGCCGAAGGGGCTCTCGATGAAGCGCTCCGCGGTCAGCTCAGGGCGATTCAGGTATCCAAGCGCTACGCCCGCACCGCCGATGTAGATTTCTCCCACCACGCCGACCGGTACCGGAGCGAGCATGCGGTCCAGGATGTAGATCTGCGCGTTCGAAATCGGGCGGCCGATCGGCACCGGCCCTTCGGTCTGCTCCAACACCTCCTGCACCACACAGCCCACGGTTGCTTCCGTCGGACCATAGTGGTTGAAGATCCGCGTCTGCGGCGAGTGCGCTCGCCACCAGCGTAGCGCGCTTGCGCTCAACGGCTCTCCTCCCAGCACCAGGGCGCGCACACAGCCTGCGATCCGATTCTCCGGCAGACGCAGCATCGCCAGGTGTGTTGGAGTCAACTTCACCGGAGCATAGTTCTTGCCTTCCAGCAGGGCGCTGGAGAGATCCTCGCCTTCCGCGCACAGCCGTACCGCACGTCCGCAGATCAGCGGCGGATACAGGCCTGTCAGACTCAGATCGAAACACATCGATGTGCCGATCAATGAGCCCTCTCCCGATGCCACGTCGAATTGCCGCACCGCATGGATGGTGTAATTTACGATGTTCCGGTGGCGAACCATCACTCCTTTCGCACTACCGGTTGAGCCGGACGTGTACATCACATAAGCAACGTGCTCCGAGCTCAACCCGGGGACTTCCACGTTGCCTTCCGGCTGGCCGCAGATTTCGCTCCACTGGCTGTCCAGACAGAGCGCAGTGGTCCGCAGACTGCTCTTGAGCCTCTCTTGCGTCAGCACCACCTTCGGCGCCGCATCACTGAGCAGAAACGCCAGCCGTTCAGCCGGGGAGCCCGGATCAAACGGTACATACGCCGCGCCTGCTTTCAGGGCTGCCAAAAGGCCGATCACCATCTCCGGGCTGCGCTCCATGTACAGCGCCACCCTCTCACCCGGGCACACACCGTATCCACGCAGATAGTGCGCCAGCTGATTGGCTCTGCGGTTCAGCTCCTCATAGGTCAGCCGCAGCTCTTCACAGACCAACGCGATCGCATGCGGCGTCTTGCGCACCTGCGCTTCGAACAACTGATGAATCAGCGCGTCATGCGGATACTCCGCCTGCGTTGAGTTCAATCCAGCGAGAACCTGCTCGCGCTCCGCCTCACTCAAGAGCCGGACCGCGCTGACCTTCTGCCCGGTATCCTCCACCATCGCGCTGAGCGCCACTTTGAAATACCCGATCCAACGCTCGATCGTGGCCCGGTCGAACAGATCGCCCGCATAGCTCAGCGCGCCTGCAATCCCGGTTGCCGTCTCGTGAAGGCGCAGCGCGAGATCAAGTTGCGCCGTGCCCCCCGGCAATGACAGCTCTGCGGCATCGGGGGTGTTGTTCAATGCCAGCATCGCCTGGAATATCGGACAGTAGCTCATGCTGCGCGCAGGGTTGAGCACCTCCACCACCTGCTCAAACGGCACCTGCTGATGCGCGTACGCTCCCAGCGCCGTTGAATTCACCTGTGAGAGCAGTTCCCCAACGCTCGGATCCTCTTCAAGCCTCACGCGCAGCGCCAATGCGTTCACGAAAAAGCCGATCAGCTGCTTCGGCTCCGGGTCCGCCCGGTTCGGCGCGGGCGTGCAGATCACCACTTCGTTCTGTCCACCCAGCCGCGACAGCAGCACAGCCCACGCACTCAGCAGCGTCACGAACAGCGTTGTCCCATGTCGGCGCGACAACTCCCGCAATCCTTCCGTCAACTGGCTTGTTAGCAGTACCGGAACACTCTCACTCGCATACGAGCGGGCCGCAGGACGAATCCGATCACTCGGCAACTCCAGCAACGCGGGCGCTCCCCTGAGGTGATCCCGCCAAAAAGCGACGAGCCGATCCGACTCGCACACGTCGACCCAACCAGAGTGCATGTTGACCCTGGTCTGGGGATCTGTGACACCCTCGGCCAGCACCAGGTAGCGCTCAAAGAGCTCAGAAGCAGCTGCCGATGTTCCTTTCAGGGGTTCTGCCAGCGCTGGCGAAACCCGCAGCGCCAGGAACTGCCAACCGTCAGCCTCATGGTGTGAAACGAAGAACGCCGTATCGGCGTCGTGCGCATAAGCAACCGGCTCATCGACAAGCTGAATGCAAAGGCTCCGAAGCCCTTGCACGCCGTTCGAGGCGACACTGTGTGTTAACTGCATTGCCGCGGCTGCCAACGCTTGAGGATCCAGGCGTCCCCGATGCCTGACGAAACTGACTCCATCAAATGCCGGCAACCAATGTCTGGGCGGCTCCGGAATGGCGCGATCAAAGTCATCCGCCATGGAATTCAGTGCACTGACAAATGCACGAAGCAGCGCCTCGACATGGGGAGGCGAGAGATTGATATGGGAGCTCAGGTATACGGTGAAGCCATCGACAGCATTGCCGCCGACATGCGTCGACAGGTTGAAATTCGTCTCCTCAAAGAGCTCACCTTTCTTCACCTGCAGCCAGTCGGTCCTGGTCAGCGGGCTGACGACGTGGAAATTGGTGTAGGTGAAATTGGCGTCAACGCGTACTTGCGGATTCCGCCGGATAACGCTCGCCAGCGGATACCGGCGGTGCGGCTTCAAGTCAATCTCGTTCTGACGGAGAGCTTCCGCCAGCTTTCGCCAGCTCCTGCCGCGGGGCTCGATTGCCCAAGGCAGCACGTTGAGGAACAGTCCTACTACGTTCTGAGCGCCCTGCGCCTCCAGCCGCCCATTGTCCGTCACTCCAGTGAGCACGCTTGAGTGCCCGGTGAGCGCTTGCAGCATGTGGCCGTGGGCCATGAGCATCAGCAATTTGAACGAAACCGCTTCACGCTCCGCCAATGCTTCCAGCTTGCGCACCAGCGCATCCTGCAGATGGATGTGCCGACGCTGGAAAGCGGCATTTCCCGGCTGCACTGCGCTGATCGCGCCTACTGGCGGCATCTCGCGGCAGCGGCGATCCCAGAATGTTTCATGGGCGCCGTTTTTCTCCTCGTCCATGATCTGCGCAACGTAGTCGGCGAAACGCAGACCATTGCTGTCGAAGACATCTGCGAGGGTAACGCCATCTTTGTAGTGGCGGTACGACTCGAAGATCTGTCGCATCACGGTCGCCATACTCCAACCGTCGAGAATGGCGTGATGCGCATCGACGATGCATTGGATGCGATTCTGCGCTCGCAAGAGAACCGAGATCCGGATCAGGCCTGGATCCTCCAAATTGAACGCAGTGGCCTTGATCCGCTGGATGCGTTCGGCGATCAACGCCTCCTGCGCCTGCTCATCATGAGCGGATACGTCATCGACCACGATTTTTGGAGCCACCTGCGGATGAACCAGTTGCATCAGCACGGAATAGCCGCTGAGAGCAAAGCTGGTCCGCAGTATCGGATGCAGCGATACGACCTTCTCGATGGCACGCCGGAACGGCGGCTCATGGAAATCGAAAGTCAGGTCATAGGAAAATACGTCGTGATACGTCGCTGCGTCACTGTCCAACAGGCTGTGCAGGAGCATTCCATGCTGCAGCGGTGAGAGCGGATAGGCATCCTCCAGACCCTGCGGCAGCTTTTCCCGATCCACCTCGGGCACCAGGCTGAACGGGGGCACCTCTCGACCGCCTGCGGGGACGTCGCCGGTCTGCCCCGCAGCCGGCTTGCGCTCGACGAATTCTGCAAGCCGCTCGAGGCTTGCGTGCTTGAAGATATCCGCCACCGACACTTCGATCCCACTGCTCTTGAGCTCCGCGACCAACTGGATCGAAAAGATCGAGTCGCCGCCGATCGAAAAGAAATCGTCGCTTCTCTTGACCTCAGGAACATGCAGCAGCTGCTTCCATACCGCAGCGATCCGCTGCTCCATCGGGCTCAGCGACTCCTCGCCCGGCTCGACGCCGGCACGCTCGCTCTCGAACAGACAGATCAGGGATCGGCTGCAAATCTTGCCGTTCGGCGTTAGCGGCATTGTCCCGAGAAAAATGAGCTGTGCCGGCACCATGTGCCTGGGCAGCCGCTGTTGCAGGAGTGTCTTGATCTGCTCGGCCGGCATGGGCGGCGGACCACCATCGATGAACGCAAGCAGCATCTCTGCGCCGCCCGCGACGTAAAGCTGCACACTGATGGTTCGCGAAGGAAGAATGCTGCCGATCGTGGCGACGATCTCGCCCACCTCGACCCGTTTTCCACGGACCTTGATCTGTCCGTCGCGGCGGCCCAGGTAGATGATGTTCCCGTCCCGATCGTACTTGCAGTAGTCGCCCGTGCGGTATGCCCTGCCGGCCAAAGGTCCGATATCGACAAAGCTCGCAGCGGTCAGCTCGGGCAGATTCTGATAGCCGTTGCCGACACCCGCGCCGGCGATGAAGAGCTCGCCCGGTACGCCACGCACGCACATCTGCATCTGCGAATCGAGGATGTACCCCTGCACGTTCTGGATGGGTGCGCCGATCACCACCTGGGAGCGATTGAGCCATCCAGTCTTGTCCGCCTGGAAGGCCGTCGAGATGTCGGTGCATTCGGTCGGGCCATAGATATTGGCCACCCTTGCCTGGCAAGCCGCGCTTCTCAGCCAGCCGGTGAGCTGGGTCTGATCGAGCGCCTCCCCGCCCAGCGCGAGCATCTGCAGACTGCGAAGCGATTCGAAATCGTCGCCTTCCGCGCACTTCAGCAGGGCGTAAGCCGCGCTCGGCGCGCAATTGATCAACGTGACACGCTCACGTTGGATTTGCTGGTGCAGATCCTCAGGGTCGAACCGATCTGGACGGGCGAGAACCACCATCCCGCCCGTCATCAACGGCACGTAGATATTCTTGATCGATGCGTCAAAGCCGATGGGAATCATGAGCAGCACGCGGCTGCACGCCGGCACGCCACAGAAACGGATGTACCAGTCGCAAAGGTTCGCGAACGAAGCGTATGAGATCAGAGCGCCCTTGGGCCGCCCGGTCGAGCCGGAGGTGTATAGCAGGTAGGCCAGATCGCCGGGCTCCAGAGCCGGATATTCGATTGCGCCCGCGGGCAGCGGATCCAGCTCGACCGCCTCGACGTCAAGTGTGAAGCCGACATACTCCGGCAGGCTCTCCGCAAGCGCACTATTCGTCACAACGACGGACACGCCGCTATCCGACAACGTGTACTCGACGTGCTCGGGCGGATAACTCGGATCCAGCGGCACCAGCACCCCACCCACGCGCATCACCGCAATGACGGCAGCGACCATGTCTGGTGAGCGTTCCAGGAACACGCCGACTCTGTTGCCCTTTCGAACGCCCAGACGGATCAATCGTGCCGCGATCTTGGCGACCTTGTCGCTAAGCTGGGCGTAGGTCAGCTCGGTGATATGCGAACGTATTGCAACCGCTTCAGGCGTGGCGGCGGCGCACTGAGCGATTTGTCCGAACAGAGACGCGACATCGACCGGGACGAGCTCCCCATGAGTCAACGGCTTCAGTTGGACGGCCAAGGCACTTTGCAGCAGATCGACGATCCTGCTCCCGGGCTTCTCCAGCACCTCGGCCAACAGCGAAAGATAGAGGCTCAGCCAGTAAGACACCGTGTCTTCACGCAGCAGATCGGTGTTGTAATAGGCAATCATCCGATCTCCCGACACCTTCAGTGTCAGGTCATACTGCGCTCGTATCGCGAACGCGCTGCAATCGCGCAACTCCATGCCCGCGAAACTGTCGAGTACCCTCGCTGAGCGCTCGTAGAGAAACTTGACCTGGAATACAGGCGGGAACGCCGCATCACGCTCGACGTTGAGATCATCCACGACCTTGTCGAACGGCATGTCCTGGTATTCCAGGGCACTCAAGGTCGATGCATTGACGCGCCCGAGAAAGTCGGCAACCGTTGCGTCAGCCGGAAGCTGATTGCGCAGCGCAAGCTGGTTGACGAAGAAACCCGCCATGTCCTTCGTGCCCGCCTGATCACGGCCGAACACGTCGGTTCCGACGACAAGATCGCGCTCGCCGGTGAGCTTGTTGAGCAACAGAAAATAGATCGCGAGATAGAACGAGAATTCCGTGAGGCGATGCTGCTTCACGAAGCCTGCCACCCTGGCGCCCACTCCCGCCGACAATGTGCGCTCAAGCTTGCTACCGGAGTAAGTCTGGACAGCAGGACGCGGGAAATCCAACGGCAGCTCGAGCACGCCCTTGATATCCCGCAGCTCGTTTCGCCAGAACGAACGCGATACTTCGTAGCCTCCACCCGCAAAGCGCTTGTTCTGCCAGGTTGCATAGTCGAGGTATGACAACGCCGACGGCGCCATGGCCGCCCCCACCACGCGATAGAAGGCGGCCGCCTCGGACATGAACAGCCCGAGCGACCACTCGTCAGTGGCAATGTGATGGAAACTGAGAAGCAGTGTGTGCGACCCCGGCTGCTTCAAAAGGCTCGCCCGGACCGGCAGCTCTCCTTCCAGATCGAACGGCCGGGTGGCCACCTTCTCGCGCTCGCTCGCAAGAATGGCCTCTTGCTGTTCCGGTGACTGGTCCGTCAGATCGCGGTACTCGACCTTGAACTGCCTGTCGCTCTCGAATCTCTGGAAGGGTACTCCGTCCTCGGTGAAATACGTGGTCCTGTAGACCTTGTGTCTGTCCACCACGGACTTCAATGCCAGGCAGAATGCCGCCGCGTCGAGCGCCCCGAGTATCTGCAACTGCACCGGCAGAATGAACTGCGTGGCTGCAGGATCGTACTGATAGAGGAAATAGAGTCGCCGCTGTGCGAATGACTGCGGACCGGCATCGGCAATGCCGCTCGGATCCAGTCGTTCAAAAGAGCCGCTGTAGTAGGCCTCGATCTCTGTCCTATGAGCTTTGAGCGCCGCAACGACTTCCTCGGACAACAGCTGCTGATCGCCTGTGATATTCAGCCGGCCGTTGACCGCCTTGACTGCAATTCCGTTTCTCTCAAGGTATCGAACGAGCTCAAAAAGAAGCATGAAAAAACGCTCCGCTGTCTTTTGACGTCCCCCGCCACCCGCGAGAGAGTTGTCCGCGCGCCGTACTGCCGCGTCAGAAATTCCACAATCGCTTGCCGAACAGGCGTTCGGCACGGATTCCACGGCTCGCGCACGCCGCGAGAGCGCGGCTGGACTCATCCACCTGCCGAGCGTTCTCGCCGTAATCCAGGCCCATGAAATACTTGAACCAGGGTTCCATTCCCAAAGCGTAGATGTAGACCTCTGACGGCTTGAGGATCGCGATCATCTTCTCGACCGACGCGCAGTCGGAGCCGTTGAACCGTCTCGACTCGTTGATCGCGCGCGGAATCGGCCTGGTGAACAGTGACCCGTAGAGCCAGCTCATCGGCGCTCCTACGCACTCCATGCCGATGAACAACAGATCGACGTCACCCGTCACACGCTGGATGCGCTGGTACACCACCTCATCGATGCTGGATGAATCCGCTCCGACAAATATCTTCTTTCCCCCCAGCTCGAAGAGCCAGGCCGTCTTCGAGCGTATGTTGAGATCCGCATGCTCTCCCAGGAATGGGAGGGCGCGGATGCGCCCGCCGCGCACGGCGATCTGCTCCATCTCATCTATCTCCATCGCGTCGAAGCCCAATTTTCGGAGCATCAGCTTCAAAGACGGGTCGGCAATGCCACCCCCATTGTTCTTGGGGACCAATAACCGCTTCGTCTTGTGCCGCAATTGCAGCAAGGTTTCGATGCAGACGTGATCCATATGGGTATGGGTCAGGCAGATGTAGTCGATGCTTGCGGGCAACTCGCTGAAACTGACTACCTTGTGCCCGTCGCGCCCGTCACGCGCCGCGATCACGGGATCGACGAGAATCGCGGTATGCGCTGTCTCAAGCATCAGGCCGGCGTGACCCAGATAACTGATCCGCATGTCGCCGGTCGGCGGTTGATGACGGATCTTAGGGGATTCGGCCGTGAACAGCTCCCGGATTCCCAGGCCTCCGGCCACTCGCATTCCACGGAACATGGCAGCGATTTCCCCTTCTGAGACGGGCCGGTCTCTCGCTGCAAACAGCGAATCAACGAACGGCTCCGCGAAACGCGCCTCGACATGAAGATGATCGGTGTCCGGGAACCGTGGAGAGCTCAGCACGAATGGACGCTCTTTCGTCCTGCTCAGGACACCCAGGCAGATACTCTGCATGCTCTCTTTGTACAAACCGCTCTCGTACAGCAGGCCTTCGATCAACCGGAATGACGGAGCGTGACTCATGTCGTACACCAGCTCCACGTAGCCTCTGAGCGCGGGCGGTAGACTGGGATAGAGGGACTCCAGTGACATGCCTTTCATCGGCTCCAGCAGCTTGTTGATCTCGGCGACGGCCTCCCGAACCTCGAAGTAGTCGGTGTGATGGGTTTCGATCTCGTGTATCAGCTCGCGGACGTCACCTAACTGAGCCTCCGGGCAGCTGACAAAATCGCCACCGGCGAGCTTTGGATCCTTGCTCGCCGACAGGTGCAGCTCATGGTTCGCCACGAACGATTTCATCAGCCGTAAGCTGCGGCCGACGATATTCATCGCGGCGCTCACCGGCGGCAGTAGATAGGGCCACGCGTACCACTTGAACACAAGCGGCTCGAAGTAGGCGTCTTCTCTCAAGTGATACAGGGATTCCGTGGAAGTCATGTCAGGCCGGCGGTGACAAGCAGCGAGTCACCAGATATTTGCGACCCGTGTTATATCAGCCTCTGATCTCACAAAGAACACTTGGCGCGCTCGGCCGCGACTCTTGAAGTGATGGAGATTCAGTGCTTCACATTCGAGCATCAGATCTCAAGAGTGACAATCGTCCCGCCCTCGATTTCCTTCTGCGCTCTGCGTCGATGAGCTGCAA
>Ga0307515_10013467_pt1 | contig 15280 bp, 10 predicted proteins | sample 17_EM_MG_FD_194513 | JGI IMG/M metagenome (GOLD analysis project Ga0307515, IMG submission 194513) | Populus trichocarpa ectomycorrhiza microbial communities from riparian zone in the Pacific Northwest, United States - 17_EM | ecosystem: Host-associated > Plants > Roots > Unclassified | place... | reverse complement strand
TGGAATTCAAATTGTTTCTCTTTTTGACATAGGGATAAGTTTTGAATTCAATTTCGTTTACCTATCTACTATAGTGACACAAAATACACTTGTTAGAGACTTAGAGTGTATAATATTATAGAAGTGGTATTTTTTAAAATATTATTTGTTTGAAAATATATTAAAATAATATTTTTTTATTTTAAAAAATTATTTTTAATACACATTAAAATAATCTAAAAATATTAAAAATAAAAATTAATTTATAATAAATAAAAAAAATTAAACATTTTAAAAATATAAAAATAAACCTATTAGTGTGTTAGACTTTTGGCGGGACATGGCAAGCCTAGGCCCAGGGACATATGGCATAGAGCTACCACCTTCGCGACTGCGAGTTATTCCTCTTGGTTGGTGAATGAATTTACTGCCTAATAAATCTCCAAATCTAACACTTGTAATCAGTCGTAAGTTTTTCAAATAAATATCTATTTTATATAATAAAATTATGGCATTCTCCTTGAATGCATCAAAATTGGACGATCTCATATCCTCTTTTTTTTTTTTTAATGTTAAGTGTATAAATCTTTATCTTTTTCTTGGTCGAATTTGATTTATTTTTTATGTTATTTTTTTTAATTAAATTTCTTCGTTAAACATTAGATTCGATAGGACAATTAAAAATCAAGCATTTATAATTTATTTTGATTTTCTCTTTATGAGATTATCTCAGTTTCATGATCAAAGTCACGGATTTAACAAGTTAACTCAAGTTAAATCATATTATTTTTTTCTATAAGGTTATCTCGGTCTGATGACCCGGGTCATGAGTTCGGTGGATTGATTTAGATTGTTTTTTATGTTTTTTTTAATTGATTTTTTTTTAATCTCATCCTTCAATATTGGACTGTTTGAGGATTGAAATTCGTAATTTGTTTCGATTTGCTTTTCATGGGGTTATCGCAGTCTTATAACCTGGGTTACAAGTTTGATACGTTAACTCAAGTCGTTTTTTTAGGTCCTTTTTTAATTAATTTGTTTTTCAATTTCATCCTTTAATATTGGGTTGATTGAGAATTAAACTTCATAATTTATTTTGATTTACTTCCTATAATGTTATCATAATCTCATAATCCGGGTCATGAATTTGACATGCTAACCTAAGTTGTCCCAAGTTAATTCAATATATTGTTATTTTAATATTAAAAAAAATATATCATCTTAAAAATTTATTTAGTCAGATATTGTTTTCAAGAGTTGTTAGGTTGTTTTTAGACTAGTAAAATCAATCGTGTTACATCACGTAAGTCTTTACACGACTTTTTTTTTCTGCTAAAAAAATATTAAAAATATTTATGTATTTTATTTTACATTTTTAAAAAATTAACTTGATCCACAACGCAGCGCGGATGAATCCTAAATCCTAAGTAGTCTCCTAATATAATATATACTAGTTGCTTTTGAGCATATATCTAATGTGGTCAGTGACATTTGAGCAACAACAAAGCTCTTCGTGCAGTAACTTGTCTATATAATACATGGAATCGATCACCGATAACTGAAGCAGAAAGAGACAGATATGGGAGGGAGAACGAAGGATTTCAAAACCATCAAGACACATGGTAGGGTAAGATCTCTCCACGGCAAAGCTAGGAAATAATAATAAATCTAGAGCACGTATATTTTTGTATTTTAAAAATATTTTTTTAAAATGAATTTTTTATTTTGTTCTCTTTTTTTTTAAATTCATTTTTTTTGGCCTTTTCAAATTAATCTCACCTTACAAATCATATTTGTGTGTTCTTTTTTTTTTTTTTTTTATCAACAATCATATTTTATTATATTAAAGGGAATAAATATTACCTCTTTACATTTTGATGTTATTTTATGGACAATCATATCCCTTATATCAATATAAATAAAATTAATTTTATATTAAATATGACTAGAAAAATTCAAAATAATATATATTTATGGTTCAAAATGTAAATAAAATAGAAAACATGACTAGAGTAAGTTTAAATACAAAAAGAGAGGATAAGGCACAAAACCCAAGAATTTTCTTCATTAAAAATCACTTTACACCTCCTCCTCGAGAGTGAACTTTTAACCATGTTTTTAAAAAGTTAAATCTTAATCTAATTTAAAATTTTTTCTTTCAATTTTTTTTTTAATTATGAATGTCTAGATAACCTTACTTGCATCTCGATTAATCTCCTGAGATTCTAAAATTAATGACCATATAAAATTTTATTGGTCCCAAAATTTATAACACTCAAACTAATAAATTTTAAAAAACAAAAACTTAAGAATTAACCAATTAAACTACATCCCTTAAAATTCTTTTAAAAAAGTTCTTTCGAACAAAAGTAGTAGAGATTACATTACTGTCATGCCAAACATCCATGAAGAATCAAAGAAAACAAGTTGAGAGGGCGAATGCACCTTCCAAGTCGAATCAAATCCACGAAACAGACATCACTTGCATGCTGCACTTGCAGCAACTCAATGAACTAAGCATATCAATGCTCATTTATTTTAGATTTTCAAACACTTAGCAGCGCAGATTCTAAAGAACAGCAGCAAATTTGAGAGATCATTCAAAAGCTCCCATTGCTGGCTCCGGAGGGTCGATCAGGAAAATATCGAGAAGCTTATCAATTGCTGTGTACTCGTAGTCTAGATATAACTGCGAAGCCTCCAAGTCATCATCACCTAGTTCGTAGCCAGTCATATCACCCTTTATGAATACACTGTGAAGGATAGACACTGGAATATTTTGTGGAGGTGGTAAGCCTGCAACAATATTGTTAACAAACAAGTTAAATATTAACCAAATTTAAAGAGTCAATTCACAGAAATATACCATGAATGATTTTATCTTTTTTTTTTTTTTTTTATAAATGCAGGTGTCCGGGCTAGTTTTCAGGCATCTCGACTAATCCTACGAACCTTAAAGTTAACGATTATATAAGTTTGCAGTGATCCTGAGATTTGTGGAACTCGAACTAGTAATCTCTATGAAGCAAATCTATAACTTGATCAGTTGAGCTACACTTCTCAAAGTTTATGTATGATTTTATTTTATTTCTGGGTTATCTCGTCAAGTTTTAAATTGGAAAAGATTAGATAGTTAAAAAAGAATAATTATTAAACTTGAAATGATATTATTTTAATTTTTTTTAAAAAAATTAAATTAGTTTTTTTTTGTTTTGACGGTATCAATTATGTTGAGAATTGACTTGTTATGTTGATTAAATTAATTTTAAATTTAATTTTACATAAAACTCAGCTGAAATCACGTCATGAATTAATGAATCATTATGATAACTCGTGAGTTCTATGTAATTTTTACCATGACATAACTAATAAAATAGCAATATTTTGTTTTCACCATTGATGTTTTAAAAATCATAAAATAATATCATGAAAAATTCTTACTCTCAGAGAGCTTCACAAGCTCTTCCTCGGAGAGATGAACCCTAATAAAATTCTGACCCGTCTTCTTTTCCCATAGAGAGATTAGTTCAAGCTGAGAAACGATGTTCTTGGGTGGCTGATAGGTTACAACTCGGTTCAATGTTCTTGCATCATCTGCTACCTTGATGGTATACATGGCAACATCCTCTTCATAGTTTAGAACCGCTGAAGGATATATATATATATAAAGAAAGAAAGAAAGAATTAGCAGTAGAAAATTTATATTTGTTAGAGGTTGTTTGGTTTAATTTTTGTTTTTTCCTCAAAAATAAAAATTTGTTTGTTCACTAAATTATCTATTCATGCTACCCTGCAAATTAAATTTATATTTTTTTAAATATTTAAAAATATTAATACATTGTTAACTTTTTTTAAAAAAAGCTAAACTGTGAAATTAACTAAAACAATTCAAGATAATATTTTTTTAAAAAAAACTAATTAAGATGATAATGTATTGGATTAACCTGATTAACCCAAGTTAATATATAAAATTCATAATCCATATTATAAAACTATGACAACCTTATTAAAACAAATAAAAATTTATATTGAAATTCAATTCTCAATTAATTGAATAAAATTGAAAAAATTAATTAAAAAAAAGATTTTAGTTAACCTAATTAATTTGTCAAATATGCATCGTGAGATCAAAATAACACAATATAAAATAAATCCAAACAAATTATAAAACCAAAATACCAATCAATTTAATATTAAAAGATAAAATTAAAAAAAAAATCTAAGTAAACCTTCGATTAACTCATCCAACCCTTAACTGATTCTCAATCAACAACAGATAACATCTGTAGATTTATCGTCGATGAATTTTTTTAGTTAAAACATGCTCACCAAGAACAAGTAAGAAGAAAGAGAGACAATATTTGTTGACTCATCATGTTCCTCTTCCCTGTCAAATTCTGCTACATAGTTACCCACATTCCTTCCGGAACACTACCAATTATTCTTGTCTTCTAAGTCAACACGTGGCACTGGCAACATAATTAACAAGAGCAAAACAACATGACTAAACGCTGCGTTTGACACATTATTAATAACACGGTGCGTTTTGCCAACATTAGATGGAAGGGTAACGGTAATTTCCTTCGAATCAATTGAGCCTTAATTCCTCTTCTCCTTGACATTCTTTATTTCCACGAGAGACTTGTAACATTTATTCTGTTAGTGAAATCTGATGTTAATAGCACATTTTTTTTTATTAGTGTGTTTTAAAAAAATTCAAGGATTTATATTTTAGATAATTAATTAATTAATTAATTTTTTAATTTTAATAATTTAATCTATTTTTCTAGTCAAAATAAATAAAAACAAGTGTCTAATACCTATAAAAATTTATTTTTTAGAAATGAATGATACGTCACCGTCTTCGAAAGTATTTCAAATAGATTAGGCAATAAATCATGTCCAGGTCCCTTTTAATTTCTAAACTCTTAAAACTTAATTTCTAGCTAATTTTCATCTGAAAATATTTTAAAAACATAGTAAAAATCTTGATAAACTAATTACCAACCTTAATACCTCAAAGTCATTTTAAAAAATGAAAATCAAACAAATTAAAAAACTAAACAGACCTGATCAATTATTTCTTGCATGCTCATTAAAAAAAAATTATTTTTATTGAATTTTTTTTTGAAAAGACAAACCTAGTAATATAAATTTCAGTCTTTTTAATAGTTGAAATGTGATTATCCGGTCATTTTCTCTCATTTAAATTTTTTTAATGATCTTTTTTATTTTTTCTTAATGTTCAAAAACCATAAAATAAATAAAATAAATTTTAGTATTGAAACATGAATCTCTAAAATAATAATTAGACCACATCATTGGAAACAACTTTAAGGATTGTAAAGAAGTTTTCCGTGCCCAAATAATCAACGGGGCATGTGTAAATGGTTCTTACCCTTGGCTTGTCCGTCGCCATAAACAGTGATATCACGTGGTTGCGCCTGGGGACGAAGTAATATATTGATAAAGTAGGCACCACAACAATTTGCAGCAACAAAAGTGTATGGTATCCCAGCTGCTTCTATGGCCCTTCTTACCTTTCTCTTCTTGTCAAGAAAAGCTTGAAATGGCGGCAATGGAGAAACCCGATCCTCCTCGATTCCAAAATCTGATGGAATGAACCTCTGATCGATATTTATTTTCAACAAAACTATTAGAACAGCTGAAGTTCTTGGAAGGTTTCAGCCAAAAATGGTCATCTTGCTCAAAAAGAAACAGATACCTTTATGTTACCAGAGACTTTCATGGCATCTATAATCTTGAGCTGAGCAAGAACTTGCGGGTAAGGTAATGTTGAGATCACTACATCTACTTGGCGAAGTAGTGATGCAAGTTTTTCGTGTTCATCCAATTCTCCCTGTTACATCACAAAAACAAATCAAATATTTAGCTATATTTCTCTACAGATTGCTCAAAGTGAAGGGTGATCTCATGGAGAACTTGAATATTTGGTTACCTGAACAATGGCGACGCCCATGGATTGAAATTCCTGATGGATGTGTTTTTTGGAGGGAGAAGATTGTGGGGAGATGGGACGAGCATAGACGTAGGTTTTGTGCCCCAGCAAGACACTTGCCTTAACCATGTACTTGCCTATGTAGCCAGTTCCTCCAAATATAAGGATTTTGCTCAACTCAATATTCTCCATTGCTCTCCAAACTCTCTCTAGTGCTCAATCTACAGGCATATGTTAGCATTTATAGAATATGCAAATTGGAAGAAACATTATCAATTAATTAAATTAGGTGTTATGATGAATTCCCTAATCTGAATTTGTGTTGCTGATGCAAGAGGATAAATAATTCAACTTTGTGCTTGTACTAAAGTTTGGATAATGAAAGTTGTGTCTCTCCATTGGTCGCTCGGTCAAAGTAAGTGGATAAAATTTTCATTAAGTTGGTCTCTACTTTTGGGAGGCACCCAGATAAAAAAATTATGTGCAACCTTTGCCTTTATCTATACTTGTAGGTCTCCGATCTGGTAGTTTTTATATTTGTTTTTTAAAAATTATTAGTTTAAATTCTATAAATTTTAGAGCTACTGAAAACTTATATGATTATTAATTTCAGAGCTCATGAAATTAGCCGAAATGCACTCAAACTGACCGGACATCTTAATTAATAATAATAAAAAAGGTGTTATGATGAATTCCCTAATCTGAATTTGTGTTGCTGATGCAAGAGGATGAATAATTCAACTTTGTGCTTGTACTAAAGTTTGGATAATGAAAGTTGTGTCTCTCCATTGGTCGCTCGGTCAAAGTAAGGGGATAAAATTTACATTAACTTATTGGTCGGTCTCTACTTTTGGGAGGCACCCAGATAAAAAAAATTATGGGCAACCTTTGCCTTTATCTCTACTTGTAGGTCTCGATCTTGAACTCAAACTAATGCCTAGCTGCCTGAATCTTTGCCTCCTTCCAAGCCCACTAGGAACAGAGTCAAAATGCCTTCTTGTTACTATCCATTCCAAGTATATTCTCAATCAGTTGGTGATTGAGTTAGGGACTGTGCCTGAGAACGAGTTGGAACCAATAGTCAAGGTTTGGAGGTTGATAAGCGAGGAGATGGAGGTGGGGATACGGCCATAAAAAAAGTTGTCTACGAGATAAAGGATGGTGAGGCCATTGAATTAATGGGAGAGGAGTGGTCAAGAAGTTTTAAAAATCTAAAATCCAGCTAGATTAGGAATAGGAATTCTGAGTTGGATAATCTGCTGTTAATTAATTGATTTTAGTAATTTCAACTATTTTTCCTAGTTAAAGTCATTAATAACTTCTACTTGATGCTTGGTAGATCAAGGTAATTTGTGACTGGTACCTATAAAAAATTATTTTTGGTGAAAATAAAGACTCTTCGATACTTAAATAAATATTTTTTTAAATAGAGAAAATACAATATTCTAGAGAGAGATGCTCTGAAAATATATATGCAGTAGAGAATGAATATTGTAAACCTTTGTTCTGAAGATTTTATGGTGTATTTATAGCCTATGAGTCTTGTCATTTTGTGAAGAGGAGGGTATGAAATATAATCTTACATTGATAGTATTTAATGAGAGATAAATATCTCTTACATCTATATTAATGTTTGATGGGAATATGGTGGGTCTAGATTCTTCATTTCAGTGGCTCAGGCGTGTTGAACCATGAGCCCGCGAGTCTGGGCTCTTTTTAGTTCTTTTTTTAAAGGTTAAATATAAATGTAATAAAAAAGATTATTGGACCCAATTGAATTTATGGTTCAAGTCACCGGTTTAACGAGCTAAGCCATTAGGCTTTTTTTTCTTCTGATATTGCTTCTTTTTTTTTAGTGGTTTCATTTTTTTATATATCTTTTTTTAAAACAATCTTTAAATTTATGTTTCAATTAATATTTCTCATTTTTTTTTATCGAACTTTTTTTGGATAGAAATTGTTTTTTGATTGTGTTGTGCGTTTTACAGTTTTTTTTTTGTATGCAATAATTTTATTTTAAAAAATAAACAAATATTTATTTTCAAATAATTTTTTCATATGTATTGCATAATATTTTTTCTTTGTTATAAAACCATTTTCAATCCAAATCCAGACGCTACAGACATAACTACTAAAAAAGCTTATTAATAACCATCTAGGTGGTGACCCAGTGGTAAGAGCTTGGGACCAAGAGGTTTGCTCCCTCTGTGGTCTCAGGTTCGAGCCCTGTGGTTGCTCATATGATGGCCACTGGAGGCTTACATGGTCGTTAACTTTAGGGCCCGTGGGATTAGTCGAGGTGCGCGCAAGCTGGCCCGAACACCCACGTTAAACTAAAAAAAAAAGCTTAGTAATAAAATGATGCGTATAAGTAGTCAATGAAACGCAGCGTACTGACTCCAATGACAAGAGCAACGATCTTCAATTCAAATCCACTCCCAGTCCTTTTTTTTTCAAATATCAGCAACCATTTCGCCTCTGGTATCCCCTTGTAACAATTTCCCCCCCTCAAACACACCATTGTCCTCAAAGGCAAATCCTGGAAATCTGAGAGATAGTTCATCCGTAAACTCCCATGTAGCCTCTGATGGTGGACATCCCTTCCAAAGTACAAGAACCTGGGTAGCTGCTTGGTTACGTCTTTTCACCACTCATCAATCCAAGATGGCTTGAGGTTGCAGGGTAGGCTCCAGTGACTCTACAGGTAAATCTTCTTGCCCTCTTCTATTTCCTACCAGTCATTTCAATTGCGAAACTTGGAATAATGGGTGGATTGTAGCAGTGGTGGGTAAGCAAATTTTGTATGCTACTGCTCCAATTCATTCAGTTATTTGATAAGGGCCAAAATATTTAGCTGCTAGTTTCTGTGATTTTCTCTGCACTATTGCATTTTGCCTGTAAGGTTGTAGTTTAAGATATATCCTCTCGCTTCTCTTTTTGTTTGCTAACTGCACCATAAAAAATATGTTTTTCTTTGTATGCATACAAACAAATTCTAAAATATTTCATGTATATTTTATAAAAAAAATTATATTTTTATCATACTTTAAAAAATATAAAAATTAATGATATTATAACAAGTTTGTGATTATCTATTAGGATTTGATCAAAATTTCAAAAACATTATTAATTTTTTAATTCTTAGAATGATTAGGTTATAGCCTGATAAATAGAGATTTCTTTACTGAGAAAGATCTTTTCTTGAACCTTAGACATACCAATAAATAGAAACATAACTTTAAAAAAAAATCAATCAATAATGCAGCTTACTATAGGTAAAATGTACTAAAGGTGATATCAATAAATAGAAACATGACTTAGAAAAAAAAATCAACCAACAATTCAGTTTATTTTAGATAAGGTGTACTAGGAGTAATGCATCTTTTCCATACATAATTAGTCTATTTATTTAGACTCTTATATACCAATAGGTCTTTTAATGACCATAATACTAGTTAGCGACTCATGAACCTATTTAATTATATTTTTATAATTATTTCCAAATACTTCCAATATTAGCTATCCGACATCGCTATAATATTTTTACAATAAATAAATTTTGATTCAAGAGAATAATCACCGTGACATCACACATAGAAAACATAGGTTATGATTCAATATTTTAAGAAGAATACAATGGTATATAATTAAGCTTTACCTAAAGCAAGACCATCGTGGTTGCCTCTCATCCGATACTGCAAAATTTTCAATATTGTCAGGTAGATTACACTTAACATCCTTTAAATTAGTTATTGTTTAGAAAATTACAGTTTATATATTTATTTAATTTAAAATTTAAAATAAGATAACACAATGAATTTACCCTCATTCATAATATATCCTTCTTTTTTTTTTGGTCAATCTCTTGCCCTTTATTCTTTCCTTCTGTCCCTTCCCTTCTTTCTTTTCATCTCATATTTGTCCCAATCAAAAGACAATATATTCATAATATATTCTTTCTTTTTTTCTCATTTCCCCCTCAAAAAATTAAAATTTCTTTTATTTTGGCCATATATTTTATTCTGAATTTGTGCTCATCCTCCTCCCACAATTATTTTTAGCCTCGCCTCTTTCAATTTGAGCAAATAGAATTGAATAAAATAGTAAAAGAATATCAAGTGGTTTGTATCCAATCAATGCTTAAAATATGGGCATTGTACTGACCCAACAAATTCAGAGCCCAACAACAACAACGCCTCACCAAAACATGCCAGCAATAGCAAAGCAGTGTTTATGGCTCTCATTTTAATGGATCAACCTATTTAACTCAGCAAGGTCTTGTATTAAACCGACGGAGAGTTAATTTAATTAAATCTTATCAATATCTTGAAACTTGGTAAAGTTAAATATAATATAATTTTTATTTTTTAAAAAATTTGTATAAGTTGTCATTTTATCATTTGTTAACTTAGTTAAAATTCGAGTGAAATCTAGTTTAATTTTTAATATTTTTAAGATTGTAATTTGTTATTTTAGATTAACTTGAATTAACTTATCTTTCATTCCCTGTTTTTTAAGTAAAACAAGGGTCGGATCAGGATCAGGCTAGGCTAGAATTTATAATTATAGAAAACATTAAAAGATATGATATTTTTACTATAGAGGAACATTGTCCACTGATAGGTTACTGTAAGTTCACTATTCATTTTTTATTAATTTGTTTTGATCCTTAAAGTTTTGTTTTGGGTAATTGGATCCTAATTAAAGGCCAATTACTTTTTATTTCTTAAGTAAGATGGAATTAGAGGAAGAAAGACCAAAATGAAAAAGACGTCAAAAATAAAAAGTGTTCTAAATTTTTGGAAAAAATACATTTAAGTCCTTTATCTTTAAAAATAATATAATTCATACAATTTAGGTCCTTTAAATTCTAAAAAATTAATTTTGATACAAAACTTTATTTTTGTTATTTTTTAATATCTAATTTGAGAGAGAAGAGAGAGAGATTGTTGGATTCCAATGATAACTTCTAGGTCATGTAAGTTTAATATTATTATTAATATTATAAATATAACTTCTAGGTCAGGCGTAGCAGACAAACTCAATGCTCTTAGGTATAACTTTATAGAAAGACCTAACACTCTTAGATCTTAATTTTTTTTTATATTTTTTATATAAAAAAAATTGACCCCGCAGCATAGAGCAGACCGCGTTTCTAGTTTTTACTATAAAGGAACATTGTCCACACACTGATAGGTTACTGTAGATTCACTATTCATTTTTTATTAATTTGTTTTGGCCCTCAAAGTTTTGTTTTGGGTAATTGAATCCTAATTAAAGGCCAATTGCTTTTGATTTTTTAAGTAAGATGGAATTAGAGGAAGAAAGATGTCAAAAATAGGAGGCGTTCTAAATTTTTGACAAAAAATATATTTATGTTCTCCATCTTTAAAAATAATATAATTCATACAATTTAGGTCCTTTAAATTCTAAAAAATCAATTTTTATACAAAACTTTATTTTTGTTAATTTTTAGTTTCTAATTTGAGAGAGAAGAGAGAGATTGTTGGATTCCAATGATAGAGAGAGAAAATTTGTGTTGACACCAATTTCAATCACAAAAATGGTCAATCTTGGTATTACCAAGTTTCATTTTGTGAGGAGAGTTCCACTTAGGTGTTTTTTCACCTTGAAATTGTCTAAAAAACCAAATCTAAGCTCAAGAAGATTTTTGGTTTCGAGTTTTTGTGTGGTTTTTTTAAGATCATTTATTGGTTTCTCGAGGTCTTTAGGTTTTTTTATAAGTGTTTTGGGTCCAAATGAGTTGAAAAATAAGTTTTTTAGTAAAAAAAACATAGACCTCATTTTTTCGACTACCATAATAACCAAAATATAGGGAAAACCAAACTATGTATCGTCTGAAATTATTTTTTTAAAATAATAGGGCATTCAACATGATTTCATTTTAAAAAATAGGGCTAGTGCGTGAACCATTTCTAGAAGGGTCAGACGCTAGCCTGGCTTGCAACGCCCCAACGACAACTAATGTCTTTGTTTTTGTAATTTTTCTTTTAAAAAATCATGTTTTTTTATATGTGTTTTTCTTTAATATTTTTTTAATTTATATTTAAATTAATATCATTTCTCTCTACTTTCTTATTTTTCGTGTTTAACCCTTTTTAAATAATGATTTTTTTAAATGATTTTATATGTATTTAATTTTTGAAGAGATTATTCTAATTCAACTATAATTTTTTTTTTTATGTTTTATATAATTAAAATTCATTTAAAAAAATATTTATTTTGGATAGTATCTCTAATAAGAGAAACCTTGTGAGATATTGTTTTTCATTTGATTTTTTTCAATTAATTTTATGAGTGTATTTATTTCTACTATTATTTTATTAAATAAAAAAAATTCATTTGAATAAATAAAATCATTGAATATAATTAGATAAGAGATAAAAATATCTTAATTTATATTCGTTTCTTAACTTTTTAGATATATATTTAATTATTATTAATGATTTTATTTATTTATTAACATAAATAGTTTTGGACTTTATGTACATAAATTTGTTTTTATATAAACTTAATAATTTTTATGTAAAAAAACATGTATGTTCAATCTTTTTGTTGGAAAGAAAATATATTCAAATAGCTAGTTATACATGGACGAAGGACTCCTTCTTTCCTAGTCTCCAAGCATTGTTGATTGTCAATCCTACACCACCACTGCTCCTAGCCTCCTACCAACTTCCAAGAATATCCCACAAAACCACTCGACAAACGTGTGACATTTGTGAAACGGAGGAAAAACAAGACAGAGAAATGGCTGCTACAAGCTCCTGCAATTTCAACTGGGGAGTGAATGGAAAAGGGACCCCTGAACAGCCTTGTTCTTCCTCAAGGTCCTCCCAGATCCTCTTCTCTTCTAACTTATCTTTTTGTTACAGTAACATCAGATATTGCCTCTCTCTTCGTTCCCAGCAAACCCTTTTGTCCACTCGTTTCAACGAAACCAAGAATTCAGCTTTTGTGAGTAAAAAAGATTTCATGTTTTTTGTATTTTGGATTTCACCATGATTGATATGTTGTTAATTGAGAACCCGAACTATAGGGTTTTGTTGTTGTTAGATGAATTTGTTTGGCTTCTTTTCTCCTTTTTTCCCGATAATTTTTATGTGTGTGTGGTTTGTGCAGGTTGTGGCATCAGCAAAGGCAGACCCTTTGAAGATAATGATTTCCGGAGCTCCTGCTTCTGGTAAAGGTACTCAATGTGAGCTCATCACTAAGAAAGTAAGCTTTTTTTCCTTATATTTATTTTGATCTCCTGTACTCTCTGTTGCTCAGCTTCATTAATCCTTTCTTTAGGGAGCAACTTTTAGTTTCCCTCACTTGTTAATTATGTTTACTGTTCTGCCTACGAAAGTGTGGCCTTTTAAAGAATTTCTTTTCATTGTAATGCGTGTAGCTTCCTGGGATTTCTTTGGATTTTTATCCGGTGAAGGTTTCAAGAATCTGATCTAGACATTGTGGTTCTAATGTCAATGACAGTATGTTAGTGTGTTAACAGTGAGGTATATTGTTAGTTTAATATGTTATATATCAATTGGTTGGTTATAATTGATATTATTATATTTATTTAATTATATATTTATTATTAATAAAAACTTAATTTATCTTTAATATTTATATAATATTATATTAATAAATCTAGAGTAAAAATAAAATTCATGAACAAAAATACTTTGCAAAAAAAATTATAAAATTATTTTAATAATGAGATTCATATTATATCAAAGCGTTGCTCCTAAAATGTTCCTGATTGATGCTCTCTTAAACATTGGACATTTATTAGAGCTGTAGAAACTGATACATATTATGTTCTTTCCTTGATGAAAGGAAGTAGTTGTTCTTATAAGTTAAGATATAAGAGATACCTAGAACTAATATGTAGGTGCTTGTTATAAGACATGTACACTAAACTGATCTATATGAGAACTCCATATGGAAATATTACCTGTGTTTATGGAAAGACTCACGTGATAATTATGTAAAAGATCCTTAGACTTGAGATCACTAAGTTATTTTATATAGAAAGTGTTATGTTTTAATTCTGCTACGTGTTATCTTGGTATAGGTAACAAATGAGTAGATATTAGATATAACATAAACTATATGAAGGTATTTGAGTGATCAAGAAAGGATTCATTACTCTATATGAATTAATAAAAATGTTCCACATGTTCTCAAATAGTATTGTTTGTTAAATCCTTGCGCAAGGTGGAATAAGATTTGAAAAGAATTTTAAATTTTATTCAAATGATCAATGATTATAATATTGCGAACAAATATGATCTGAAATGACAGACACACTCTATGCTAAAATGTTTAAATCAAAACATTATTGATGAAGGGATAATAATTATATTGAGAAACTAGTCACTGAAAGGTTAAGTCAAATCACTTATGACACTTCTAATATTTAGGGGATCATGACACGTTGCTAGACGGTGCACTTGATCTTCAAATATAAATTAATCAATTATTGAATTGATAATAAATTAAACTGTTTGATTTATTTAATTCTATTTATTTAGAATTATAATTTATATTTGGATCAACATATTAGGAATCTAATGAGTCACACGCATTAAGAATCATTAGTTAGAAGTTAAACTGAGATAATTAATCAAGTGTGACTTGATTGAAAATAATTTTAGAAATTAAGTACTAGAATGTATTTAATTCAGGGATTATAATTCTAGTCCTAAATAATCAAGTAGGGATTTGATTGATTAAATCTCTAAAATTATCCTTTAATAATATATGAATATTATTTAAGGTGCAAATAGATATTGTCATTTATAGGGTTTTTAGAATTCCCTATAAATATAAAGTTATGCCGCTTGTTTTTAATTGATTGTGTTTTACCAAAAAAACTATGCAAGTTAGAATAGAAATCTAACACTCTAGGCATAACAATCTCTCTCTTCTAAATAGAAATTTAGGAGATTTTTCACTGATGGTTTATGTGGATTACTGTTAGAGATTGGATAATTAGATGACTTATGGTTTGCAACAACCCAACCTTTAAAGAATTATTCAAAGCCGATGAAGATTAGATCTTCACTTAATAAATTCTTAAACAACTCTACATCTGTTTAACGGGATTCTAAAGACTCCTAAATATTATTTTAAATTTATCGTTTCACTGCGAATATCAAGAACCCAACTATTCTCTGGTGTGTTTTAATTACGTAGTCAAGCACTTCTCCATGGAACATATTCACACTACTTAAATAGTATACCGATGAAGGAAAACAGACAATTTACTGCTTTGGCACATAGGGCTCTAAGAGAAACGAGGTTGGATGGGCAGCTTGGCATAGTTGTTTG
>Ga0307515_10013466_pt1 | contig 15282 bp, 11 predicted proteins | sample 17_EM_MG_FD_194513 | JGI IMG/M metagenome (GOLD analysis project Ga0307515, IMG submission 194513) | Populus trichocarpa ectomycorrhiza microbial communities from riparian zone in the Pacific Northwest, United States - 17_EM | ecosystem: Host-associated > Plants > Roots > Unclassified | place... | reverse complement strand
ACATTAACAGCAGCCTAATATTATATATAATTAACGAGGTAACCCGCTATTAAGCCGCCTGTTAGTTGCAAAATATATCTATAAAATATACTTGGGACATTTTACGGACCTACTAGATTAACATATACGTTAGACCCCCTAAGTATATCACCTACAACGCCGGTAGGAACTTTATCAGCAAAGAATTCCAACAGTACGCTATAGCTATAGCTATTTTAACAAAAGCCGTTCTAGTTAAGGCGTATTAGTCCGTTAGGCTTATTAAGCGAGCTTACCTAGCTCTATAGAGAGCTTATTAGATTATTACGGACGACTATAAGGACATTTAAAAGGAACTGGCTTTACAGATGGCCGTAAAAGCCGTTAACGACACCGCTGGCCCTAACGGACTAGTACCCACCCTCTTAGTTTACGGAGCTTACCCAAAGATAAGCAACCTAGGCCCTCCTACCCCATCTATTACGGAACGAGCAGCTGTAATACGGAAGGTAATAGCCGAAATAGTTAAATTACGGGCTAAACAAACTGTTAATAACGCCTTGCACTACCGTAACGGACTTAATACAACCTTAGTACACAACCTCCCGCTTAACTCTAAAGTCCTTATATAGCGTAAAAGCGGCAGCTAGAATGGACCCTATTGCCTACTAGCTGTAGAGAACGAGACTAATAGAGCACCTATGGTACATCTACGGCCCGTTAGAAGGCCGTACGGTTTACTATACGGTTTATTCTACGGACCGTAAGCTATCAAATAATCGGCATAGGCAGATTGCCCTAAATTGCCCTAAATTGCCGCAAAATTGCCCATGTTACGGTACAGGTGGAAAATAGTAGAAAAGCTGCAGTGGAACTTAGTGGACTCACGTGACCTGCCGAATTCTGTAGGGTAGTTAAATTAACCAATTACGATTTTCCATCCCTGGGATGGAAAATTGCCATTAGCTCGCTTAGCACTAGCGCCTTAGCGGCCCTTAAGATTTAACCTATGGCTCGTCTATGGCCTGTTAAAAGGCCGTACAGTTCATTTTACGGACCGTAAGTAGGACTTACGGCTAGCTTAGGGCACCGTTTAGAAGGCAGCCCAGAAGGCACCTTAGGAGGGATTTCCTATGTATTTTCTTATGTGTTTTATGGTTCTATTAAGGCAATTACAGAGGCTGTATATAAGTAGTTTTATTTTCTAAGTACCGCTAGTGTATAATTACAGCACCTAGTGTACGAACGCGTATTTACGCGTTCGTGCACCAACCACCTACGTGCTGACTAATTAGGGGGGAGGCGCGTCAGTATATAGACTACGTAGTCTACCTTAATAGAATCGACAGTTACCATCATCTAAAAGAGCATACGATACTATATATATTTCGTGCCCCTGGATCTGACTCACTTGTGCTATTAAGTTAGTACGAATAAAGACTTTAGCCTAAATAAGTAAAGCTAAGATCTTTATAAAGCTTAATATCCGCTAAACTTTTTACTAAATTAGGATAGACTCTAAATTAAAAGACCTTATTACGTTTTAAACCTGTTATAAAATGTATAAATATAAAGTATTGCCTTTTAGACTAACTAACGGACTGGCTATATACTAATAATATATAAATAATATACTATTTAACTACCTTAATAACTTCTATATAGCATACCTAGATAATATTATAATCTACTTTAAAAATAAACTGGAATATAAAGAGTATATCTATAAGGTCTTATAATGGCTTTAGGAAGCTAGCCTCTAAGCTAATACTAAGTTAGAATTTAGTATTAAGCGTATAAAGTATTTAGGGTTTATTATTAGTATAAACGGGATTAAAACAGACTTAGAAAAGACGGCTGTAATTAACTAATAGGTATCCCTAAGGACTGTAAAGGGGGTATAGTTATTCTTAGGGTTCTATAACTTCTACTAATACTTTATTAAAAACTATAGTAGGATTACCTAGCTACTAAGCCTACTTACCCATAAGGACTAGCCCTTTTACTTTAATACCGTATATAGGCAGGCCTTTAACGAGCTTAAAAAACGACTAGTCTTTACTTTTTTATTTACCTACTTTAACCTAAAATAGCCCTTAATTCTAGAAACCAATACCTTAAATAGTATTATAGCTAGCGTTTACTCCTAAAAGTAGATAAACGGAGAATGGCACCCTATTGCTTACTATTTAAAAACTATAGTAGATACTAAGCTAAGCTACCTAATCCATAACAAAGAAATACTAGCTATTATCTCTAGTTTTTAGTACTGGCGAGCCTAACTAGAAGGCACCCCTAAGTCTATTTAGGTAGTTTTTAATTATAAGGCTTTAGAATATTTTATAATAATAAAGGCCCTTATAGCCTAATAGGCGCGCTAGGTAGATACCCTATCTTAATTTAACTTTCTAATTATATATAGGCTAGGCACTACTAACTGTGTAAACACTTTTATAAGGTGTAAATAGGATATAAGTAACTAAATAGCTATAAAGATCTTATTATAGACCTAAGCGTTACTATAACTAGAGTACCTTAACTTTTAAATATAGGCAGAACTAAATATAGACTCTTTAGATACTAAGATATGCCCTATTAACTCTATAGAACTAGACCTTATTAATAAACTACTATAGGTAAACTATATAGCCCCTTCTCTACAGGAGTACTGTAAAAAGGCAAAGAACGGTTCTAGCCTATAGTCCTTTAAAAGTGGATTACTTAAGCACCGTAAACGGCTAGTAGTAGTAGAGGAATAGAACTTATAGACTTAGCTTATTGCCGAAGTATATACCTAAGTCTTTACAGCCTACCTTAGAAAAAATAAAACATGTAGGATTATTAGCGACCGCTACTACTAGCCCGGAATAATTATAGATATTAACTGCTATATACGGAACTGCAATAACTGCTATAGGTCTATAATTCTACGAGATAAGACCCTAGGATTATTAAAACCCCTCTTAATACCTAACTACCCCTAGTAATATATCTTTATAGACTTTTATAAGCTACCTCTAGACCATAATAGATATAATATAGTTATAATCCTAGTTAACCGCTTTAGTAAGCGCCCGTTCTTAATTCCCTATTATAAAAATATTAATACTAAAGAGGCGGCCTAACTGTATATTTACTACGTTTACTAAATTTACGGACTACTAGATACTATTATATCCAACTATAAGCCGCAGTTTATATTAGCCTTTTAGAATAAGTTTACCTAAATCCTAAGTATTAAGCTAAAGCTTTTTATAGTATATTACCCCTAAATGGACGGTTAAATAAAGATTATAAATTAATACTTAGACTAGAGACTTTAGCCTTTTATTAATTACTTCTAAGATAACTAGGCTAAACTATTACCCTTAATAAACTATACCTAAGCAACCCTACCCTATAACTCTACCGGATTTGCCCCTATTTAACTAAAAATGGGTTACCTACCCTATATAAGCTTTAACTAGGAAAGACTAAAAGGGCCCTAGACTATACGCGAAAAACCATCTTATAAGGAAGCCTAGTAGTACGCTAAGCGCTTAAAAGAAGCCTAGAAAGTAGCCTATATAAACCTAAAAAAGGCCTAGAAATTAATAAAATAGTAGGTAAATAAGCATAGGCGTAAGCCTAACTTTACTGTAGGTAATATAGTCTAGGTTATAATAAAAAATAAAAAATTAAAATGGCCTAGCTATAAGCTAGACTATAAAATAGTAGGACCGTATAAGATTCTTAATAAAGTAGGCAACTTATATAAGGTTAAGCTCCTAAACTTAATTAAAGTTTACCCTATTTTCTTACCAGATAAGCTATAAAAAGCTATAAATAACCTACTACCTAGACAAAAGAATAAACCTCCCCTACTAATTTAAGTTAATAGCGATAATAAATAGGAAATTAAAGGAATACTAGCCTATAAACTTATAAAGGGAATATTAAAGTATTATATTAGTTGGAAAGGATATAACCTAAACCCTACTTAATACCCTATATAGAACTTTATAGGTAGTCCCTATAAGCTTTAGAAGTTCTATAGCTGTTACCCTAATAAACCTAGACCGCTAAAGTACCTAGATAAGTAGATAGAATGCTAGTATAATAAAGATAATAAGCTACTAAAAAAATATAAGGATAAAAATACCTTAAAAATTTCTTAGTTATATAAGGTCTTAAAATATCTAGAAACTTTAACTAGCGGTTAAAGTTGTCTAATTAGTTAGATTCTCTTACTAAGACTTTTAGCAACAAAGCCCGAGGGCAGGCTTTTTAGAGGGGGGGTAATGTTATAGCACTAGCAGAACTTCGCACCGGCAAGTTGCCACAGATTGCCGTATATTGCGGTCACGTGACGCGAAGATCTTATAAAACATTGAACGGCGCTGCTCTTCTTCTCCTTTCCTTTCCTTAGCTTTAGATTCTCGTTTATAGACAATCTAATCGTATAGGCTTGCGCGTCCCTTTTGTCGTGCCTATGCCTCAATTGACTAAGTCGCTAACATCGAAGGTAGAACGCACTTTGCGTATTTAAAAGATAATTACCTCCTAACCTTCTCTATTTAGAGACTAATCGTTAGTTTTTCTTTAAAGGATAACTAGTTTCTTTTATAATCCTTTTAAAATATTAGTAAAGCCTTTCGCCTCTTATCTATTTAACTATATCTTGTCTATAATATACCTTTTAGAAAATATCGTTATAATAAAAGTAATCTCTTTTAAATACTCTCTTTTAAGAAAGCCTCTCTTTAACTAGTATTAACGCCTATTAATAACCTTATACGCGTAGCTACTACTTAGTTATAATAATAGGTACCTTAAGTAATAAGAATTACTTTATAAATTTTATAAATTTTAGCTTTTATATAAGTATATAGCCTTATCTTTAATATTATATAAAATCTTTTATAATTTATAAAATATAGTAAATAGTAGAACAGCTCTAATAGTAGGAAGGATCTAGGCTATAATAATCATTAAAATATGTATTAAGCCTTTAAGTAAAGAAATATAACGGTCCTAATCCTTATCGGATCTTACCGCTACTAATTATATATAACCTTAGCTCGCCTCCCTACTTCCTGTCCTTTCCTTAGCTTAATATGCTCGTTAATAGACAATTTAATTTTATAGGCTTGTATATATCCCTTCTACCGCACTAGAGCCTTAATTAACTAAGTTATTAATAGAAAATAGGGTATTTAAATAAAGATCTTATTAAGTATATAACTAAACTCTATATAGGGCCTAATTGCAATATAGAAAAAATAAATTAAGACTATTAAGGCGTTTATAGTGTTATAATAACTTTATCTCTATAAAGAGTAATAAAATGATTTAAATAGAGATATTATTATAACTCTATTAAGGTATAAGTATGCTGACTCGCAGTGTATTATGTTTTAGTATAGCCAATTACTTAATTTTAATTCTAGGTATATCGTACGAGTTCTAAATACAACGATACCCCTGATATTACGATACGCTTGGGCTGAACAAGCGGTATTGTCTAAAGAGGTTTTACTGTAGCCCAACACCAGCCTTACCGCCTCTTGGGCGGTCTAAGGCTGAGAGAGCCCGGACCCCAAATGTGACGAGGGCTTTCCCGCCATCTCGCTCTGGTCACTAGTCGGTCGCGCACCCACACCAACTATCAACCCCTCGGCGCACTAGCCCCTGCCCCTCCATCCCGTCTGGCCTTCTCAGGCTTCAACCTGCTTCAAGGCCACCACAGCGCTTTTGGCATCTCCATCGACCGCTTTAATTCTTTATTTGCAGTCTATAAAGCTGCGAAGCCCGCTCGTTACGACTACGCCTGCCCCGAAATATCCTTCTTCAGCCTGTTGATCGGGACCCGCTTGTTGGTGTTGGTGTTGGTTTTGTCGCGCCAGTCCTCGCACGTACACCCTTACGCAGCCTTCAGCCCCGGGCGGCTACGAAGAGTTAAAAACCACCTCCTTGTACACTGCGACTGTAAAGCTTCCTTTTGCATATTCAGCGCATCTGTTCCCATTTACCCGACCGCCATCATGTCAGATCTCCAAGGGCGCAAGGTCTTCAAGGTCTTCAACCAGGAGTTTATCGTCGACGAGAGATACAATGTCACCAAAGAGCTGGGTCAAGGCGCTTATGGCATAGTCTGGTATGCAAGCTCAGGTATACAATGCTGCTGGCTAGCTCACTACTAAGACCTTTGGCAGCGCTGCTACGAACAACCAGACTGGTGAGGGGGTTGCCATCAAGAAGGTTACCAATGTCTTCAGCAAGAAGATCCTAGCCAAGAGAGCGCTTAGGGAGATAAAGTTGTTGCAGCATTTTAGAGGTTAGCTTACATTCTCCCGCTGTGCTTATTTGCAAGGCCGTTTAAGTACAGGGCATATATTGACAGTATACAGGACACCGCAATGTATGGGTTACCTCACACGACCCCACTATCCCATCCCATGCTTCCATTGCAGGCCAGGAGCTAACTGGCCTTGTCTATAGATCACCTGTCTATACGATATGGACATTCCTCGACCCGAGAATTTCAACGAGTGCTATCTATACGAAGGTATTGACGGCATGTCACTATACACCCACCCGGATATAAGCTGACACACTGCAGAGCTCATGGAATGCGATTTGGCTGCCATTATCCGGTCTGGCCAACCCCTCACCGATGCCCATTTCCAGTCCTTTATCTACCAGATCCTTTGCGGTTTGAAATATATCCACTCGGCCAACGTGCTTCATCGTGACTTAAAACCTGGAAATCTACTAGTTAACGCCGACTGCGAGCTCAAGATTTGCGACTTCGGTCTTGCAAGAGGATTTTCGATGGATCCGGAGGAGAATGCGGGGTATATGACTGAGTACGTGGCAACGAGGTGGTACCGCGCACCAGAAATTATGTTAAGCTTTCAGAGCTACACGAAAGCCAGTATGTCCCTGTCTTCTCCCATGCCTCGGATCTCTACGTTCCACCTAAATTCCATCATCGGGTCTGATCTAACCTTATATAGTCGATGTTTGGTCCGTCGGCTGCATCCTGGCCGAACTTCTAGGCGGGAAGCCTTTTTTTAAGGGCCGCGACTATGTCGACCAGCTTAACCAGATCCTGCACTACCTTGGCACTCCCAATGAAGAAACGCTTTCGCGCATCGGATCACCCCGTGCCCAGGAATACGTGCGCAACCTGCCATATATGCAAAAAGTGTCCTTCCAATCCTTGTTCCGCAACGCGAACCCGGACGCACTGGACCTACTGGACCGCATGCTGGCCTTCGACCCGTCATCGCGCATCTCAGTCGAAGACGCGCTGGAGCACCGGTACCTGCACATCTGGCACGACGCGAGCGACGAGCCGAACTGCCCGACGACGTTCGACTTCCACTTCGAAGTGGTCGAGGACATCGCCGAGATGAAGAAGATGATCCTGGCCGAGGTCAACCGCTTCCGCAGCATGGTGCGCGTGCAGCCGCAGCAGGGCCAGATTGCAAACCCCATGCAGCAGGCCGGCAACGTCCCCATCCCTGAGCACTACGACCCGCGCGCCTACGAGGACCCGAGACCGCAGGAGGCCCAGCAGTACATGGGCCACGGCCTGGAGAGCGACTTGCAGGGGCTGGATGGGAGGAACATGGCGCATCATAGCATGAGGTAGGGGGCGCGCGTGTGCGCTTTATAAATTATCATAGCCGATATAGCGGGAAGCGGGTTTTGGAAAAAAGACTTAATAGGCCTTTTTTGGGAGAGAGAGGGGCTGAGATTATTTCGACCTAGATTGGCTTTGGTTTGCTCAGATGGGTATGCGCGGTGATACATACGGTCGATTGACGATGTGATGGGCTCTTCTCCTATTTTTATGACGTGTCGTTTTGCTAGTTCTGTCATTTTGCTAGATTGAATGAATTGATGGATTTCTTTTCCGGGGAATCGCTTGGTATTGACGTTTACATTCATTACATCCATCATATGCCTTTGAGTGGTTAATTTTAACGTTTGACTTGCTTAATAAAGTCTCAGGAGCTCAAATTCAGTACACGTATCCCTTCCAACGGTAGGTTTCTACACCAGAATCAAAAGTACTCATAGAGCCTTGATCTCATTGGCTAGATCTTATCGATAACGATAGGACCAATTTTACCGTTAGAAGAGATATCTCCCATACATTGCTATGATGACCTGGGTGACTAGGGTCGATGTTGAGGGTGCTCTCTGCAGAAACAGTCATGATTGGCTGCTTCGCCGATAATCGAAAAGGGGAAAGCGCGAAATGGCCAAGTCACCTTCAACATCGTCTGATGAGGCTGCGGCTGATGCTCTACTTAAGTCATGGTCTTCTCCCCAACCTCCGAGATGCTTTCTTCATCACTACCAAAACCATTCTCCTTCAAGTTCTGCATTTGCTGTTCTTACCTAGGCGTTTTGGCCCTCAGTCCTAGCTGGTCAGACAGCCTAACAATTACCATCCTGTCATTAATACGTTGACATCATCTGCACCATTGTCTTTACTATACAAGTTTCTGCCTTCCCTATGATACTAGAAGAAATTTATTGGCTCAATGGCTACTGCAGAGGCTGATACAGAATCGCTCCCAGAGCTCTCACTTGAAGACATACTAAACGCCGACTGCAGTATTTCCCCTACCAACTGGCGAGCATTTCCGGACTTTCTAGATCAGCCATTTGATGTCAAAAATACCGGGGTACAAGAAACCACCAATTTGGACGGCGAAAATATATTCGATAGCAAAGACGTGAGCTCCTCAGTCGTTATTATCACGTCTTCTCATGTATGAGCAGTTCAACCTGGATGTTTACTCAGACGAAAATTATGAGTTCGATGTGTGCGGAATCCCTGACCCACCCTGGGACTCACATATCGACCCAGTGGTGCCACGAAATGTATGTCTGAGTTATCTGTCAACTGATTTTTACTAAGAATGTAAAGGATCTTCAAAATCGTCCTGCTACGTTGCCTCTGGCATCTGTAGAGGAGTCTTCATTAAATCCAGCAAACTCGGTTACACCATTCCAGCAGTTTCTAAACATTGCTTTACCCGAAGATACTCTCCAAAGGGCCCTACAGGAAGATCCCGAAGATTCCTCAGGTGGTATTTGCACAAATCGTCCTACACAGTCGAGATTTCCTCCAGAATCCGTTGCTGTCCTTAAGATTTGGCTCGAGAAACACATGGAGAATCCGTATCCCACTTCCCAAGAAAAAACCGAGTTAGCCGCTATGGCACATCTGAGTGTCCAACAAGTTAGTAACTGGTTCGTCAACCACCGACAACGCCGGCTACCCCCGAAGCGGCAGATGGGCCCGATGGAGGCTTGGCTATCAAGCTCTTCCGACGATGAAGCGGCTTCCGACGATGATATACGACGAGCTCTGCAGAACCAGCGAAAGAAAGACACACCAGTGTACGATATAGAACCCAGAACAAGGTTCTCTTCATTCCAAATCCCTGGCCCACCTTCCGATGCTAGGTCCGTATCCACTGGAAGCATAAGCAGCATAAGCAGCACAGGATCGGCGTTTTCCCAATGTAAAGACGCTGTTTTATCTGGGCCGCCACGGCGAGGACGAAAAAGACATCATGGACTACTTTCAACCCCATTCAAGCTCAGCGGACAAAATGATTGGAATAGTCCTAAAAAGCAAAAGGCTGCATCGGATGTTGGAAGCGATACTGATGGACCTTCCTCGGACCTAAATTTCCGATGTACCTTCTGCTATAAGAGGCTGTCTAGCAAAACGTGGAAACGACATGAAACCACTCAGCATTTTCCCCAGCATCAATGGACGTGCATGAAGAATGGATTCCGAACAGCCCATGATCCCTTGACACGTCGAAACTTCGTTGAAGGATTTCTATTCCTTCCGAAGTTAGTGTGCATCTTCTGCAATTCTTCAGACCCTGATGAATCTCACGCTGTATCCTGCCATCGCATATCGCAATGTCTTGAAAATCCTGAAAGCGATCGGACATTCACAAGGAAGGACCACCTTGTTCAGCACCTCTGGCGGTTCCATAACAGCTCCCTCAGCTCCTTCTTTCTTGAGTCTTGGAAGTCGAAGACAGAGCTAGATGATGACTTTGAATGGAACTGCGGGTTCTGCGGCGATTCTCTTCGGGGCTGGGACATCCGTGCAAACCATATTGCTAAGCACTTCCGTGAAAGGAAAACGATGGCTGACTGGTGCTCCAATCGTGGAGTTTAATGGGCCATTTGAATTCTTATGCTGCCCTAAAGGTCTAAAGAAATTCCAGAGTGTATTTGGTTTACAGTGAGTCTTTGGTCTATCGTATTCAAGACATACACTACTAAAAATATACCAGGATGCATGAAATGCGAACAGGGTGGCGGAAAATCTAATCTTATCGCGATACGGATCGACGGTCGACGATCGATACGATATCTATCACATATCGGGGGGGGGGGTCATTTGGCGCGGTTGCGACCCGGGTTAGTACGAGGTTAGGGCCACCCCTGCTTAAATACTGGCTCCTGGTAACTTGGTAACGGCAACCGTTATTAATAACGCGTAGCTAGGGGTATTTAACGTAAGTCCTCCGCAAGAACTTATGGAATAGGGGTGGGATATTATCTAGGCCTTCCTAGGTGAGGTAAAGATGGAGCTCTAGTGCCCAGGTATAACGCGTTAATGCATTATTATAGACAAAATCTCCCCCTAGGGGTTAGTAAGCTTAGTATAATATAATAGGTAGTATAACACCCCAATCTGCTCACAAGTACTTTCCTTTCCCGTTTAGGGAACTGAGCTGCTCATGCTCCAGCCTGAGCTGTGGCTGAGCTGGGGTGAGCGGATCCTGAGTTGAGACTGAGGCGGAGTTGGAACCCCAGTTCTGGGCCCTACATTAGATGGGGACAGGGATCCTCGCCCCGCCTGTGAAGGCCTGTCAGGTTCCAGTTTCTGGGCCCCAAGTTTTAAGTAAACTTGCTCTCTGATATGCTACGAGCAATTCTGCAGACAGCCATGTTCTTAAGACAGCCATAGTCTGACGACAGCCGTGGTCTTAAGCCAGCGGCATTTCAAGATAAGGACCTTCTCTAGACAGTTATGCTCTTAAGATAAATCCGTCTTGAGACGCTTATATTCTCAAGATAGACATGTTCTCAAGACGGTGACTCTAGGTCATTAGCACGAAGCTTAGCATGCATAAGGTAAATGATATACAAACGGGAGCCTTTCGAATCTCTAGCCTGTAAGTCAATCTCCGTGTCACATTCATTTCATTCGCCTGCTTCTTAAAGTTAAGATTCGAATAGAGGTTCTGCTTTGAGGTTGGGCGATTTCCTCTTTAGGTCTAGCTCCATCGAAAACGGAACTCGATCTCACCTGGGCATCAGCAGCCAACAAGTTTCATCACCCGCCGTCAATCCATCAACCACACTACTGGCCCGTACACCACTCGCCTATGCGGCTGTCACTCCTCGCGAATGACCTCTCGCCGCCATGTTGAAACGCGTTAGTCATACATCAGCTTTGGCCACATTAGCCACCCACCGCGGTTCAGCACAATCTGTGAACGGCTTCACCGGCGACGTTAGCGCCTGTCCTTCTCTCGAACTGTGCCTAAGCTCTGTCTAGCGCCTGCTGCTGCTGTGGTACCTCTGCATTTTAAATACCTTCCAATGCGAGGTTGAGGCCTCTAAGGCTGCGACACTATGCTACTGTTGCCTCCTTCCAACTGCGCCGTGCACGATCGGGCAAAAGCCCCTCCAAATAACCTCCAATACATGGTCAAGACTGACAAGGTTACAAAAGCTGGCTGACACTTCCTCTTCCTAATGGCTCCACTCCGACTGTGGCTGACAAAGCTGTAACAGCTGGAAGGCTGCCCAGGTGCCATTACCACCTCCTAACCGCCGCATACACTGTTGAGCTAAAATAATAATGGAAGAACTGCCTACAGCCTCAAAATTCGGAAAACGTATAAAAGCTCATTACAATTACTGCCTCGGAAAGCCCGTTGAGGCAATCTCACTCTTAAACTTTCAGACCCCTGCCCACGAGTCTTCACTATCCCTTCCATTTCCGATCCTCCGCATTCTTTCCATTGTCAAGAGACCTAGGAGTATGAGGGCCGATGTGTTCGGTTATAATGGCAGAGGCTTTTCTTTTGAAATCCAACAAGTCTGCGCTAACATTAGCCAAGAACCGAATTGCAACGTTTCATTCGTGGGCGACTCGGATATCGCAGCGAAGTTTAGCGGACACAGCAAAATTAAGACAGACGCCGACATTGCGGGCCTTGGAGTAAGTCTTCCACGTTTCCTTCACTACCAGCTAGTCCTTTAAAGCCAGGCTCCTAACTCTACTCTTCACGATTAGACTTACATCGCGCTACTCGTCCAAGTCTTCGGAATGTTCCTCCTAGCCATTGTCTACATGTTGTATGATATACATAGCCGAAACAGACGCTCGCACTATCAGCTGCTCTTCACCTTCTCAGACATACTCACCGTTCAAGCCGTCGTATACATACTCAACTTTGTCCTGACTGGGAAGTGTGGCTTAACGACCTATCACTACTTCGTTGCGCTGGACTCCTTACTTCTCTTCTGCTCCAACATGGTGCTAGTCTTCGTTACCTCAAGACATCACTACTGGGAAACCCTCTTGGGGCCATTCCGATTCTCGGCTACCCTCGCCATCTTTGGCATGCTCAGCATCTTCATAGGTTACCAGACATTCCGGCATTGGACAAGCGACTTCCCGGACTGGTGGCCCTCGAAACACAATGACAGTGCCCTCCTTCTCCCCGTATCTTGCTTCCTCGACCCCGATTTGATCAGCCTCGCGAAATTCGGAAATCCATATGCCCCAAACCAAACCGTAACCGACGCTCAGTTAGACCGAATAGGACGACCCGTTAAGACTTACCAACTTCCCGAAATCTGGATATTTTGGATCCTGGCTCTGTGTCTCGTTCTGGGAGTGACAACCTGCTGCTGCCTGGCTGCGCGTCCGCGTAACAAGCGGCCCGTGGAGAAATCAAGGATGTGTTGGTGGATCATGTGGCTCACCCTCGCTGCTTGCCTCGCCACCGACGTATTCTGTGCATGTCATATCTTCAAGCTTAGAAAGTGGGCCAGCACGTCGGGATGGCTGGAGAACGGCGAGGAGGGCGAGTTGTCTCCGTTTAGCCAACTAATGGCTGTCACGTCATTAGTGCTTTTTGCCTTCGCTTTAATCGACCATGTACCACTCAGGGGGCTCGAGAGGCATGTGCCTAATCATCACGGTTACACGACAGTCTAGCATTCGCGAGGCTAGGAGACGCGTGTATGAATTGCTTCCTTTACCCTTCTCCACTTTGTATCACCACTTCTAGGTCTCTTTGCTCTTATCCTTCTCTGTTCATCTTACGAAAGTCCTTCTCTCGATTTTCTTGCGCGCAATAAATGTTTTTTCACGGCCATTTCTATTCTATGAAGTTCAGCGAGTATTGTAATTCTGCAGCGCCAACGACCTCGATCTCGAGTCCAGTGCACCTTGATATCCTAACATCCAATATCCATCCTTTTGATCTCAAGACTTAATCTAGGGGCCTACCACTGCGACCTCGGTCATTAGAGACTATCTTCAAAGGTATCTCGGGCCTTTCAATGACCTTGCAAGTCACATTCCTGACCGTCCCGCTTACGAGCTTACCGGCATACATATTATCTCCAAGGAATTTACTATAGTCATTTCGGGCACATCTCGGTGTTATATCAGGTCAAGAGAAGTCTTAAAACTCCATGCCCGCTTTGGGGCGACCACTGTTTCTTTTAGGACTCCCATCGATTTACAGGGGTATTTCCTACGTTCACGCCCCCCGTTTTACTACATTCACACCCCACTTCCGTCCCGCCTCAACCCACGCTGCAGGGGTGTGGTAGCAGGGTTAATTTTAAGCACGCGCCTAAGGAGCACCTTAAAGTACCTAAGAGCTTATAAATCTGGTGGAGTAAGGTCCAGACTTGCTAATAAGCAAGCAAGCAAGAGGACCTTATTTGGGCAATCAAGCAAGCAGAGGAAGGCCTTGCTTGCTTGCTTGTTAATTGCTTGTATATAGTTAACTTAGTAGTGTCGGTAGTTGGTAGTAGACCTTTGGTGTTTTCGGGGTTAATTTCCGGTGTTTAAGGTAGTGCAAATAGTGTAAATAAGCCCTTTTAGGCAATCGCTAAGCCTATTTAGAACGTTTTCCCGCGCCAACTAAAAGTCTCGCGTAGCTTATAGTAAGTAATAAATACCTTCCTATCTTTATCCACCACTAACTCTACTAATTTAATAGAACCCGCTTAGCTGCCGCTGTGGCTATAGCACAGGACCTTACTAACGCGAATGTGAGCGCGATAGCCGTAGAAAACCTACTAGCCCCTATAATTCTACTGTTAGAAGTCGCCACACCTAACGAGCTTACAGACGACGATAATGTTAATAATTACAACAGTATTAACTAGAAACAACACCGGATCTTTAAATACCTTATTATAGCTTAAAGCGGACGCCTAGCTTTATTTATAAATATGGGTATAAGTACTAAAGTCGGGTAAAGCTAGAGCAAATTATCTTTACCTATAAGTACTACCACTAATATAAAATTCTTAACTGTAGAGGCCCTAGTCGTTATAATATATTAAATGCTAATATTGCTACTTAAACGCATCTTGCTAAAAATACTCCTGGCTATAGATATGATAAAAATAGAAAGATTATATTAAAGAAGTATAGGTAAACTATTCTTTAAGTATCTCTAGGCTTTAGGTTAATACGTCTCTTAAAAAGCTGTTAACGCGATTATTAACGGCTTTAATGCATCTATATTTAAGTAAGTAGCTATTAATTAATTTACTAAAAATAACTACTTACTATATAACGAAGCCTTATAGGGAATACTATAGTAAACTTATTAACAGGCTGGGTATATAGGTAAATAAGAAGTTAATAACATAAATATAACTAGTAGAGTAGGTTACCTAATAGATTAACTCTAATTATATTCTAGGATTTACTATAAAGAAGAGAACTATCTTATTACGGACGCTTTAAGTACAATATTACGACTACTTGGAGAAGAGTTGGAAGAAGCTAGTTAGTTAATTTAGGCACGGTCTAGAATGGAACCAGTAGAACTATGTGACAAGGAATAGTAACCAAGGTCACGTGACATAATCTATAATAGAGCAGATAGAGCACACGTATATTACGTATAAGAAGGATTTTATAGGAGTACGGTTGTGTATTTAAGGACCCTTAGTCCCTACCTAGATAGTTCCTTCCTTATAGTAATTCTTAGAATATAA
>Ga0307515_10013464_pt1 | contig 15284 bp, 19 predicted proteins | sample 17_EM_MG_FD_194513 | JGI IMG/M metagenome (GOLD analysis project Ga0307515, IMG submission 194513) | Populus trichocarpa ectomycorrhiza microbial communities from riparian zone in the Pacific Northwest, United States - 17_EM | ecosystem: Host-associated > Plants > Roots > Unclassified | place... | reverse complement strand
AGAACAAAGATTGTAAATCGTGTATCGTAACACTTGAGCCTAGAGAAGAGAATTAATGTACCTGCGACCTATGTAGTCCTCTAGGTAGAGCAGCCCGACTAATTTGCAAACCGCCGCGCGCATGCGCATGCAGTCATCGACGCTACGCGATGATGACTTCTCTGGTATACGGGGACGTGACCCAAACAACAGAAGAGGAATGATTGGAATATACTTCCCTGACCTTAATCAGCGCGCTCACCGATACGCACACTGCACACCCAACTCGGAACGATGCCCCTTGAGGTGCTGCAACGCAATTTTGGCGTATTTCCACTCACCTTCTTAACTACCAACAGTGCGAGGTCACCAGACCCCCTGCTTTCAACTAGGGGGGAACACGGTATATCTCGCCTGAGCAGCTTCCAATGCAATCACGTGCTTCCTTTCTCATCACATATGTACCTTCGAGAAATATCATTACCAACAGAGCGATGGTGCCAAAACCCTGCCCTCTGTAAGGCAGCGGGTTGTGTATGACAGGGCAGATGGGGCCGGTAGTTGGCAACCGGATGAGATCTCCTCCAGGTAATGGTAATTATGTGTGGTTGTTACTGGGGACCTGTTTGTTCTGGGCTGACTTTGTTAAAGATCGTTTCTTATTCTCTCATGTACTGGTACATGTGTCGGCTCGATGCTAGTCATATCATCGTTGCCCGTCCACTTCACTGTCTTCGTCGTGGTTCCTGTCGTTCGCATACATCGCACTGTTGTTGGCATATATCGCACCCGTCGTCTTATCTCGCTCGTCGCTCGCATACATCGCACTCTTCGCTCGCATACATCGCACTCTTCGCTCACATACATCACACTCTTCGCTCGCATACACCGCACTCTTCGCTCGCATACATTGCACTCTTCGCTCGCATACATCGCACTCTTTGCTTGCATACATCGCACAGATTCTACTTCTATTAGACTTGATATTGGAGGGCCAATAGGCACAAATCCGTGTTGCTGCAAGTTGTATGATCGGCTCTGAAGGAGTCATAGAAAAGAATTTAATTAGAAGGGCTTAGGATGGAAGGGGCGTAATATGCCGCTTGGGCCTAGAGTGTCTCGAAATGAAAGAAATTTCTTTTCTTTTTTTTTTTTGGTTGGGGAAGAGGAGGGAAATGCGTCATGCATGTTGTGAGGGACTCCAGTATGGCTTGCCGGTGGGCCTTTTCGCCTGTTGGACAATCTGCCGCCTGACCTACCCCCTAAAACCCCCCCTGCCGGTGTTTCCAGCCACATCCCGTTATGAGAAGTCTACTGTTGGGTAAGGGTTGGCGTCAAAGTTGGCGAAGCGTTTGTCACCCCAGAGCATTCTGAGTTGTCGTTGGCAGGTCAGTTTCTTCTTGTCTACCATGAAGTGTGTTTCGGTCCAGCTGTTTCTTATGAGGCTTGATATTAAATCTTTCAGTAATTCTTTTGTTTCATTTGGGGAGATGTCTTGGTTGTTTATTGCGTTTTTGTTTCTAGATTTCCATATGGCCCATGTGGTCATGAGGATCAGGATGTGCAACCTTTCAGAGTCTCTGTTGTAGTCATTGTCAAAGACTAGGGCTGTCGCTCCTTTAATCAGTCCTAACGAAACGGTTGGCCATCTGGTTGTTGTCTTTTTGCCAGGAGGATTTGGCTGCCTCCCATGCTGCTTCTTGTCCATTATTCTCACAGTCTAGCCATATGTGCTTTTCGTTTTCCAGGAGTTCAGTGCCTAGTTTGATGAACGAGAAAAGGGGGGGATCAAACCATAATAGGGTGATGGGTTATAACACTCCAACATAGTTTTCATTTACAGAAGGAGCAGAAGGCTTTATCGGTATGACCGGGGATGTTAGCCCAGTATGTTCCACATTTAATTTTACTGGTGAGCATGTTTCTTGTGTGGTCTCTAAGCCGTGGTGGGATCCCGTGTGTTTTGACACCCTTTAGTAGTTTCTTGTTGGTGGGGCGTAGGCCGGTGATCTCCTCTATTCTGTTTTTTGCTTCTTCGAGAACCTCCTGGTGGGGGATTGCTACTGTTTCCTTAGTGTGCCATCTGAGGATGGCCTCGTATGTGTGGCGTGCTTCTAGGGCTTGTAGTCTTGCTCCGTCTTGTAGGGCAGCATGGTTGTTGGTCCATTCTTCATCATCGATTCTTATTTGTAAGTCACTTTCTCTTCCTGCGTCTGCCAGTGCATCGGCTCTGATGTTACCATAGTTGACATCGTGTCCTTTGACAAAGAAAACTCTTTTGCCCTGATCTGCTGACAAGGTTACGCTATTCGAAGGATTGGTCTGGTAATACACAGTCGCATCACTAGTAGGGGCGTATGTTGACAAGCTACACGACTGGGGAGGAGCATTTGCTTGTTCGATCGGCCCTAAGAAGGGGACGACTTGACAGACGTTGGAAATAATGAGGACAAACCAGAGACTTCTGCAGTACTTGCCCATGTCTGGCACATTGACGACACCATGACGATGTGTGAACCCTTCCTTGCGTTGGCGTCGTAAAATGATCGAATACGCCAATAGGGTCACGTGGAATGGTGTTGGAGGAACCAGACAATCCGCTAGTGAGTATGCCTGGCGTTTTGGGACAACCTTGTGTGGTGCTCATTGGCGTTGGGATCTGAGTATCGAAAATATCCAGCCTCAAGCTTAAGGGCAACCTCCAGAATTCTCTTTTACCTTTGATTTTCCTTCTGCTTTTGATATTCCTCGATCGTGTTTCTGTGCTCTCATTGATAATATTCGTCTGTACCACTTTGAATTTAGCTAATCCTGGTTCCTGAACAGCTGCCCGACTCATGACGTGCGGTCCAAACAACCTGATTCTTAGACCCTACCACCTAACTTGACTCGATCCCCCTTATCTACTTCAATCCTACGCATGGGCAATGGCCGATCCAGGACCAAGTTCAAGTCGTAAGCCCTTCATGATCTTCGAGGCCTCCGTTCACTCTCGCCCTACCAGGACTGCCCTTCATTTGGCCTCACGATTCAAATTTCATAGATTCGATGTTCGCTCCTTCGGCACCTACACAGCCCGGGGCCATCACGGCGCTCGCTTCGACGAGTGCCACGGCGCCGTCCCTTGAGTACGGCTGGCCATATGTATTATGGCTACTTCATCCCACATCTAACTTACTTTTTTTGGTAGATTTAATGAAATACAGGTCACTGATCCCTCGTCCCAAACGAATGGGATCCTGTCAGCTCGCATTGACACTAGAATCAAGCTCTGTGTGACTTTTCGCTCCAGTTCAATTCTTGAAAATACCGAAAACACCCTCAGTGCACGGAGAGTGCCTTGGAACAGAGCGATCCTTGAAGTTCTCTTTGGAACTGAAAGGAGCTGGCAGTCAGACTATTCTCAGGAATGTTTGTGAAAAATGCAAAGAGCGAAAGGATCAGGCGACATGGGATATGGTCGATTTCAGAGCCCCAACCACGACCGTGACTATCGAGAACGGAACAGCGAAGATCGAATTCTTCATCAAGTGCTACGCTAATCACCACGGTATCACAAATTTCTGGTAGGAAACCCCGTTTTTCGCCTTTGACAAGTTCCTCATGTCTGGCCAGCGCCGATGCCGTTCTTCGGGATTGCCAGGATAACGTCATCAACCGTATGACAGTCCCATCACTTTTCAATATCTCAGGAAAAGGGAAGCAGCCGACCAAGCTCAAAAAGGCGCAAAGGCGAGCCGTGAGAGGGGTGTCCGCCCGGCAACATAGTAATTAGTTTCTTTCCACTTCAATAGCCTCCTGACATATATCCATACATATATTATCGCTCTAGGCATCATTCCTGCGGTCCCTCCGTCCGTCAATCCTTCAGCCCGGGACCCGCAGCAACTTGACAGTGGTACCGCTCAAGAATGGATAGCCTCTCATGTGGGGATACCTGCTGGAGAGTACCGACAAACCAGTAATTCAGTACTCTGACCTTTGCTCCTTCTCTCACCTCCCTTGACCTTAGACGACAGCAACCAACAGCCCTCCTGGGTAAACAATACAAGTGGAGTCCTTCCGGTTACCGATCCCTCCATCTGGTACACAATTTCTACACCGGCGAATGCTCCGCCCCTCGCAACAAATGCCGTTCAACCCTCTGAACTAGGATTCATCCCTAATGATATGGGTATGGTGTCCCTTTGATATATAACGAGTCTGATACCTTTGTTAGGTTCCTTACACCACGTGGAGTCTCTATCACTCGAGCACAACGGTAATCCCGTAGTTGACTCCGGTAATCGTACAAGTGTGTCACCACATGGCGAACAGACCCTCCCCGTCATGTCTTGTGAGAATCCGTCAGTTTCTCGCTCATTAGGATCCACCTCGGGCGAGCCTCGCTATGAGCGTAGCAGAAGCCACGCATTCAGAGTACCTGAAATCACCTCACAAATGCTGAGCCAAAGTGCATTGGTAATACCTCGGCCTCTCAATACATCCTCGGCTGTGCCCTCAGGACAAGGAAGAAGCGCTCCTGATATCTCCATACCGCCCGAAGCACCACAATTGCAAATCGAATCGCCTGCACATACCCGCAACGAGGGTGTAAACCAGAATACGCGTGAAACTTTACTGGAGGAGGTGGACCCAGAGAGAGGTCCTACGACAGGAGGGATACGTGTCGCTTTGTTCGGCGAAAACTTTCCTACTGTTCCACTCTACGTATGGTTTGGATCTAATTGGGTTCGTGCCGTAAGTTACGCTCAATATCATTATCCGTTTGAATTGATCCCAAAGATGTGACAGAGGAGGCGCGATGCCCGTACCCTGCGATGCTGTCTCCCTCCATCAGCCCATTCAGGTGTCGTGAACGTGACGATCTCTCAAGCGCCCTCCACGACTGCACCTGAGGTCGGATGGAGTACTGCCACCTTCGAGTACGAGGACAGTCGAGCGGCAACGTGAGTCCGTCTGCAATAAAGCTTGTAAGGTATTGATCAACCCTGCTAGTCTTCTCTCTATACTCAAGACCATTTCTCGAGAAGCAGATGGAACAATCCCACAAATGAGGCCTGTGCAATCGCTTGCTACAATGAATGCCCACCGTAACCCAATGAATACGGGCACTACTCACTCGACCAACCAAGAGCGAGAGGAGGCACCTCCAAGGCTAGAAGATGTGAATTTAGAAGATATCTCGATCCGCTTCCTTTGCACATACTCTACACATCCCAGCTGGAAGCAAATAGTCTCCTCTCGCAATGGTTACGGTCAGACTATCGCGCACATCGCTGTCACCCTCGGTTATTTCCGACTTCTCCAGCACCTATCCACGTGGCAAATCGATGTCAACGCTATGGACGACATGGGATCAACAGCTCTACACTATGCCTACCTTTTTAGACAGGAAGAGTGCGCAAGGCTCCTTATCGACTCTGGTGCCGACCCATTCATTCTGGACGATCTCGGACGTGCACCTTCCAACCTAAACCCATCGTTGGAGGTTAGGGTACATCCAGCTATGGACATTCTGATCAAAAAGACGACTTCACGACCCAAGAAAGAGAACCTGCGAGCACCCTTGACACATCGCGTGCAGATCGCTGATCATGGTCCAAGCCTCTATCTAGACCGTACGCGGCGCTTCACTTCAATTCCGGCGCATACCGCTGATCTCAGCCATCATACAGAAATTACACTCCAAGTCATTCCAAAGCTGAAGTATACGCTCAGGTTGTTAGTCGACAATAGGGAGAGAGAATTACTGAGGGTAAACAACCAGACCTGGGAACCAACGAAGCCCCTGTATGCACCTTGTTTCTTCGATACGTGCACTTGCTGAAGCCTCTGCATATATAGCGGTGCATCTCCGACATCCCAGATGCGCGTCGAGATCCAAGTGCAAAGCAGTCATGTCCCATGGAGGAAGAAGGAACCGGGTAGCAAAGAGATCGACTGTCAAGCCCTTTTCAATGATTATTGGAACACCACAGCCAACGAGTTCTTAGTACGGGGTCAGTTCGAATCACCAACCAGTCCTTTCATCGCTAACCGAGAGGGCGCAGCGGACATTGATGCCGGGAAACATAGTTGTTCCCTGGAATTACACTTCTCTGCAGAAGTTACCGTTCGTCTTCTGGCAATTGTTCACCGCAGGCTGCTTATACTGTCCGCATAGACGGGTGATCTACGCCCCTCGCTCCGTGAACTCGAAAGATTGTTAAGGGATTACTCCCCACTGATGACAGAATCGACGGAGAAGGCTCTGGAAAAGGGTATCAAATTCGGAGCGGCATTCTCGGAGGTCGGTTCTCAGTTCTCCCATATCGAAACCATCAAGACATTGATACAATCTAGTTGAATGAGATCGCAAAGGCTGCCTTCAGTGTTACCCAAGTCACTTTTGAGGTTTGTTCCCGCTCCTGCGCGTCAGAAGCAGAGATGACGCCCGGCTGTTTTAGCTTTTGCAGGAACAGAACAAGTACGACCAGATGCCATTAGACTTGTTGGATCGGTTGGAGCGCATTTTGTTTTTTGCGGACAAGGTCACAGGCGAGATCAGCGATGAAGAGACAGAAATCTTGAAGAAGACAATCTCAAATATGTTCAAAGTGATGGAAAACGTCGCAGAGTGTTCGTGCGACTATGTCAAACGTGGGCGTTTCGGTGAGCAGTCGGCCTGTTTGAATCTTGCAATGCTGATGATCGCAGAGAGGTCGTTGAGTGGGCTGGCCCACCCACATCGGATCGAAGAAATGAGCAAAGAGTTGACCAAGGTCATTGATGATTTTGACCGTGCAATGGATGTTGAGACCCTCCGCATAGCTAAGGAGTCCAGTAAGCATTGACCTCAATCTGATGATAGTGTATTCTCAATTGTTCTGTATAGGATTACTCCAGCAAGACCTCTTGCTGAAGGAGCGGCTTGAACCTACCAGAACCAGCTATAACCATACGCTCTGCTGTATGGAGGGCACCCGCCAATCTATCCTCGATCAAGTCACTGCCTGGGTAGCCGATGGATTGGGGCCGAGCAATACATACTGGATTTACGGCTTACCCGGAATCGGCAAGACATCGTTGTCTCACTCAATCTGTAAAACACTCGATGAGCGAAATCAACTCATTGGAGCGTTTTTCTGCCAGAGAGATGACACGAATTCGAGCGAGCCTAGAAACATCCTTCCCACTCTCATCTATAAACTCGCCAAAAACTCGCCGACTTTTCGAAGGATTGTGGCAGAACAACTTCGCAGTAAACCAAATTTGACAACGGAGTCGATGACAGACACACACTTCCTCGATTTTATCCGCTCGATGCCTAGCCAACCCAATGAGCATCCTTGCGCCTTTGTCATTGACGCACTTGATGAGTGCGGCAACAATCGAAGTCGCCAAGACGTCCTAAAGGCCCTGACCGACGCAGCCGCACTCGCTCCGTGGCTCAAGATTATCATCACCAGTAGACCCGAAGCCGATATCGAACGCTTCTTTCGTAGTCTTACCGGCTCGTCACATTCATCATATGATCTGACTTCCGATCAGAAAGCCAGTGATGATTTGCGAACCTTCGCCCGAAGCCAGTTCGCCCTGGTGGCCTCGCATTTCCATATCCGCGCGGCTTGGCCAGATGAATCGGACTTCAACGAGCTTATCTCTCGCGCGAACGGCCTTTTCATCTTCATCAAGACTCTTACTCTCGCACTTGAGGAATGTGAGGACGCTGAAGAGTCATTGAAGGAAGTCCTGCAAGGCTCAGCCGGTACTGGCTTAGAATCTCTATACGGACTCTATTCGAGCATCCTGAAACCGCACAGCAAGATTGGTGGGTTTTGGCGGATGATCGTAGTAATTACAACGGCTCAATACCGCCCACTGTGCCAAGAGCCGATTGCAGAGCTGACGGGAGTGAGACCCAATCTAGTCAGAGAGTGGATAGATGCCCTCAGCTCTTTGCTATATCGAGACGAAGGAGCCAATGGAGCATTTCGTGTCCGACATTTGTCAATTTCTGATTTCTTTCTCAGCGATCGCTGCGAGTATCAAGTCAACCTGCGAGAGGCGCACGCGCAGCAGGGTATCGCCTGCCTCGAGGCGATGGTACAAGGACTCCGTTTCAATATCTGCAACCTCGAAGACTCCCGGCTCGCCAATGCAGACATTAGAGATCTCCCATCCCGAGTGAAACAGAACGTTTCCGATCCCTTGCAGTATAGCTGTCTCCATTGGTCGAACCATCTTTGCTCTTCAGCTACCCGCGATGAGCGCCTATTGGTGTTGGGAGGCTTGAAGAAGTTCTTTGGGGGATTGTACCCATTATTTTGGGTTGAAGTGTTGAGCATTATGGGGATGGTCCCAATTGGCGCTCAAAGCCTTCGAAGGCTGTTGTCCTGGGTCAGGGTGAGTACACCCAGCTTGCTACCAGTTTGCATTTCAATCTGATTCGAATTGGCTGTAGGGTGTGGATTCAACACTTCTTGAAAGAATTCAGGATATTCGTCGTTTCGTGATCACTTTTCACACCCCCATCTCCATCAGCGCTCCACACATCTATATTTCGACGAGGCCATTCTTACCCTCACAGTCCCCTTTATCGAGGACCTTGGGCAGAGAATTCACTAGTGCCATCAAAGTACAAGTGGGAAACCTGTCGTCATGGCCAGCACCGCCATTGAAGTGGACTGGACACGCTGGGCCCATCTTGAGTGTGTGTTATTCCTCGAATGGGACCCGAGTTGTCACTGGATCCGGCGACAAGACGATTCGGATCTGGGATGCAGAATCGGGTGCTGTGGTCGGCGAGCATCTTACAGGCCATAGTGGGAGTGTGAATTCTGTTGCATACTCTCCCGATGGGCAGCACATCATCTCCGGATCGGACGACCGCACCATTCGAATCTGGGATGCCGAAACTGGCGCTTCAGTCGGAAATCCTCTCGATGGGCACACTGCCCCGGTATGGTCCGTTGCTTACTCTCCTGATGGGAGGCGCATCGTCTCCGGATCCGACGACCACACCATTCGGATCTGGGATCACGAGACTGGAACTTCGGTCGGCGATCCTCTCAAGGGGCATGCTGGCGTAGTGCGGTCCGTCGCTTACTCTCCCGATGGACGGCACATCACCTCCGGATCCTACGACCACACTATTCGAATCTGGGATGCCAAGACTGGCGCTTCAGTCGGAAATCCTCTCGATGGGCACACTGACTGGGTGCGGTCCGTTGCTTACTCTCCTGATGGAAGGCACATCGTCTCCGGATCCGACGACCACACCATTCGAATTTGGGATGCCAAGACTGGCGCTTCGGTCGGCGATCCTCTCAGGGGGCACACTGACTGGGTGCTGTCCGTCGCTTACTCTCCCGATGGACAGTACATCATCTCCGGATCCAACGACCGCACCATTCGAATCTGGAATGCCGAGACTGGCGCTTTAGCCGGAAATCCTCTCAATGGGCATACTGAATATGTGCGGTCCGTTGCCTACTCTCCTGATGGGCGGCGCATCATCTCCGGATCCGACGACCGCACCATCCGAACCTGGGATCCCGAGACTGGCGCTTCGGTTGGCGAGCACCTTATAGAGCACGATAGGGGTGTGAATGCTGTTGCATACTCTCCCGATGGGCAGTACATCATCTCCGGATCGGACGACCGCACCATTCGACTCTGGGATCCCGAGACTGGCGCTTCAGTCGGAAATACTCTCGATGGGCACACTGCCCCGGTATGGTCCGTTGCTTACTCTCCTGATGGGAGGTACATCGTCTCCGGATCCGACGACCACACCATTCGAATTTGGGATGCCAAGACTGGCGCTTCGGTCGGCGATCCTCTCAGGGGGCACACTGACTGGGTGCGGTCCGTCGCTTACTCTCCCGATGGACAGTACATCATCTCCGGATCCGACGACCGCACCATTCGAATCTGGAATGCCGAGACTGGCGCTTTAGCCGGAAATCCTCTCAATGGGCATACTAAACATGTGTGGTCCGTTGCTTACTCTCCTGATGGGCGGCGCATCGTCTCCGGATCCGACGACCGCACCATTCGAATCTGGGATGCCAAGACGGGCGCTTCAGTCGGGAATCCTCTCGATGGGCACACTGAGTGGGTGCGGTCCGTTGCTTACTCACCTGATGGGCAGCGCATCGTCTCCGGATCCGACGACTGCACTATTCGAATCTGGGACGCCGAGACCGGGGCTTCGGTTGGCGACCCTCTCAGGGGGCACACTAACTCGGTGCTGTCCGTCGCTTACTCTCCCGGTGGACAGCATATCATTTCCGGATCCTCCGACTTCACTATTCGAATCTGGGATGCCAAGACTGGCGCTTCGGTCGGCGATCCTCTCAAAGGGCACACTAACAATGTGTGGTCCGTCGCTTACTCTCCTGATGGGCGACGCATCATCTCCGGATCCGACGACCGCACCATTAGAATTTGGGATTCTGAGGTTAGTACAGAAGCCGCCAAGCTCCGTGAGTGGCATACCTACCCGGTTCAGTCTATTGATTACTCTTCTGACGTACAGTACACAATCTCTTGTAACCCAATGCATGCTGATATTTTTGCAAAGCCCGACATGGATGGTTGGGTCAGGGACTCAGAGGGTGGCTTACTCTACTGGGTACCCCACGACTGCCGTGCAGGTTTGCATTCACCTAACGTCCTGACAATCCCCCTTACATCTCATAATCGTTTCGTTTCTCTTGACTTTGACGACTTTGCCTTTGGAACCTCATGGACTCGAATATTCAAAAATGCCCCTCCTTAGCCTTTTTTGTCCCTGAACACCCACATGTAGTTTGGCCTTAGTTGCTCTTTCAGTTATTGAAGTGCCAACCATCATTATTGATCGAAACATGACACCGCTGAGTTGCTGCGCTTATCACAGGAAGTCCTTCCAGAGACGCCAAATAGGGCCCTGGAATGGTCAAAAGTCTGGAGTCAACTGGTAGCGTTCCTCTAGGTATTGGAGAAGTGGCTCGACGTCACGCAGAATGCGGGGGTGCGGCAGGGCTGGATTGTCAATGGACAGCCGCAAGAAGTGTGGATCCATCGAGAGGGTATTGCACCCAGTGATCAATGATTTATACCTTGCCCCGGAAGCCGGGCGAATTCAGTTGGATTTTTCAGCCATCCAGGGACGGTCAAATCAACGGTGTGTATTCGCCTTTAAAATCCCTTTTTACTTGGTGACCACCACTCACTAAACCAATACATTCGATAGCTCACTCGCTCCCCCATGGAGCGGGTCGGTCGCCTCCACCCTCGCAACGCGTAGATTCTTCGGCCACGGCCACACCCCTGCTACCCTCCCTGCGCCTGACCTGACGACCACATCTATGAGCTCTCGTGTCATCTGTACCGATCCATAACTCCTCATTGAGGAACGGCCCGAAGCGTACAAGTCGGTTCATTGCAGGCCGTTGTGCGTGATGTCGAGGAGGAATGGATCGCCGAGTGTTTGTGTATTGAGGCTGGGGATCCGACCGGAAGCGGGCTGAGTGCGAGGGAATGCGAGAGGGAGAAGGCGGCGGACCAATTGGAATAGGAAATCAATGGCTGAAATTTGCGATGATGAGGCGTAAGTATGTGTGTAAACATTTATGTGGAGGAGTAGCTTTCTTGCTTGAGGCTGGAGGCCTGACATCGGTCAGATTAGAAGTCACTGGTGTCAGATTACAATGTGACTTAATATGGATGCAATAGAAGACAAAGACAACAAAATGGAATGCAAGACAGCGGGATGCATTCTTGTGGCTCGTGATATCCTCTTCACTCTCGATCTCCCCACCCAACATTCTTATTAATCAACCACATTCCCGCGCTCCGCAATTAAACCCGGTCAGCCATTCAATCCCACCTCGGTCTCCCTCGATATTCGGACGCCAGAGGAACTTCGGGTCGTCAATGCGTTCTTGCTCGCCCTTCGCAGGGACATTGCTAGCCTTCCCAGGCAACCCCTGCACGAGTCTCATAACTACCACTCGCATGCCCAGTCTCATACCGCTCCCCGTGTCCAGATCAACGATACGCTCTCCCCAGAGAACTGGTTCAACTCGGACACATTCGCACAGTTTGGTCTCTCTTCCTTGCCCGGCCTTGCTGCTGCACATGACTCCGACTCCTCATTCTCCCAGAGCCTTCACGGGGGGGGCAAACACGGATACTCGGAGAGCCCCAACATACCCAATCTGTATCACCATTTCGATGATTTGACCACCTTGGGTCTCGGAAGTGGACACGAAAGGAAGACCGCGCCGCGGTTTCGAGTCTTACTCCCCCACCCGCGAGTGTTTCTCCTATCTCGACCAGTAGCTCGATCGGGTCATCCCATGCCACTGGCGGCCTGGCCTCGCTCGAGGCACCACACCACATGCGCTCCAGCTCCAGCTCGGAATCTCAACCGCAATACATCGAACATATTGGCGGAATCGGACACCAGGTCAAAACAAGCTTCGGCAGCCAGGTCCGTACGACCTCCCTTAGCGGTGGGCAGCTCTCAGCTCCTACTCTTGGTATCAGGGAGGGAGCTTGCTTGCTTGGGCCCCAAGGTGTCAAGAGCGCTCTGCGTCTGCAGGCTAGCCCGCGTGCTGCCGCGGAGCACGAGAGGATGGGGAGGATTGAGGAGGATCAAGAAGACGAGGACGAGGATATCGACGAACTCGCGGATGATGCTCCAACCACCAGCGAGGGGGAACAAGCAAAAATGGTTCTCGACGTTCCTTCCCGCTTGCCTACTACCACTCCTGCTCCCAAAACTACTGCTGTCTCAGGAGACGCGGAGAGCCCTGTGGGTGCTTCAGATCCTGAACTCGCAGCACACAAGCCGGGTCATTCGCTCTATCCGCTCTTGCACATCGAAGGCGATCCCGCGCTTGAACTACCCGCGCTCGACTTCAAGGGCGACTCGAAATCCCCCGCTCTCCCGCCCATCACCGCCACCGTTCCCATGTCTTCTTTACGTTCGTCCGCCTCTGCGAAGAGCGCCAAGGCGTCCAGCGTTAGCTCCCTATATTCCGACCTGAGCTCGGCGTCAATTGTGCCAGCGTCGGTGCCCTCGTCCTCGTTAAGCAAATCCAGGACCGTGCGCTCTCTCCGTTTGCGAGCTCGGCTTCGTCGGTGTCATCGATGAGCCCACGGCGACCGTCCATCAGCTCGATGTCATCCTCCTCTCCCCCGGACACTGGCAGGAACAACGTCGTCCTCCCCAGCCTCGCCTCTGTCACCCTCGACACCCCTCCGCTCGTGGAGAAGAAACCCCTCGCCGCAGCTCCCATGTCCGTCGAGGATATCTCAATGGAGGAGCGCGCGAGACACGTCGCCCTCGTCCGGAACCTCATTATTTACGTCAACCTGACGTACTTGAAGAACCAGGAAGCACTCGAGCGAGCTGCTGCTGCTGCGAAAGACGAGAGCAATGGCGAGGGTATGGACGTCGATGAGGATAGCGAGGTCAGGAGCGCGTACCGTACCGAGAGTGTTGAGTCTAGGATTAGCGTCGGGAGCGTCAGCGTCGATGCCTAGGATGTTGGCGCATCGGTTGGCTGCGTACAGTGAAAACTACCTGTGAGGATTCTTTCTTGGTTCTTGCCCATAATATCGGCATTGACGAACCTTTGTAGAGGATATGAAGAGATCCTTATACCACTATGTTGACTGCGAGGCTCCCGATCGCTGGACCTAACGCAGTTGACGAGTGCCGGGCGTTATTACGGTTGTCTGAGGACATCATGGCAAAACGGCTAGCGCTGCAGACTCGACGTGCTCTTTTGGAGGGAGCTCGCCGAGAACTCAAATTGGTCCTGGAGGTTGAAAACGATTTACGATTCCTCAGTACTTTACCCATATGATATTCCCTTAAGGCCATATATACATCACTTTTGCTGTATCCGTTAAGTTCAAAGCGAGAGAGCGTAAAACCCCTTCTCTACATGCTTGGCGAGCGAATCTAGTTTCTATACACAAACACCGGGATAATGGAACAAGACAGTAGTGCGTGGGTGAGCATGCAATCAAATGCCACCCAGCCTCCAAGCCCACGAGCACGTGGGCGGAAGACGAAACAGATCCCTAACAACTTTCACTGCTCTCTCAGGCCAAACGTCCGTTATTCAGAAACGATGGCAGTATTACTGTCCTCTCGTACTACTTAAGAGCGATCATGCGTTTTTGATTTTCAGGACCTGTAGGAAGAGAAAAGAAAGGCCAGAGCGGAGATCGAACCTGGGACTCCCTAATTCTAGAAGGACGCATTACCGCTAGCCGGTAAGTGAAGGAATCATCAGCTCCAACGGGACCTACTGAATCCGGCATCCGATTCCAAGCTCCTGACTAAATTGTGTCCGCCTTCTCTCAGCGCAAGACATAATTGGTGGAAAGGATACCATCTCATCGTTACTGTCAGGACCTGGTTGCAATCCGAAGAAGGGCACACCGATCGCTGAGTGGGGTGATTCGAACCAATCGGGACAGCTTCAGGGCTAGCTTGCCTGTTGTCTTGGATTGAGCCGCGAGCAGCTTCCAGCTTGCATGTTGCCTTTGCATGTAGTACGAGGTCACTTTTACTGGGAGGGGCTACTCCTGGGGTCCCTCACGCGGTTGCGAGCGGCGAATTCGGAACGAGGCCTCGAGGTGCGGTGTCCGTTGTCGCTAGCCCACACAATTCCCGTCCAGATTGAATATTCAAAGCGGTAATTTGAGAGCCGTAGAACATTTACTGCCTTATTGGATCAAAATGTTGGCCCTTGCCACCATTATGGGCCGGGTCTGAAGGCAAGCAGCAGGCTAGGGACGACATAAACATTTGGCTCGATGGGATCAGAAGTCTGACCCAAGAGTGGATTTTCCTCCTACAACTACTCAACTACTGCAATAAAACCATTTCGGTGCTCTCGTACTCGAATTCTTGTCCGAATCTCATAAAAGCAGGGAATGAAACGGTGACATCAACACAGTCGAATTCAAGCTAGGAATACAGGTACTGCATGTCTTCTTCTGTACAAACCCCGCCCTGACGCGAGCCTGATACTTTCGCAGCGACCTCAGGCAGGTAGGGAGGTGTTCAGAAATACAGGAGGTGACATGTTATCTTTCATATTTCAAAATGAAGCGCAAGCAGTGAAGGTGTCTCGAGAGTCCAGCTGGGGTAGGCGAAGTACTAGTATCGAAAAAGCAGACTCGAATTGAGGTCTTGTAAACCGCGACGTCGGACGGTACTGATTCGAACAGAACAGAAATCCAGTGATTGGCATTGATGGAAATGGACAAATGTATGGTTTCGGCACCTCAACTGGAGTGCTGCTTCC
>Ga0307515_10013463_pt1 | contig 15285 bp, 15 predicted proteins | sample 17_EM_MG_FD_194513 | JGI IMG/M metagenome (GOLD analysis project Ga0307515, IMG submission 194513) | Populus trichocarpa ectomycorrhiza microbial communities from riparian zone in the Pacific Northwest, United States - 17_EM | ecosystem: Host-associated > Plants > Roots > Unclassified | place... | reverse complement strand
TTCAGATCGTAGAGATCATAACGGCCTTCGTTGCGGATCCGCAGCATGTCCTGGAAACCGTCGGTGGTGATGAAGCCGGTCTCGACGCCCTTGCGCTCCAGCACGGCATTGGTGACCACCGTGGTCGCGCCCAGTACCTGCAGATTTTCGATGGTGATGGATCCTGCGAACTGCCCTAGCAGTTCGGACACTCCCTGGACAACGGCTTCGGCCGGATTGTGCGGTGTGCTCAGCGCCTTGTGCAGATGCAGGTCGCCATTGTCGTCAAGAAGGGCGAAATCGGTGAATGTACCACCTGTGTCAAATGCCAGTTTTGCCATGTTTCCCTCAAAGCACTGCACTGTTTGCCCACATCGCGAGGATGAAAAGCAAGGTGCGAAACCCTTGTTATGAGGGAAGGTTAGGCGCGGCGGATAGGCTTGGCCAACACAAGTCGCGTCTGCCGCCATATGCTTTGCTTATGGCGAACGATCAGGCGCGCTTGATGCCGCGATGCTGGTTTCGCATCAGATCTTCAACGATCCCGAGCACGACGGAGCGTGCGGCAAGCGCCGGCTCAGACAGCGGCAGATGGTCGGAAACCGACAGGCAGACCGTCGCCTCGATCACCGGATGCACGAGCGAGCGCACCTGGGCTCCGTGGAAACTTGACGATGTCAGGACGGAAGCCGGCAGTATGGCCGAGCCAAGCCCGTCCATCACGGCAGCACCCAGAGACGGAATTGATTCCACCTCGGAGACCAGCTTTGGCGCGGTCCGGGCGCGCGCAAAGGCTTCGTCGATCAGCCGCCGCAGCATGTGGCTTTTGCTGGGAAGCAGCATCGGAATGTTACCGAGCGCTGAAAGCGGCAGCGCTTCGTCTCCCGTGCCCGGCAGATCGGCGCCGGGGGGCGAAACCAGGAAAAGCTCCTCGCGAAATAGCGGCTGCAGCGTCACGCCCTTGATCGGCTCGCTGGTATAGATCAGCGCCATGTCCATCTTGCCGGTCATGATCAGTTCGCTGAACACGTAGCCGAAACTATCGTTGATATGGACGATGATATCGGGATATTGTGCCTTCATCGTCTTCAGCAATGGTAGCGAGAGTGTGCTCGAAGTCGAAAACGACGCAAGGCCGATGGAGACGCGACCCGCCACCGACAGCGCCGAGCGGTTCATGTCCGTCTGGGCCTGATCGATCTGTTTCAGCAAAAGCTGGGCGTGCCGGTAAAGGATGAGGCCGGCCTCGGTCGGGGTGATGCCGACATTGCTGCGGATCAGCAGCTTGTGCTTGAAATGGGCTTCCAGCGAGGCGATCTGCTGCGATAGCGCGGGCTGTGCGGTGTGCAGGATGCTCGCCGCACGCGAGACGCTGCCGGTATCGACAATCTTGACGAAACTTCTGAGTTTTCGGAAATCAACGCTCATAGTCACCGGCTTTTGTTTGGTCGAAACTAAAGCCGGTGAAGGAATGGCGCAAGACCGCTCCCTCATCGCGCGGGACGCTTGTTATTTCAGGGCCAGGACTGCCTGTTCGATCCGATCGCACGCGGCTTTGATCGTTTCCATCGAGGTCGCGAAAGACAGGCGGAAATAGGGCGAGAGGCCGTATGCCGCACCCTGCAGCGCGGCGACACCGACGCCATCGAGGAGATGGAGCACGAAGTCAAGATCGCTCCCGATGCGCTTGCCGTCCGGGGTCGTCTTGCCGATCACGCCGGCGCAGTTGGGAAACAGATAAAAGGCGCCATCAGGCACGAAGCAGGAGAGACCGGGCACTGCGTTGAGCCGTGCGCAGGCGTAGTCCCGCCGCTCCTTGTAGACCTTGACGCTGTCGGTGACGAAGCTCTGATCGGCACTCAGCGCATAGGCGGCGGTGGCCTGGCTGATCGAGGAGGGGCATGACGACATTTGCGACTGCAGCTTGTTGATTGCGGCGATCAATGCTGCCGGTCCGGCGGCATAGCCGATCCGCCAGCCGGTCATCGCATAGGCTTTTGAGACGCCATTGGTGAGCAGCACGCGATCCTTCAATTCCGGCATCACCGCGACCAACGTCGTCATCGGCTCGTCGCGGAACCACACCCGGTCATAAATGTCATCCGACAGCACCATCACATGCGGATGCCGCAGAAGCACCGCGCCAAGCGCCTTCAGTTCGTCTCGGTTATAGGCAGCACCGGTCGGATTGGATGGCGCGTTGAGAATAAGCCAAAGCGTCTTCGGGGTGATCGCCGCTTCCAACGCTGCAGGCGTCAACTTGAAACCGGCCTCCTGCGGGCATTCGACAATGACTGGCTTGCCTTCGTTGGCGATCACCATGTCGGGATAGGACACCCAATAGGGTGCCGGGATGATGACTTCCGCGTCATTCTCCACGCTTGCCATCAAAGCCAAGAACAGGATCTGCTTTGCACCGCCGCCGACGCAGATCTCGTTATCGGCATAGGACATGCCGAGACGGCGCTGGAAATCACCAATCACCGCCTTGCGCAATGCCGGCGTCCCGTTGACGGCAGTATACTTTGTTTCCCCCCGATCGATCGCGGCATGGGCTTCCGCCTTGACGGCATCCGGGGTGTCGAAATCCGGCTCGCCGACGGTCATATCGACGATATCGCGGCCGGCCGCCTTTAGTTCGCGCGCGCGCGCCGCCGCCGCCGTGCTCGGTGAAATCCTGATGCGGGACACGCGCGATGCCGGCACGAAAATGCTCATGGTCTTTCCTCGTCGTTGATCTGTAACGGAGCGCCTAATGCGCCGCTTCGGTCTCGCCGCGCATCTTGCCCGTCAGGAAGAGCTCGCCGAGTTCGTCATGGGTGATATCTTTTGGCGGACCGTCCCAGATCACCGTGCCGAGTCTCAGAATGACGGCGCGCTCGGCCACTTCCATGGCCTTCTTGGTGTTCTGCTCGACCAGCAAAATGGTCTGGCCCGAGGCATGGAGGCGCAGCAGTTCGTCGAACACGATGCCGATTGCCGCCGGCGACAGGCCGACCGAGGGTTCATCGACCAACAAGACCTTCGGCCGCTGGAGCACCGCCATCGCCACCTCCAGCAACTGTTGCTCGCCGCCAGACATGTTTCCGGCCAGCGTCGAGCGGCGCGTCTTCAGGATCGGGAAGAGATCGTAAACATAGGCGCGGTCGGCCTTTACCTTGGCATCCCGCAGCGTATAGGCGGCCATCTGCAGGTTTTCGTCGACCGTCATCACGGGAAAATTGCAGCGGCCCTGCGGTACGTAGGAGATGCCCTCTCCCAGGATTGCCCGCGATTTGGCCCCGGCAATGTTCCTGCCCTGCCAGTTGATGCTGCCGCTCTTGACGGTGGTCATGCCGTAAAGCGTCTTGAGCAGCGTGGATTTTCCGGCACCGTTCGGGCCCATCAGAGCCACGAACTGGCCGCCCGGCACATCGAGATCGATGCCGTTGAGGATATCGAGGGAGCCATATCCGGCCCGCAAGCCCTGGATCGAAAGATTGAAATCAGCCACCGAGATAGGCCTCCCTGACGCGCGGATCTTGAATGATGTCTTGCGGCAACCCCTCGGCCAGTTTCTTGCCCTGGTCGAGAACGATGACGCGCTCGCAGATGCTGGTGACCACATCGATATTATGCTCGATCACCAAAAAACTGACGCCGAGCGACGTGTTGGCATAGCGGATCGTTTCCACCACGCGCTCGATAATCTTCGGGTTGATGCCGGCCATCGGCTCGTCGAGCAGAATGATCTTCGGCTCCGGCATCAGCATCGAAGCGAACTGGATCAGCTTCTGCTGGCCGCCCGACAGGTTGCCGGCCGGCATATGCCGGACATCCCAGAGGCCTGCCATCTTGATCAGGTCACGGGCGCGTTCGCGCAGTGCCGCGACCCGCTGCCGGGACAGGCGGCCAAGACCGAATGTCGACAACAGCGAGGGGAAGGTGAACATCTGCCCGGCAATGACCAGATTTTCCTCGATGTCGAGAGCCTTGAACACCACGGTCTTCTGGAACGAGCGCAGCATGCGGCCCTCGCGGGCAATACGGTTCAACGACCAGCCGGTGATGTCCTGTCCGTCCAACTTGACGGTCCCGGTGTCGGGCTTGCCCAGACCGGTGCTGCAGTCGAAGAAGGTCGACTTTCCAGAGCCGTTCGGACCAATCAGTCCGGCAATTTCACCGCGCCTGACTTGGATGCTGACGTCGTTCACAGCCTTTACGGCACCGTAGGACTTGCTCAGATTGCTGATTTCCAAGAGGGGAAGATTGGTCATTTCGCACCTCCGATCATGCCCCAGATGCGGTTGATCATCGGCGCAAAGCCATGCTTGAACCAGAACACCAGCACCAGCAGGCAGAGACCGTAGGCGATCATCCGCAACTCAGGTGTGATGCGCAGCGCCTCGGTCAGGCCAACGAAGAGCAGGCTTCCGAAAACGACCCCGGAAATGGTGCCTGCGCCGCCGCCGAGCACGATGATCAGCATTGTCGTGGAATAATACATCTGGAAGGTCAGCGGGCTGACGACCGTCAGATAATGGGCGTAGACACTGCCACCGACGCCTGCAAACACGGCGCTGAGCATGAAGACGATCAGCTTGTAGCGCCAGGTCGGGATACCGACAGACTCCGCCAAGGTTTCATTCTCGCGGATGGCGATCATGTTGCGGCCGGCCGGCGAGCGGACAATCGCCCAGACCGCCAGCGTCCCCAGCACGCCGATGGTCAGTGCCAGATAGTAGAAGGCGGTGGTGCCCGATACGGTGTAGGACCATGGCCCGAGCGCAAAATAGGGTTTTGGAATGCTGGACAGGCCCATGTCGCCGCGCGTGAGGGAAATCCAGTTCTTGGCGATCGCCTGGCCGATGATGACAAAACCAAGCGTGCACATGACGAAGGAGGTCGAGCGAAGCCTGAGCGCGGGGATGCCGAGCGGCAGGGCGAGCGCCCCGCTGACGAGGCCAGCGGCGATTAGGTTGACATAGAACGGCGTGCCGTAGGTTACGGCCAGCAGGCCGGCGGTATAGGCGCCGATACCAAAGAAAGCGGCCTGGGCAAGCGAGAGCAGTCCGGTATAGCCGACCAGCAGATTGAGACCATGCGCCGGCAGCATGAAGATCAGCGCGATGATCAGCGAATGGGTGACGTAGCGACTGCCGATGAACGGCGCGGCCAGTGCGACGACCAGCAGGATGGTAGCGAGGGGAATGCGCAGATCGCGCTTGCGTGTCGGCTGAGTTGTATCCGTGAGTGTCATGTCTGTCCCTCGGGTTCAGGATGGGTCGGCGGCTCCGGTGTCAGAACCGCGCCTGGGTCGAGAAGAGTCCCTGGGGACGCCACATCAGCATCAGGATCAGTGTCGCAAAGCCGACGGTGTCGCGGAACTGGAGCCCGACATAGGTCGCCACCAGACTTTCGGCGATACCGAGGATCATGGCTGCATAGAAGGTTCCCCGAACATTGCCCAATCCGCCCATGATGATGATCGGCAAGGTCTTGAAGGTGATCAGTTCACCCATGCCGCCATAAACGCTGACGTTAACCGGAGCCGTCAGCACGCCTGACAGAGCGGCAAGCCCGGCGCCGAGAACGAATGTGCGCAGAACGATCTGCGACACGTCGATGCCGACAACCTCGCAGCATTCGACATTCTGCGACACCGCGCGCATGGCCTTACCCATGCGGCTATAGGTGACCATCAGTTCCAGTCCAATGAAGACCAGCACGCAGACCACCAGGATCAGAATGCGCTGTTGCGCCAGGCTGAAGCCGAGGATGGAGACGGGTTCGATATAGCCTCCGGCGAAGAACTTGTAGCCGCCGCCGAAGACCAGGATGATGGTATTCTGTAGCACGAGGGCGATACCCAGGGTGGCCAGCACCCCGGATTCGGCCGGGGCGCCTACCATCCGGCGCATCACGAGCTGGCCCACGACATAGGCCACCACGATGGTTGAGAGGACGCCGACGACGATCGACGCCTCATAGGATAGCCCGAGATAGTCGATGGCAAACCATGCTCCGAACGTCCCGAGCATGTAATATTCGCCATGCGCGAAATTGATGGCGCGCAGCACGCCGAAGATCATGGTCATGCCGACCGCGACGATGGCGTAGACGGACCCCGTCACGATGCCGTTGATGACCTGCTCGAGAATCGTCGAGAACATGGGCTGTATCCTTTCAAGCCGTTACTTGGCGGGATACTGGATGTCCGCCGTATAGGCACCTTTGATGCTCGGCTTGCCGTTCTCGATCTGGAGAAGGATCATTGGCAGGCGCGCCTGGTTGTGATCGTCGAAGGTCACGTCGCCGACCGGGCTTTTGTACTTGATCTTCGACAGGGCATCGCGAACCTTGCCCTGTTCAGGAGAACCGGCCTCGTGGATGGCCTTTGCCAGCAGGTTCACTGTATCCCAGTGGACATAGGCGTGGTTGTTCGGCGCTTCATTGTATTCCGTCTTGAACTTCTCGACGAAAGCCTTGCTTTCGGGCGAGTCGAAAGCCGGCAGCCAGGCCGCTGCTTCGACGGCGCCTTCCAGCGCCTTTGGAGCCGACTGGATGGTTTTTTCGGTGTTGAACTCGGCGTTGCCGATCAGCGTCACCTTGCCGGCGAGGCCAATCTCGACCATCTGGCGCGCAATAATCGGCGTGGTGTCGGCAAGGCCGTACATGATAATCGCTTGGGCACCATTGTCGCGAATCTTGGCCAGCACGCTGCGGAAGTCGACTTCGCCTTCCTTGTAGTAATCTTCGCTCAGGATCTCGCCCTTGAATTCCGGCAGGTACTTCTTGGTGAACTCGATTGCCGAGCGACCATAATCGCTATCGACCGAAAGCACGGCGAACTTGGTGAAGCCGCGTTGTTCGGCCGCGTATTTCGCGACGACGAAAGCCCGGTTCTCGTCGGTCGGGTAATTGCGGAAGGTCCATTTGTAGCCGCCGACACCGGCGCCATAGGTGATTTTCGGGTTGGACGAGGCGGCGTTCAACAGAAGGACGCCGGCATCTTCGGCAACCGGCTGCATTGCCAGTGTAACCGAGCTGGATACGTCGCCGATGATGTAGCTGACTTCGTCCTCGTCGATCAGACGACGTGTGGCGGAGACTCCTTCAACCGGCGTACCCTGGCTGTCGGCATTGAACAGTTCGATCTTGCGCCCATCGACGCCGCCGGCGGCATTGATGTCTTTGACCGCAAGCTCAGCTCCGTGCATGGAAAAGGCACCGTAGCGGGCATTCGGACCGCTCATAAAGATGCCATGCCTGACTCAGTGACTGTGAGTGAAAGGACGGCTGTTGATAGTATGAAAATTCTGCGGTTCATCATGGTTTTATCTTCCCAGTTTATATGAAGACCATCGCTTGGCTTTTGCCTTCGCGTTCCCAGCCGCTAATGCGGTTCTTTTTGTGCCACGACATTTTTCATCGCGACTTGAAACAAGCTTAGGGTCAACCAAGCGCGGCTGGCCAACACAACTCCATTCTGCCGCCATAGCGTTTAGTTATGGCGAAAATCTTTCGCCGTGCACATCGGCAATGATACCTGTGCGCGCTGGTTACCTGGATACTCGGTATTGATTGTAGATCAGCATCGACGTAGGCCACGTGCTATTCCGCATTTCGTTCCATGATCGCAATTACGCCCTCGATCCGCTTTCTTAGATCTGCTGGTCTTGATTGGGTTCGAACCGCTGTCCTCCTTTTTCTGGACTCGACTCAAATTCCGAACCACGTCGCGACTATCAGTGTTGGAGCCATCTCGTTGGCGGACGATGCGTTGGCCGCACCCGAAGCTCTTCTGCAGAGAGCTGACCGCGCGCTCTCCCGCGCGAAAGACAATGGTCGAAACACTGTCATTTTCGGCTCACATCTGGCCTCTACAGCGACTGCGGTACAAGGCGTTAAATGATGACCGGCTAAGTCAATGTAGAACTTTTGGTGCGCACCATGCCGTATTCCTGCACCGCACGTTTCAGGAGGTTGCGATCCGAATGAGCCGCGCGTTCCTTCACCCGTGCCAGAACCTGTTCACGATCCTCCGCCAGTTTGTCGAGGTTATTGACCAAATCCACCTGCAAGAATTCCTTTGTCAGGGTTTCGGGAACGACGGCTTCTTGCGGAAACCGAAATCCCGCCCGCCCAGCGTAAACTTCCTGACCCAGGTCGTGATCCAATTGTTGGTCCGCTCAAATCTATGGAAATCGCTACCCGCATCGCGATCGAGCGCAAGCGCGCAGACGACCATGAGCTGCGTGGCGCATCATGACCAACTGACGGGTTTGCCCACCGCAGCTTGCTGAAGGATGGCTTCAGCCAGGCGATGCTCCACAGCCAGCACATCGTTTTCCGCACCGAAGTGTTGGGACACCTGACGGTTCGGAAAAGAAATTACAGATGGTTTTCCATCATGACGTCGTATCCTGCCGGCGGAGCGCCTCATTCACATTCGCGACGAGCCAATCCACCGATGGTCCCACAAGACCGGGCGCAGTCGCTGCGTCGTAGGCGCGTGGGTCAGCCCCCATCACGCCCCAGATCGGATGCGAGGGATCGTGTCTGTCCGTGGGCTCGGATGCGCCAACCGCCGGCAGGCGCGACAGATCCACGCGCTCCGGCCAAAGCTCACCCAACAACGTCGTCTCGAAAAGGCCGGCATGATCGGGGGCGAGCGGCAGGTCCACGATCTCGCTGACGGCAAAGGCGATAACGGTCATGCCGGAACCGCTGCTGTTCCAATCGTCCGCCAGGCGCCTGATCATCTCGATCTGGCCGGGCGCGAAATGTCCGGAAAAAAGCACCGCCACCTTGCAGCCGAAATCGCCGAGGCGCGACAGCGTCTTTCGAAGCAAGCCGGCGATTTCCACATCGGTCTCCATCATCACGGTAAAGGGATAGGCGCCATGCCCACCCCCGGTGCCGTAGTAGAGCGGCGGCAACACCAGTCCGCCTCCTGCAGAGGCTGCCCGCAGGCACAGTCCCTGCGCAGTTAGACTGTCGAGCCCGATCGGCAGATGTTCGCAATGCCACTCGTAGGTCCCGAGCGGAACATAGGCGACCGGCACGGCAGAAACGACGGCGCGGATTTCGTGCGGCAGCAGGTATTCGATGCGTACCGCGTGAAAGGGATCGTCTGACCATTGGCTCATTTGTAGAAATTCCTCGGCCAGGCATGCTGGGGAAGCTTTGCCGCCAGCTCGGCCGGAAAAACCGCACCATCAGAATAGGCGATGTTCATATCGACCTCTGCCCTGTTTTTCATACCGGGAATGAGCGTCGAAAGCTGCGACGCGCTCAGGACATAACGCATCGCAGCCTCGGCCAGCGTCGGATAATAGGCCGCGCAGTCCGCCTGCAGCGCTTGCATGCGACGCAGGGTTTCGGGAAAACGTTCATCACGAAACAGCTGGGCTGGAATGGAGTTCGTCTCCCAGCTCTTGCGTGTCTCTTCCGTCCAATTGCCGACAAGGGAGCCGGAATCGAGCGGCACGCGGGCGATGAAGGCCGTTTCCGTCGTCTCCCCGGCCTCAAACAGCGCGCCGGCAGGACGCTGTTCGAACAAATTGAAGACGACCTGAATGGAATCGACCAACCCCAGAGCGGCGAGGTCTACGCCTTCCTCCGGCCGATAGTCACGGATCGAAACGCCGATTCGATCGACCTTGCCCTCAAGCCTCAACGCGTTGAGCGTCTCCAGCCATTCAAGCGTCTGGATACCGTCGGCCAGCCAGCAATGGAGTTGGAAGAGATCGAGTTGCTCGACGCCGAGACGCCGCAGCGAGTTCTCGACGTTTTCACGCAAATGCCACTCGGGATAGCGGCCCTTCATCTGTGGATTGTCGAGGTCCGCGCTCGGCCATTTGGTCGGCTGCGCCTTGGTGGCGACGTAGATTTTTCCGCCTTTCCATTCCTTCAGGGATTTACCGATCACCTCTTCGCTCCGGCCGGAGCCGTAGAGTTCTGCCGTATCGACGAAATTGATACTCTTCTCGTAGGCGTAGAGAAGCGTATCCATCGATTCCCGATCATCGACGTTCCCCCACTCGCCGCCGAGCTGCCAGCCGCCGAACGCGATCTCGCTAACCTGCCAGCCGGTTCGCCCGAATGTCCTGTATTGCATGCCTGTTCCCTCCCAAGAACGGTCCCGGTCGTCAGATCTGAATGAAGACCGTGCCATCCTCGACCTTCACCGGGTAGGTCAGAAGATTGACGCAGACAGGAGCGCCTTTTGCCTCTCCCGTGCGATAGTCGAAACGGCCGTTGTGCTTGGGACATTCGATGATGTTGCCCATCACCAGCCCGTCGGCAAGATGGACTCTCTCGTGGGTACAGAGGCCTGCGGTCGCGAAGAACGTGTCGTCTTCGCTGCGGTAGATCGCGTAGGTCCGACCGTCGTGGTCGAAGCGGATGACGTCTTCTTCATCTATGTCGTCGGCAGCGCAGGCTTCGATCCATATGGTCGTTTCAGCAAGCATTTTTGTCACCTGTAAATTTGGATGTTGGGACATGCGAGCGGCGCTCAGTCTTTGTCCGGCCGAATTTCTCTTCTCCGATCGTTTAGAAGCACCGCCAGCCGCCACAAACCGCTGAGGCAGCCATGTTCGGCGACTTTATTCGGCAGCCGCCATGGCGACGGGGCGGGTGATGTAGAAACTTGGATCGCGGCGCTGCTTCCAGACAGCCGGGACCAGTTCCAGCCAGCAGGCCCAGACGGAGGGATAGGCAGGCGCGCACTGGTCCTTGATCGCCTCGTGCATCTCCGGCAGCCGGAAATACGGGATCATCGGGAACATGTGATGCTCCACATGGTAGTTCATGTTCATGTAGAGGAAGCGAAACACCGGATTGGTATAGAAGGTTCGGCAGTTCTGCCGGTGATCCATCACGTTTTCCTGCAAGCCGGCATGCTGGGTCACATTGAACCACTGCGCCATGAAGCCGCCGTAGAAGCGCGGCGTCACGACCAGCAGAACCGGCAGCCAGCTTTGCAGATAGGCGGCAAGTGCCACCGTCAGAACCATGATCAGCAGATAGATGCGCGCCGTGCGGACGATCTTGCCGCGTTCCGTTTCAGGAATGAAATGCTCGCCATCGCCCGACAGATTGCCGAAGGCATGCTTGACGATCGAGATCAGCAACAAAGTACCCGACCAAAGGAGGAAGAAGTCCAAAATACCCTTGAGAATGTTCGGCGGCGCCATGACCGCGATCTCGGGATCACGGCCAACGAGCAGCGTATCGGTATGGTGGCGCGTGTGGCTCCAGCGCCAGTATTCGCTTTCATGCAGCGTCATGAAGGCGTTCAGTTGATAGAGTGGTTCATTCAGCCATTTCGACTTGAAAGGCGTGCCATGCGACAGCTCGTGCGCATGGTGATCGGACATCGAATAGATCACCCCGTAGAGCAACAACCACGGCACCGTCGCCCAGGTGCCCCAAGTGGCGATGGCAGCTCCGCCGAAGCCAACGAGCAGGAGCAACCAAAGGCCGAAATGGACAAGCGCCGGCTTGTCGTCCCGCTTCATCAAGGATTTCATCAGCTTGCGGTCGATTTTCGCGGCAAACCATTGCGTGGAAACATCGGCCTCGAAACTGTCGTTCGTCAACGGGTTTGCCTGACCGGCATTACCCACCAAGGCATAGGTTTTCCTTGCAGTCTGCATCGCCATCTCCTCCTTCAGACTCTGCTGCCCGTTTCCCAAGCACTGCAGTCCGGGATGAATGCCGGTCTACCGCCTCGCTGGCAGAGTTCCCCGCCAAAAGCGGGGTTTTCGGGTGAGTGTAGTCATCGCGATGCGATTGCGTAGTCGGCTTTCTGATGGTTTTAAATCAAAACACCGGAGCGGTTGACGATGCTCACGTGTTCGTGGGCCCGTAGAGCGTGAAGGGAACCGGGCTGACATAGGGCAGCGTGATATAGTCCATTCCTTCAAAGCCAAAATGGTGCATCAGCACGCTCAAGGCGAACTGCACCTGCTGCTCGGGATTCTGATCGATCGCGACCGCCATATCGCCTTCCTTCAGCATCTGGCGGGTGTTTTCGGTCAGCTCATGCCCGATGAAGACTGGCTTGCGATGGAGAGTATTCTGATGGATGGCGGCGATCACCGCCAGGTTGGCAGCACCGACATTGTAGACCCCGACCGTATCAGGGTGCGCCTTGAAAACCGCCGTCAGTTTTTTCTTGGACAGGATACGATCGTCATGGCCTTCTACGATCTCTGTGATTTCCAGCGAAGGTGCGTAGAGTTTCAGGGCCTCGCGAAAACCTTCGACGCGCCTTGAATGGGACTGGAAGCCGAGATGGTTGCAGAGGACGATCAACGGCCCCGGATGTCGGACGATGTTGCCCATGAAATAGCCGGCTGTGCTTCCCGCCCGAACGTGGTCGGTTCCCGCGTAGGCGAGGCGCTGGGACGTCGACAGGTCTGAAATCAGCGTGACGACCGGAATGCCCTTGAGGTAGAGATCGTGGATGGCGTCATCGACCAACTCGTGCTCCTGCGAGTAGACGATGACGGCATCGCATTTCGTTTCGCGCAGCGCATGTGCTATCGTCAGCGGCGCTTCGTCCTTCAGCACACGCCGTTGAATGATCACCGGCCGGCCGAAATTTTGTGCGCGGGCCAGCACATGGCGAAACTCGTTGATCATCCGGGCGATCAGGGGCAACTCCGGCCGCGGAAGGATGGCCTCGATGCGGATAATGCGCTGATGGCTGGAGGGCAGGATGCGGCGAACGCCGATTTCCCGCGCGGCGTGAAGCACTTTCTCGATGGTCTTCTGGCTGACCCCGCCGCGTTCGTTCAGCACGCGATCGACAGTCGCAGTGCCAACCCCCGCGCGCGCCGCAATGTCCGCCACACCACGTTTCGTATGTTCTGTTTTCATGGCTCCTCCTCCGGCTTCAACCATTCATCCGTGGAGGCAATCTGGCAATCGGAGAAATGATGGAAAACCACCAAAATACACCCTGCGACAGTGGGCCCACTTCAAGTAGCGTTTTTAGGCGGGACTAAAACATCACTATTGCAGTGACATTCCTGCAAAGGCCTCAGAGGAGTGGGGCCTTCATCGAGGAGGAACAGATGAAAACGCTGACAAGGTCACTTGTTTATACGGTGGCAGCCCTTGGTATGGCTGCCCAGATCTCACCTGCCATGGCGAAGCTCGACGACGACAAGATCGACGTCACGCTCATCGTGCACTGCTGTCTCGGCAACGCCTTCTGGGAGCCGCTGCTGAAGGGGGCAAACGAGGCTGCGGAGAAGTTCGGCGTGACGCTGGACATTCAGAACGCTGAATTCGACCCGGCACGCCAGGTCAACTATATCGAGCAGGCGATCGCCAACAAGCAGAACGCCATCATTCCGATGATCGCAGCGCCCGAAGCCATGACCGAACCGCTGAAGAAGGCGCGTGCCGCCGGCATCCACGTCATCGCCACGAACACCGACCATCCGGATAAAGCAAAATCCGGCGCTCGCGAAGCCTATATCGGTCAGGACTTCGTGGCGGCCGGCGAACTGATTGGCAACCGCATCGTCGCGGATGGCAAGATCACCAAGGGTGACAAGTGCCTGCTGCCTGGCGAAAGCCCGGAGCAGCATCACATCGCCGCGCGTGGACAGGGGGTCCTCAATGCGCTGCGCGCCGTTGGCGCCGATGGCGAAATCCTGCGCACCGGCGACAAGCCGGAGGAAGCCCTGACGCTGATTGCCCAGTATCTCCTGGCCAATCCGGACACCAAGTGCGTCATCGGTCTCGGCAACACGCCGACGGGCGTTATTCCTCAAGCGGTCGAGGAAGCAGGTCTCGAGCCGCTGCCGAACGGCGGTTTCGACACCTCGCCGGCCATCATGAAAAACATCACCGACGGCAAGACGATCGCAACTGTCGATCAGCAGCCGTTCTGGCAGGGTTTTCTGGCCGTGATGATGGCGTCCTATGAAGTCCGCTACGGGCTTGCGCCGGCGGATTTCAACAGCTCAAACGGCATCATCGACAAGTCCAACGCCGAAATCGTTGCGAAGTTCACCGGCACTTACCGGTGACGGGACTCTAGAGGCGGGGCCTTGCCCCGTCTCATCCTGCTTTTCAGGCGCCGACATCCTGCCGATGTCCGCCCGTAGTTTCGGATCATTCTCATGACCACGATACCCAAGGCCCTCGGGGCCACCGCGACCGATACGCAGGCGATCGCCAGCGCCGCATCGACCCGCTACCGCACCCAGAACCGGCGTCAGAAGTTCATGCGGAATGCGTCTGCCAACATCGCCATTCTCTCCATACTCATTCTTGCCGGCACCATTGGTGCGACGATTGCCTATCCCGATACGTTCAACTTCTACACCACGGGCAATCTCTCCGTTCTCGCCCAGCAGATCCCGGTGATCGCCATCATGGCGATCGGCGCCGGATTGCTGATGATCGCCGGCGAGTTCGACCTGTCGCTGGCCGGCGTCTACACAGTCTGTCCATTTCTTGGCGCCCTTGCCTTCACCCAATGGGGCTGGCCTTTCATTCCGGCAATCGCGCTGTCATTCCTGATCGCGGCGCTGATCGGGGCCACCATCGGCTTCGTCGTCAACCGTCTGCGGGTTCCATCCTTTATCGCTTCGCTCGGTATGATGTTTGTCTTGCGCGGCATCGTTCGCGGAATTTCCATCAGTTCGTCGACAGGGCAACCCGGCGCTATCAGCCTGAAGCCACCCGTCTGGTTCGAAGCGCTGATGTCCGGCCATCTCTTCGGGCCGTTCTACGCACAGACCCTGTGGCTTGCCGTCTTCGCCATCGGTGCCTGGTATCTCCTCAACCGTCACGTCTTCGGCAACCATGTCTTTGCCACCGGCGGTGATCCGGAAGCGGCCGAAAAGAACGGTATCCGCACGCGTCATACCAAGCTCTTCGCCTTCATGATCTGTTCGTCCTGCTCGGCCTTTGCTGGCCTGATGCAGGCCACGCGCATCAACATCATCGATCCCGGCCAGACGTTGACGGGGCTGGAGCTCCAGGCGATCGCCGCCTGTGTCATCGGCGGAACCTATCTGTTCGGCGGGCGCGGCTCGATCCTCGGTATTACACTGGGTGCCGTTCTTCTGGTCACCGTCGAGAACATCCTTCTGCTCATCCGTGCACCGGGCGAGTTCATGCCCGTCTTCATCGGAACGATCATTATCGTCTCGGTCATCCTCAACATGAATGTCGGCGCCGCCGCAGGACGGAGGAGATACTGATGAACACCGCAATCGAACTGGCCGCATCGACACGCTACACGCAGAAATCCTGGCTCGACCGGGTCCGCGCGCACCCCGCCGGAAATGT